>Ga0209605_1000625_pt1 | contig 43745 bp, 25 predicted proteins | sample AD_UKC035_MetaG_FD_184408 | JGI IMG/M metagenome (GOLD analysis project Ga0209605, IMG submission 184408) | Active sludge microbial communities of municipal wastewater-treating anaerobic digesters from USA - AD_UKC035_MetaG (SPAdes) (version 2) | ecosystem: Engineered > Bioreactor > Anaerobic >...
ATCCCTGCGCCCAGGAGGCTTTCGGACCAGGACGAAGCCACTGTCTCCATGCAAACACCGTAAACCCAGCGGGCACAATCCCTAACAGCAACCCCTGCGGAATCGCTGAGCGGATACGGAAACCGTTGCCAATGACCGGACGTCGCGGTAGGATGCACCTGCTGGGTCCGGAGCACGAGAGATGCACGACCCTAATTGGCGACCCCGCGGCAACACGAAAGGAGAACCGGCATGGGAACGATCCAGGAAGGCGTCAGACAGGCGATTGACAACTGCTTGAAGGTCAAGAAAGGCGACGAGGTCGTCGTCATCACCGACCAGCAGAGCCTCGACATTGGTTCCGGCCTCCGCGCGGCCGCGGAGGAGAGGGCCGGCAACGCCGCGAGGTTCTTCATCATGGAGGATTTCGGCCTGCGCCCCATTCCCTTCCCGCAGGAGATCCGCGAGGCCCTCGACGGCGCGACGGTCAGCATCTACGCGGCCCAAGGCGCCAAGGGCGAGCTCCAGACATTCCGTCGCCCGATGCTGGCCGCGATCGACGCCAATCCGAAGATTCGACACGCCCACATGATCGGGATCACTCGCCAGATCATGGAGGACGGGATGTGCAGCGACTACCAGGAGATCCAGCGAATCAGCAAACTCGTCTACGAGAAGGTCAAGAACGCGAGATCGATCCGTGTGACCACGGACAAGGGCTGCGATTTTACCGCCCGGTTCAGCCCGGACCTCAAGTGGATCATCAGCGATGGGGCCATCAAGCCGAAACACTGGTCGAACCTCCCGGACGGCGAGGTCTTCACCTGCCCTGCCACCCTCGATGGCCAGGTCGTCATCGACGGCTGCCTGGGCGACTTCTTCACCGAGAAGTACGCGTCCATCGAGGACACGCCGATCTGCGTGCAGGTCAAGGACGGCCGCGCGGACCAGGCGACCCTCCAGTGCAAGAACGAGGCGCTGCTCAAGGAATACGGCAAGTACGTCTTCGAGAGCGACGAGAACAGCAACCGCGTGGGCGAGTTCGCGATCGGCACGAACACCGGTCTGACCCATCTGATCTACAACCTGCTCCAAGACGAGAAATTCCCCGGCGTGCACATCGCGTTCGGCAGCTCGTACCCCACCAAGACCGGCGCCGCGTGGGACAGCAAGACGCATGTGGACGGGGTCCTGAGAAGCCCGAGCATCTACGTGGACGGCGAGCCGATCATGACCCAGGGCCAGTTCCACCTGTGAGAGGAGCGGTCACGGGCGGCGGGCCAGCCAGAGGATCAGGTCGTAGACGCCGAAGCCGACGCAGGCCAGACCCGCGCCGGCACACGCCAAGGCCGCGAGGTTGATTGCGCCCGCGATGAATGCGCCCTCGAAATAGGGTGACGTAGCGGACTTTCGACGGATGGCGCCAGCGACCGCGGCCAGCGGATACGCGATGGCCAGGACGCCCACGCCGGTGATGAAGCTCCGCAGCGGGTCCTTGAACAGCGGGCCTTCCGGAGCCGGCAGAACCGCGGCAACCATGAAACACGCCGCAGCGACGCACGCTGCCGCACCCATCGCCATCAGAACGCCTTTGCGGAGGAATGGCTCGGGCTTTCGAACGCCGCCGACTGTGTCCATAGTCACCACGCTCCAGGATGTGGATGTCAGGAGCCCTTACTTCATCTTGCGAATGCGAACTTCGGTCTTCTGCTGGTCCTTCAGGAGGGCGACGAGCGAATTGGGGTCCGTCTGGCCGTAGTGGTATGGGTAAAGGACCTTCGGCTCGAACACCTTCGCAGCCTGTGCCACCATCTCCGGCGTCATCGTGTAGGGCAGATTCATCGGCAGAAAGGCGATGTCGATCTTCTTGAGCTGCGACATCTCCGGGATGTTCTCCGTATCGCCTGCGATGTAGACGCGGGTCTTGTCGAAGTTGACGACGTAGCCGTTGCCGACACCCTTCGGATGAAAGGGCTGGCCGTCGGGACGCTTGTGAACGATGTTGTAGGCAGGCACCGCTTCGATCTTGAACCCGCAGACGGTCAGCGTGTCGCCATTCTTCATGACTGCGCCATCGGGGACCTTTTCGCTGCATGTCTTGGTCAGCAGGATCTTCGTCTGGTCCTTGCGGATCGTGGTCAATGCCTGGGGGTCCAGATGATCCCCGTGCTCGTGCGTGACGAGGACGAGGTCCGCCTTGGGCATCTTCGAGTAATCCCCTTCCCGGCTGACAGGATCGACGTGGACGACCTTGCCCTGGTAGTCAAACATCAGCGTACCATGCCCGATGAAGGTGATCTTGAGGTCGCCCCCCTCTGTCTTGATGATGTCCTGCTCAGGCGGCTCTTTCTCTTGTCCCCCCTGCTCGCCGGCCTTTGCGATCGGCAATACGAACAGTCCCACTATTGCGATCCACAACAGTCTTGTCGATCCGCTCATGGCCATTCTCCTTGTTCACAGATTCGACCACGATCTGGAAGCCGGCAACGCCGCACGCCGGCCACGTCCTGGGAACTATCGTACCGCAGCGTGGGATCGATTTGAAGCCCCTTCTTACCGCGAGAGCGACCGGATCATCGATCGACCGTATACGTCGCTTCGTTCAGGGCGCTCCATTGCCCGTCGCCAAGCACGCGGGCCTTGATGTGTGTGTCGTCCGTCAGCGAAATCGGGGCGGTGTACGGAATTGCCGTTGCGGCGACGCTTGGATCAAACTGCGGCTCCTCGCGGCCTGCCACCAGATCGACGGACAGGAGGAAATCGGAACTCGTGGGCGAAGCGTTCAGTGCGTGGATTGCCAGGAGATTGCCGCCGGCCTGGAGCAGATCGATCCGGTCGGCGAGGTCGAACTCGACCTGGAGCACGGCCTGCTCGTCGGCATGGCTGTCGGCCGCCAGGGAGTTCCATTGCGGCGTGCCGGCGAACCGGTCGCGGGCCACTTCGACCCCGTTGAGATAGGCGACGAAACCGTCGTCGTATCGCACCCGCAGGGTCAGGCCGGTCAGGCCCTCGATCGTCGGGACGGCCAGTTCGAACGGGATGCGGACGTAGCAACTGCCGTTGACGCCGTACATCTGCGTCCCGACGTTGATCCCGATGAAGGCCTCGAACCCGGTGCTTCTCTCGTAGCCGACGCCACCAGTACCGCTGAGCCAGGCGGAATCGTCGAACGTCAGGCCTGTCCTCCAGGCGTTGCCGATATCGCCGGCGGGAATCAGGACCCGTTTCGCTGCACTCTCAGCGACCAGCGCATTGGGGTTCTGTCGTTTGGAAGCGGCTCCAGCCACTCGCGGGTCGGTCCCATCGAGTGTGTAGTAGATCGTCCCGGTCACATTGGGGTTGTCCAGAGTCAGGGCCTCGCCGGCCCAGACGGAGCCCCCATGCTGGGGCAGACCCTCGATCTTGAATTCAGGCGGATCGATATCCGGATACAGGTTCTTTGCGCGGAGCACCTTGAGGAGCGCATACGAGTTGGCCGTGTTGTGGATGGCGGGGATGTAGTTATCCAGGATGTTGTCCCGTTCGACCGCCCAGGAATCCTCTCGCGTGAAGTAGTAGTCCGGGCCGTGCGGCGCGGGCGGATAGGCGTTGTGATGGATGTCGGTGAGCGGGCTGGGCTGGTCGATGCTGTTGCCGTAGGGGGTGCTCATCTGGGTGTCCCCCCAGCGGGCGGACTCGGCCACGATAGCCTTGTCGATCCGGTCGGCAAGCTCCCGGTATCGCCCCCGCGAACCCGCCAGGCTCAGGGCGCCCTCGTGGAAACAGTGCTTGTACACGCGGTCCGCGAAAAGGAGTCGGAACTCCTCGCTCGTCCGCATCTTCTGGAAGAGGTCGCCTGCACCGCCGGTCGCGTCGATCCGCGAGGCCGCCCGACCGTGGTAGTCGAGGACGATCTCCTGATCCCAGACGAAGAAGCGGAATCTGCCGTCCCCACTGACCGCGTTGGCGGCCGCGTATCCGTTATGGTGCGGCCAGTCCTCCGCGTCCGCATAGAAGTGCAACAGCGCGTAGTCCGCGAAGTCCTCGACGTCGAGATAGTCCTGGATCTGCGTATAGCCGGCCAACGTGGAGGGATTGACGGCCATCATCGCCTTCCAGCGGGCGCCCGGCGCGCCGAAGTCCTCATTGACCTCCCAGTCCTCAGGCTCGCCGCCGAGGTGGTCGGCAAAAAAGTCCTCGCCGACCCGCTCCGTAAGATTGTACAGACCGAAGTACAGCCCATCGACGTACAGGTGCACGAAGTCGCCGTGACTGGAGGGCTGGCCCATGTCGCAGAAACTCTCCTTCATCCAGATATCGCGGAGGTATTGTGAGTCGTTGGGACGGTAGCGGGCCGGCATCCACGTCACCAGACCCCAGGAGTCCGTGAAGCATGCCCGCAGGACGAGCTGGTTGAACCTGTCCACGGTCGACTCGGGAAACAGAGGATAGCGGAGCTTGGGCGGGCCGTACTCGCTCGTGAAGGTCAATCGCAGGGAGTGCTTCTGCATCCGCCAGGGCCGCCGGCTGGAATTGCCGTGAACCTCGATCTTGCAGTCGCACTGGAAGCCGTCTGCGCCGTCGGGAAGGAGGTACTCGATGGAGCACTTGCGCTCCCACCGGCTGAGCGGATTCGCCCAGATCCCCCTCGCGTCGCTGATGAAATCGTCGGGCAGCATGGACACTGACACCGTCGGGATGTCGAGCAGCGCCTCGCGGACGGAATACCCGTCGAGCGTGCTGTTCACGACGCGAGGGTCCATCTCGTAGTCGGCCGGCACGATGCCGCCGACCTCGGAGTCGTAGCCCCAGTCGGTAGGCCAGCCGGGAGGAGACGCGCCCTGGCAGGCCACGTCGTCGACGAAGATGTAGCTATGCGTGCTGACCGGCGAGGTTTGCCAGCCGGTCCGGTAGGCGATGGATCGCACCACCGTCGTGGTCGTAATCGGGATCGGTATCGCGGCCTGATGCACGATGCCATGCTGCTCGGTCGGCTCGGAACCGTCCAGCGTGTATCGGATGGTCGCACCCGGCGTATTGCAGACCATGTACAGATCGAACGGCTCGTCGTAGAATCCCCGCTCGGGACTGTGCTGCGTCTGGACGGTGAGCCCGAGGACGCCTTGTCCATTCGCCTTTCCCGGCGTCGGCGTCAGGAAGTAGCAGAGCAGGCCCCCTTGCAGGCCGTAGGAGATGTCCGTCTGCTGCGACGGAAACGACGGCGCATACTCATGGGCGATCTCGCCGTTCGAGTCGACCAGGGCCAGGTACTCGCCGTCCTTGTCGAGCGCGAAGTTCGTGTGTGCATATCCCTTGGAATCGATGTAGTCATTGACCGCTTCACCGGAGGCGATGACGACCAGGAAGCCCTTCGAGGGGACGACGAAGCCCGGCGGAAACGGCCACTTCCGCAGATCGCCGGCGTTGTCCGTGAGATGCCAGCCGTTCAGGGGAATCGCCCTCGTTCCGCTGTTGAACAGCTCGATCCAGTCGGAGGCCCTCCCGTCCCCGTCGAGCAGCCCGGTGCGGTTGGAGGCGACGAACTCATTGATCGTCACGAGCGTGTCGCTCGCCGCCGCGAAGGCCGGGATCACGGACAACACCCATAATGACGCGACTATCGTTCTCGTACTCATCAAACAGCCAGCCCGGTCCTCCGTGTGTCCAAGAACACGACGGGGCTTGCGTCGTGTGGACACAAGCCCCGTCGAATCATCCTTCCATCAGGTCAAGACATCAGGACAATCCTGCATTTGTCCCTCTCATGGCTTGTCAAAGGCCGCGGTCCGCCCGGCAAGCCCTGCGATTTCCGCATCCGACAGGACTCGACCATACAGATAGACCTCGTCGATGGCGCCGGGGAAGTAACGCCCATCCGGCGCGGCAACTGGATCGTTGGTGTTGGGCAGAGTCTTGAGCAGGCCCAAAGCGATTTTCGTGAGAGGCTGATCGAACTGGGTCGTACTCGCCATGGTGCCCGCCTGCATGCCATTGATGTACAGGGTCGTGCTCTCTGGCGATTTGACTATTGCCGCGTGATACCATGCGGCGTCGTCGAACTTGGTGTTGTCGCGGATGTCCGCGTCTCCTCCCGTGGAGCCCACCGGCGCCCGGTGCAGGAATCGCAGCCCGCCGGTGGAGGTGACTTCCAGCAGGACACCATGCAGAGCAGCATCATTGAAAATCGAGATTAGGTCCCTGTTGCCTGTGCCTCCTTCCACCTGGAACCACAGGGCCGCGGTGTACACAGGCAAGTCCAGGGAACTCACAACCAGAACGTAATCACGCGCGCCGTCGAGGTGGATCGCCTGCCCGACTTTGCCCGTGACATACGTAGGTGCGCCACCAACCGTGCCGTTGAGCTTCCCGGTGGCATCGTTGACGTTGCCATTGAGGGCGTACTTGGCAACGAGGTTCGTCGCATCGGGCTGAACCGGCGTGACCAGTTCCCGACCCTCGGGCGACAGGCCGATGTCGTCGATGTACAGGACGCCGACGCCGCCCGTGACGCCGATGACCATGCTCGTCACCTTCTTGAGATTGACGCCGCTGAAGCTGCTCAGCGGAATGTACCACTTCTGCCAGGGTTTCCGCAGGAGGCTGTCCGCGTCGCCGTCATAGGCGACCTTGCTACCGTTGACCTTGACGTACATCTGGCCGGCGGTGTTGGTCGGATCGCCGAAGAACCAGAGGGTCAGCCCCTGGACGCCGTACAACGTCCAGTCCTGCGCCGGATCGAACGTCCGCGTGGCTTCCGAGATCCCCTCCGTCGTGGCGTCGTAATAGAAGGGCATGGACTGCGCCCCGCCACGGATGATCGTCCCCTCGGCGAAGGGCGCGTCGAAGTGGCCGACCTGGGAGCCGTTGCCGTTCACGCCGTAGCCGTCCGCCCAAGTCTCATAGATGCGCGTGCCCTTTCCGTCCGCGTCGTTGTAGCTCTCCATGTCGTCCACCGACAAGGTCTCCCCTGTCGTGAAGCTCCAGACCTCGCCTTCCCAGACGGCAGGATCTTCCGCATCGTTGACCTCGTTCACGCGCCAGTAGTAGGTCTTGCCCAGGCCCAGGAGCGCGCCGGCGTCGAACTCCGCCTCGGACACCGTGCCGACCAGGGCAGTGCCGCCGGCGACTGCGTTGACGTCGGCGCTCAAATACACACGGTGTGTGACGGCGTCCCGACCCGCGCGCCAGCTCAGGGTCGTCTGGGGGACTACGCCCGTCGCGTTGACCGCCGGAACCGGCGATCTTGCGGTCGTCGGAACAACCATGAATCGCACCTCACTGAGGCCCGCCTGGGCAAACGCGGTTCCCCAGTTGTCGATCACCGTGATCCGAACGTACTGGGCCACGGCGCCGGCGAAGTCGACCCTCGTATTGGCGGTATAGTCGTCGAAACCGGTCGCCTGCGCGAACTCATGGGTCGTTCCCAGAGTCGCCCACTGGACCCCGTCGCGCGAGTATTCGATCGCGGCCTCCCTGACGCCGAAGCCGATCCCGGACTCCATCGACGAGTTGTGGTTCCACACGAGCATGTAGTGCAGTTTGAGGAGCCGGTCGAATTCGTACTGAATCCAGATCGGGCCCGGATCGGTGGCGGCGCTGAGCCACATGTTTGCCGTGAGAGTCGAGTGCTGGTCGGCGTCGCCCAGGCCGGAACGGTCGATCGTCACGCTCGCAGCACCGCCCACCGGATTGACGCTGGATGCCGTGGCGATGATCCGATCCGAGGCAAGGACCACGCTCACGGGCTCGACCGTGAAGCTCCAGACGTTCCCTTTGACCACGGAGCCGCCGGCGGCCACCTGGTCTACTCGCCAGTAGTACGTCTGGCCGAATTCCAGCAGGCCGGGGTCGTAACTGTTTGCATCCTGCCGGCCCATGTAGACGCTGCTGGTGGTCATCCCGTCGTCGATGTCGTCGTGGTCCGTCCCGAAGTAGACATCCTGCGAGACCGCGGTCGTGTTGGGCATCCAGGAGAGAACCGTACCCACCCTCGGCACGTCCGTCGCCTGGTTCGCAGGGCTTGGGAGCAGAGCTGAGCCTGTGTCGATGCTCGTCATCTCGAAGGCGTTCATGACGAAGAACGCGCCAGCGACCGGGTCACTGGCAGAAGTCACATCAAAGACCAGCGTGACGCTGTTCTTGCCATCCGACAAGATCGTCGCGGTGAATGTGGTGACATCGGCAAGCTTGAAGCCGGTGCCGTTGGAGATATCCACCCCTTTGGTCACAGCGGAACCCGCGGCGTCGTTGACCGTCACCGTGAAGATGCCGGTCTGGTCATGGGGGTCATGATGGTATGATATCCACCGATAGCTGCCGGCGGGAAGCCCGCTGATCGTCAGGGTCATGGGGTCGCCGACTTGCCGGGTATCCGTTCCGATCCAATCTCGCAGGAGATCCTGCGGATCGACGTTGTCATCGGTGCCGCGGTCAATCATGGCTTGGGCCGCAGCCGCGGCGTTGGCCGCCCACGTGGGCTGGATCGTCACGGTAGTGCCAAAGGCACTGTAGCTCTGCGCTGTGAACGTCGCCGGCGTGCTCCGGGTCGCAGAATACCCCTGATAGCCGGATGCAATGGCGCCGCCCGTCACATTGAAGTCGATTTTCAACTGAGCCTGCGCCGTGTCCAGACTCGCCAACAGGCACAGGAAGACCAATGCGGTTGTCTTTTTCATCGTGCTCTCCTTTCCTTGCTGTGTACGCCGGCCCCGATGCCTGCGTGGACACCTATTCGTTGCGGCTTGCCCCTCCTGGACCACTCGATCAGCACCCTCTCAAAAACTACTGCTTACTTGGTGCGGTACGCCCAGCCCGCAGCCATGTACTCGATATCCAATGTCTGATCCACCGGGGGGTAGTCTTGGCCGTAGTTCGTTGCCCCGGTCTTGAGCAACTTGTCCACCCGCTCGATGGTGTACTTGTCGCGCCACCTGCGGATCTCGGAATGCCCGTCGGTGTAGCCCAGAACGCTGCTGTCGCCGTGGTTGACCGCCATCGGCCCCCACCAGCCCCAGGTGGACAGATTCGTGTACTCGGGAGCCGCCAGGACGAAATGATGACTGGAGTTCCAGTTGCGGGTCTCCGCGGATTCCACAAATACGTATCGCGTCGAAGGAGCTTTGATCTGGCTGAACAGTCTGATCTGCTTGGCAGTGGAGTCGTTGGGGAACCCATACAGGCACTTGGGAACGGAGTAGCTGACGAAGACCCCTGTCTTGTCATACAGGCTCCTGCGGACCCTATCCCCCGGGCAGTGATACGCCTTCGCCTCCTTCACGTAAGGGTACAGGAGGCCCACTTGAATCCCGCGGATTTCATCCTCGTCCGTGACGGCGGGGTCCGTCTGGGTAATGCTCATGACCGCGCCGCTCTCGCTGCGAGGCACGCCAATCCAGCCCACGAATCTCCCGCTGCTTTCCTTGCCGGTCGGGTCGTCCTCCGCGCTCATAATCCGCCCGTCGTTGTCGCCCATGTACATGTACCAGCCGAGGGACAGATTCTTCGTATTGCTCAGGCACACCGTCGTCGATGCCTTCTGCTTCGCGAGGTTCAGGGCCGGCACGATGATAGCGAACAATATCGAGATCACCGCAATCACCACGAGCAACTCGATCAGGGTAAATGCTCTCGTTCTCATCGGCCGCCTCTTGCTATACACCGGACTCCTAGACCCAACCCAGACAAACCAGCACGCGGACTGATTATAGGATTGCCCACTGAACCATATTATAGTATCGTGCATCGAGTCGGCAGAAAAAATACAGGAAACTCGCAATTTATTGCACAATAGTGATGTATGCAACGGTATCTGCGAACGCGTCATCAGAGCGCAGAAATCCCCCAGGCGCTGGTGGTCTTGCACGAAAATGACGTCTATTTTCCGGCCATCGTCCATGCGGCGATCGATCAGGACCGCCCGGTCGGCGATATTGGGACCTTCGGCGAGCACACGCACGACCTCTATCACATCGTGCTGTACACCCGTTCCTCGGGCTACTACCTCAAGTGCGGGCGCAAGTGCCTCGCCGAGCCGGGCACGCTGGTGATCATCTCGCCGGGCCAGTCGCACGACTTCGTCAGCCTCCGCCAGGCCAGCGTCTACTCCGAAGTGACGTTCTCCCTGACCACGCGGGCGGGGAAGGTGCTGACGCTCGGATTCGACAAGATCCTCGGCATCTACACCGGCCTGCCGGGCCAGCTCCAGAACGAGATCCGCCTGTCCAAAGAAGTCACGCAAGAGCTGGTCATCATCCTGATCCAGATCCTGGACTACCTGCAGAGCCCGTCCTCGATGTCGGACTTCTACACACAGAGGGCCCTGGCCGGCGTGTTCGACCTGATCGTCGCGCACTGCTACACGCAGGGCATCCCCAGTGCCGGCCTGGCTCGCGACAATCCGATCCTCCGCGTCAAACAGTACATCGACGAACACTATGCGGAGGCCATCCTCGCGGAGGATCTGGCCTCCATGTCGCATTGCTCGAAAGGGCATCTGTTCCGCGCCTTCAAGAAAGCGTTCCGCGTCTCGCCGCTGGCGTACCAGCAGGACCTTCGCTTCGAGGCCGCCCAGAGGCTCCTGCGCTTCACCTCGCTGCGATGCTATGAGATCGCCCAGCGAGTGGGCTACGCGAACGTGTACTACTTCCATCGCCAGTTCAAGCAGAAGATGGGCGTCACCCCCCGGCACTACCGCCAGTCCATGCGATGACCGGAGAACCGCCTTGAGGAGACGCTGCTACGAGGGACAATCTACCTATGGAACGAATGTATTGGACACATCCCGACGTATTCGCGGCCGAGGTCCAGGTGACGGCCGTCGAGCCGGGCAGGGTCGCCATCGACCCGATCCTCTTCCATCCCGACGAAGGCGGCCAGCCCGCCGACCAGGGCGTCATCGGTGATGCGACTGTCACCGACGTCCAGGTCATCGAGGGCAAGGTCATCCACACGCTTGACCGCCCCCTGCCTGACGGGCGCCATCTGGCCCGCGTGGACAAAGAGCGCCGGTTGCACACAGCGACCCAACACACCGCCCAGCACATCCTGTCGGGGATCGCCGCGAGCGAGTTCGACCTTCAGACGGTCGGCGTCCACATCGGCCTGGAGGGCTGCACCGTGGATTTCCACGAGAAGCTCGGCTGGGACGTCGCCGCAGATCTTGAGCGACGGGCCATGGACGTGGTCATGCAGGATCTCCCTGTCGTCACGACGCTCAACACAGGGGACGCCCAAGTGAGAACACGTCTCGGCCGGATTGAAGCGGACGTCATCCGCGTGGTCACGATCGGCGAATGCGACGCCTCCGCGTGCTGCGGCGCCCACGTCGCGACGACCGGGCGGATCGGCGTCATCCGGATCTTCGACATCGAGAGCAAGAAAGCGGGGACGCGGGTCTCCTTTCTGGCCGGGAAGAAGGCTCTGGAGCGGTCGCAGGCGGAGACCGCGGTTCTGCGCGATCTGCGAGGGCTGGCCGGCTGTCCGACCGGCGAGTTGCCGTCGGCTCTGCAAAAGGCGATGGATCGCTCCAAGGAACTGTCGAAGGAACTCGGCCGCGTGTGGTCGCTGCGACTGCCCGACCTGGCGAAGACCGCGGAGATCGCGACCATCGGCCCGCATCGCGTCGGCATCTATGCGGGCGAGCTGCCGCGAGAGTCGGCGCCGACGCTGGCCGCCATGATCGCGGAGGCGACCCAGGGCGCCGGCATCGCGATCTGCGACGCATATGTCGCCGTCAGCGGCGCGACTCTCGGTGCGTCCGACCTGCTCAAGAAGATCCAGGCCCACTGCGGCGGCAAAGGCGGCGGATCGCCCAAAGCCGCCAGCGGCAGGCTCGACCGAACGCCGACGGGCCAGGACGTCGCGAGGATCCTCGGAACCCCCGCGCCGGACACAGGCGTCGCGCAGTCGAGCTAGGCGGCGCTCGCTCGCCCGTCGTCAGTCCCGCGTCACCAGGACCGTACGGGCTTTGGCATGGGCGAGGTCCTTCTCGATCTCGACCAGTTCCGCGTAGTCATCCGCCTCCAGCATGAACGGATTCAGATCGACCTCGCGAGTGATGACCAGCCGGGCGGGCTTGTCGCCCTGTGCGGGTTCCGCGGACATGGTGGCGCGGCAGACTCCGCCGCCGCCGGGGAATCGCACCTGCTCCGGCTCCGGCGCCAGGATTACACGCGAGTACCCCGGGGGCAACTCGACAATCGTGGACACACGGAAGCTCACATCCTGGTCCTGGAAGAACGGGTTCTCATGCGAGTCGCTGCGCAAACCAAACGGGCGGCTCACCGTTCGAGGCAGCTCGAAGTACAGGAAATCCCCGTCGCGGACCGCGTATCTCTCGGCGCGGACGCTGAACGACTCGACGCCTGGATAGGAATCGAAGTCGGTCACAAGATTGCTGTCGGCGACAGCCGCCTGGGAGACATCCGCGACCATTTCCTGATAGAAGCGATTGCGTTCTTCCGGCGGCATCTCGGCAAAGAGCTTGCGGCGCGAGCCGAACCACTCGCCGTAGTTCTTACGAGTTATGCGGATTCTCGCATCGCCTTGTTCGGTCAAAGTCAGCCGCACCTCGTAGTCCATGAGGTTCCTACGATCCGGCGCCACCGCGATGGTCTCCGGCCGGCCCGCCGTCAGCGACAGGCCCAGTTCGCCGTCTGCGGGCGTCACACCCAGTGCGGCGTATTGATCCGTATCGTTCAAATAGATGTCCGTGCCGCCTTCCCGCACGCGAACGAGGACACTGCCGAACATGCCCGCCGTCGGGTACTGCGTCTGGAAACGCGCGAGAACCTCCAGGGACGCGCCGTAAGTGGCAAGGACGAAGTCGGGGTTCAGCCCGACCTCCTTGAGCATGGCATAGAGCACGACGGCGCGATCCGTCGTGTTGCCGTATCCGTCGGAGAGCGTCTGGTCGGCGGGCGTGATGGCCGACCTCGGCAGGTCGTCGAAGCCCGGTCCGGCGCCGCGGATGTTCTGCACGACGAAATCACGAATCGCCGTGATCCGCTGCTCGGACGTCTTCGCATCCCGGACAATCTCGCGGGCACGCCGGCAGGTTTGCTCCTGCCCTTGGGTCGCTTCCTCCAGGGCCGCACGCATCCGGCCGGCATAGGCATCCCACTGCCCTGCCGTGATCCGCAGGACCGGGGCAAATGCCGGCAACGGCGGCAGTCCATCCTCCTGCCTGATGCCCGCCTGGCTTTCCGCCTGCCACTGCCGGCGGATCGTATCCCCCCTGGTTTCCTGTGTCTCGACGATGACCGGGCGATCCGCTGCCAGCGCGTCGTCGGGGATGGCGACCCCGTTGTCGTCCTTCAGGAACCGCAGGGCCAGCGAGGCCGGCGCCGTCAGGCTCACAGACTCCTGCTCGATCGGGTTGGCGGAACGGAAGGCGTGTGTCGCGGAGAAAAACGGGCGGTCCTTCTTGCGCCGTTGGTATTCATACTCGATGACGCTGCCGATCTCCACCGCCGGCAGGCTGGCGACCAACGTCTTGGCCGCGGGATAACGAGGCGCGGAGGCCACCCAGCCCGCATCCATCAGATTGATCTCCTTCTCGCTGATCTCCTTGGTCTGGCCGTTGTTGGTGACCGCCGCCCGAATCAGCTCCACCTCCTCCCAGATGGGATTGTAGTCCAGCTTCAGCTCCGCGTTGTCCTTCATGCCCTTGTAGCTGCGGACCTGCTTCCTCGTGAAGTGCCTCTCCGTCCAGTTGTGTGCGTCGGCGAGGTCATATTCGACGCGATGATCCAACACGACAACATCCGTCCCGGCCGGCGTCTCCGAAGTCTTGCGGGCGAGGATCGGCTTCTTCCGCCCGTTGTACTCGATCTGCTTGAGGCTCTCTTTGAGCGATAGGTACTGGCGAGGATCGAGTTCCACGACCTGGATGAGGAACTGGGCCTGGCCCTGGAGGGCGCCCCCCTCGTGCACGAACTCGCGGCTCCACAAAACGGTCGGATCCTCGATAGGACTGAACTCGGGCAAGGAGACGAAGGAGCCGATCCCGGGATCGATGCGAAGGCTCAGCTTCTCCCGCACGCCGCAGGCGTAGTTCGTCTGGAGCGGGAACCGGCGCTCCTTGAGGCCCGTCTGCCCGATGATGAAGTTCGCCACGCCGACCCGCGTCCCCACCTGCGGCACCGACATCATGACCGTGTCCCCGCCGCCGATGAGGAGGTCCTTGGCCGTGAATCGCGCGCGAATGGACAGGGCCTGCGTGGTGTCCTGGAGGTCCGTAGGCCGCACCTCAAACTCGGTGAGCGAGGCCGTCGCGACGGACGCCTTCAGGACGCCCTCGAAGAACTGGCGCCGCTGCTCGGGCTTCGCCCGCGAGAAGGAGGCGCGATAGGCGTTGTCGTTGATGCCCTCGAATCGTATGTTCGTCTCCGCGGTGAGGTTCCCGTAGCGGTCGATCTCGCCGGTGGTCTCGACGTGAACGAGGTTCTCCTCGGCCGGCACGATGGGCGCCGTCCGCAAGTCTTCGCCCTGTGGGTGTGCCACGAGGTAGCTGCAATTGCACAGGTAGTTGGGCAGCAGGTCCTTGGTGTTCTCGTCGGTGCAATCCATGAGCCGATACGAGCCGTCTTCGTTCCTGGCTGCGACAATCGCGTGATTGAAGGCAACCATCGCGATCTCAGCGTCCTTCTTGGGCCCGGCGTCGATCAGGACGGGATAGGCCTCGATCCCCGCCAGGCGCAGCATGGCCACGAGCAGCGCCGCCTTGTCGCGACAGACCCCGTGCCGATTGTCGAACGTCATCTTCACGTCGTGCGGCTCCCAACCCGGCGCCTCGCCCTCGGTCGTGATGCCCATGTACCGGACCTGCTGCGAGACCCAGTAGAAGATCGCCTCCGTCTTCTTGCTCCGGTCGGCGATCCCCGCGGTCAGCTTGTCCACCATCTCCTGCATCGCCGGGGTCGTGGCGTCGAGGTGGGACTGGCACAATCCCCAGTACCAGCTCGAGATCACCTTCCAGTCCGGCAGCGTGCTGACGAGCAGACGCTGGACGACCGTATACGCCGGCGGCATGTCCGGCTCGGCGTAGAAACGAGGCACGTTCGATACTTCCCATCGGTAGACGATCCGCCCATCGTGTTCGGTCTGGCTGTGTGTGACCGTGCCTTTGACCTCGTCCCGCAGGGCGATGCTCACCAGGGGCCGCTCCTTGGGCGCATGCACCTCGTACACCGCGTGCAGGATCGGTGAGGTGGACTCGAAGACCTGGTAGTCGTCCCATGTCCCGGGCATGTACCGCCGGAGCGTCTCGTCGCACACGACGACGTGGACCACGTCCCCGATCTGGACGCCGGGGACGCCGACCTGGAGGACTTTGCTGTTGGGATCGTAGATGTTCGAACCCATCTGGGAGCGGTCGATCATCACCTTGCTCTGCTTGTCGATGTCGATGGGCACGACCGACCCGTCGGGCCGGATCAGTTCGAGCAGCTTCACCGTGGTCCGGCCGTAGGGCAGGGTGAACCGAAACGCCATGTTCTGCTGGTCGCGGCGCCCTTTCTCGGTGAGGACCTTCGTGTAGCTGTCGGACCAGGAGACGCCTGTGCCATCCGGCTCGTACACAGTTCGGGTATAATCATCGACATGGACCAGGTCGGCGTTGGGATGGGCTTCCAGCGTCGCGCCGGCGGCCGACTCCATAACCGCTTTTCGGTCGAGAATCCCCTGAGAATAATCCTCCGCGGCGCCTGTCGCAGCGATATTCCACAGACACGCCGTCATGACAAGAGCAAATGCTGTCGTCCTTCGAGCCTTCATGGCACGATCTCCGCTATAGAAGTGCATTGTCGGTATGGTTCTCCACATGCGTGCAGGGTAATCGCCCGGGCAGACGAAGTCAACGTGGGAGATGCGGTTGGTGCATGGGTTTGTCATGTTGAGGCGCAGCCGAAGCATCTGGAGGCCGAACTGCAGACGTCTCTCGCTCGCAGCCCAGATCCTTCGCTGCGCTCAGGACGACAGAGAGGTCAGCGGGATGACATGCCCTCCAGAAGAGGCTTTGAACGCGTCACGAACCCGAAGGCGGCATCTTGCGTTTCGTCTTGGGCGGGCCCTTGAAGACCTGCGACTGCTGCGGTGCAGACTTCTCGGTTGAATCCTGGCGATGGCTTCGCAGCACGTCAATCAGGCGGTTGTATCCGCGGACCATGATCTCGAATCGCTCCATCAACTGGCTGATAACCTGATCCTTCTGGGCCTTGTCCCCGTGCGTCATCGGGAGCAGCCAGGTCTCCATGGCGCGGAATTGTTCCTCCAGCACAGCAACCAGCGTACGGGAATCGCGGGCGGTCTCTTCCGCGTCCTTGGCTTTCTCCGATGCGGCCTGTTCCGTCTGCTGGCGTTTGAGTTCCGCGATGAGCTGGTCCATTCTGGCAAGGATGTCTTCCGCCGCTGCCTTGGAGCCATCGCCCGCCGCAGGTTGCCGCATGGCGGCGACGCCGTCGGCGAGGACCTCCTTGATCGAGTCCAGACCGGCCGTGAAGGCGTTCAACTGCCGGACGATCTTGCCGATCTTGTCGTCGCTGTCGCCGCCCAGGAGGAGATTGCGGCCGAACGTCTTCTTGATCTCGGCCCAGCGATGCGCCTGTTCCTCGTCGAGCCGCCCGGTCAGCTCGCGGAACTTCAGGAGGTTCGACTCGGCGCCGCTGGTGAGCATCTGGGCGTCCTGCTCGTACGTCGAGTGGATGAGCGTCCAGAGTTCCTCGTCGTTCATAACCGCCAGGACCCTCTCCGCGATGCGGTTCATGTTGCGGTACGACCCTTGGAGCAGGAACGGCGGCTCCGTTCGGTACTCGTCCGCCTGGCCTGCCGAGCGGATGTATTCGCGATTGACCTTGAGCACTACGTCGCGGACGACCAGAAGCTTCTTCATCACCGCAATGTACTCCTGGACCTCCTCCGCGGTGTAGTTGCCCTCGAAATCGAGCCCCTCCCGCTGGCCGGTCTCGGCGATCTTCAGGATCGTGCAGGCGTCCCGATGGCTCCGTCGGGTCAGCTTCTCCAGCACGGGATTCGCAGTCAGGCAGTTCTCGACGTAGCTCAGGACGAACTGGTCGTAGTTGTCGCCCAGGATGTCGCCGATGTTGTACGTGTCGGCGCGGTTGGCGAGCATGTCGGGGATGCGGAATCGCTTGCCGCTCTCGGTGTAGGGGTTGCCCGCCATGACGACGCAGGCGCGTTTGCCCCGCAAGTCGTAGGTCCGTGCCCGGCCGCGATAGACGCCCTCGATCCGTCTCTGCGCGTCGCACAGGGAGATGAACTTCTGGAGGAACTCGGGATTCGTGTGCTGGATGTCGTCCACGTAGATCATGATGTTGTCGCCCATCTCCAGGGCGAGATTGAGCTTCATCAGTTCCTCGCGTGCGGCAGCATTCGGCGCTTCCGCAGGATCGAGGGAGACCACCCGGCTGCCCACCGCGGGACCGTTGATCTTGACGAACGTCAGGCCCAGGCGGTTGGCGACGTACTCCAGGAGCGTGGTCTTGCCGTAGCCGGGCGGGGAGATCAACAGCAGCAGGCCCTGCCGATCGGTCCGTTTCTCCTGACCCGCGGCGCCGACCTGCTTGGCGAGATTGGCGCCGATCAGAGGCAGGTAGATCTTGTCGATGAGCGTGTTCCGCACGAAGGTCGTGAGCACGTGCGGCTGGAACTCGTCGAGGTGCAGGTCCTTGCTGCACCGCTCGACGATCGCATTGCGGCACTTGACGTACTGCACGAACCGGGGCGCGACGTGCTGCTCGTGGTACTGGAGTCGGGTCACGAAGTGGCAGTAGTTGAGGTGGTATCTGCCCTGCTCGATTCGCGGATGGGAGCCGGCCATGCCGGTCAGGTCCCGCTCGACACCCGCCGGAATCACCGTCCACTTCACGCCCAGTCCTGGCATCAGCAGCGCCGCGACTTCCTCGGCATACTCGCGACGGCGGCCCTGGCCCGCATCGACAAGGTACGACCGGGTCCAATCCGCCAGCAGGCGGAAGCTGTTGACCGGGTCCTGGCTCAGCGACTGCATCGATCTCTGGAGGCTATCGGCGAAACCCCGTTTCGTCAGACATCTCTCCAACTCATTCTTGAGGTCGCGAGCAGTCTGGCTCAGGACGAACTCATCCTCCCCCGCCAATTCATAGAAGAGGTACTCCGCAGCGTCCTGGACCAGGGCGGGTTCGAGGAGCCGCGTGGCTTGGGCGAACTGCTCAAGGTGCGTCTTGATCTCCGCGATGTAGCCGGCCTGGGCCTCGCCGACGCCGAACAGAGCCTGGACATACCCCATACCCATGATCCGGGCACGAAGGATCGCCTTTTCCTCCGCAGGGATGCCGCCCGCGTGCCAGAAGAGGGTCGCAACCGCCCGGGCCCGCGTGTCGTAGCGGAGCAGACCCGCGGTCGAGCGGATTTCGAGCAGGGCCCGCAGGATTATGGCGGCATCGTGATCGTGAACCCCCTTGATGTAGCCCTCGTCGTAGCGAGGTCCCATGAAACTCTGCACGTGAGAGAGTACTCCCTCCGCGGGCAATGTCCGGATGGCCTCCATGTCGGCCGCGGGACCGGCCAGAAGGCTCTGGAGCATCTTGAATGCCAGGTACTCGGCCCGGTACACCTCCGGCGTCTCCGAGACCAGGGTCAGGTCCCAGACGTCCTTCGTCTGCTCCAGCGTCGGGTCTTCCATCGGCTCGAAGAACCCGGTGCCGGTCAGGTGGAAACACAGGCGCCCATCCTTCTGGACGACGGTCCCTTCGAGCGGCTGGCGATTCACCGCGAATCGGTGGTTGCCCAGGCGAATGATCCGGTCGTCGTCCTCGTAGAGGGCCTGTTTGTCCTTCAGTTGACGGATCGTGTCCTGGTGGATGGTCTTGAGCCGGTTGGCGATGTCCTCGGCTTTGACCGCGTCGCCCAGGGCCTTCAATTGCTCGATAGTCTCGCGGACGCGGTCGATCATCAGGTCCGACGCGAAGTACCCGTTGATCTGGTCGATCTCGGTCAGGGTCCGGACGCGGTTCGTGACGCCCTTGAGAATCCGCTCCGCGGAGGCCATCAGCGCGGAGGCCCGCTGGTTGCGCTCCGCGAGGAGACGGACCTTGCGGGACTCGAACGCGTCGCAGATCTCCTCGCGCTTTTCCGTGAGCTGGACGATGAATTCGTCGAAGTCTGCGAACTTGCCCTCCAGCGTCTCGAGCTGGACCATCGCTTTGGTAAGATACTCCTGGCACTTTTCCGGCGTGTCGCAGACATCAAGGTAACTGATGACCGACTGATCGATGAGCTTGAGCTGCGACGTGAATTCCGCCCGACCCTCGACCCGCCCCAGCTCCTTGAGCCGATTCGTCAGCGCCGACTTGACCTGGTTGACCTGCGAGTAGACCAGGGAGATGTGATCAATGACCGCGATGGTCTGGGTGGCGTCCTCGATCTTGAGATTGCTGACCACGTCGGTGAGCATCTCCAGACCCGCAGCAGTCTGGGCCACCTGCTGCTGCAACTGCTTGGCGTCGGCGACCTTGGCCAGTTCGGGGACTTGCTGCCTTTGCTCCTCGGCGGTCCTGCGGTAGGGATCGAGCGACTCGGGCTTCAGCAGGAACTCCACGCACAAACGCGAGAGCCTCTCCGTGTGTTCGGCGACCTCGCTCTCCAGGGAGGTGATCGTCTCGACGTCCGCGTAGCGGAGGTCCCGCAGCGAAATGATGGTGCCCCGAATCGCGCGGAGCTTCGTCAGGTGCTCGACGTACTCGCCGATCACATCGATGTGGTCGTAGTCGAGCGCCTCGATGATCTCCCGAACGGTCCCGACGACCTTGTCGATCTCCGCCTTCGTGTTGGCCTTCGTCCGGACGACCTTCTCGTATTCATCGACAGCGGCCTGCGCCGCCTGCCGGATCCCCGCCAGCGGCTCGTCGAGACGAAACGTCTCGGTTGACGCGATCCAGAAATAGGCGTCCTGGATCTCCTCGGCCTTGCGGGCAATGTCGAGATAGAGATTCAAATACGTCTCTTCCCGTGCAGTCAGAGCCAGGATTTCCGTACACTCGGCCATGCAGCGGACGATGTCCCGGTTGCCGATCTTGTACAGTTCCGTCTCCTGCCTGACGGGTACGTGGAAATCCGGGCCGTAATAGGGAGTCTGCCAGAGCTGCAGGACGTGGTGCCTCTTGGGCTCACTGTCCGCGCGGAAGTGAACGAGCATGCCGTCTTCGAAGAACGAGTGTCCGCTGCAAACCACAGGCGTGCCGACCTTCTGCTCGATGAGGTTGTACGAGAGCAGGATGTAGACGCCCAGATCGCGGTTGTGGAAGACGTACAGATAGTCCTCGCCATTGGGCGAATCGAGGCGCTTCTCGAAGACCATGCCGTCCGTCTGAAGCTCGAACTGCTTGAGCTCGCCGGTCTGGAGGTAGTACCCCTTGGCGAAGATCAGCCCGTGGTCCTCGGGCAGCAGCAGGCACGCCTGCTCGATGGCGTCCAGACGAATCGCCTTGCGGACCTTCTCGTTGTAGAGGAAATAGCGGAACCTCTTCTCCTCGTAGGGACGCACCTTCAGGACGATCACGTTGCCGATGACGGCGTAGTAGATCTCCGCGTCGTTGAGCGTCTGGTCCGCGTTGTCCACCGGCTCAGCGTAGATGCCTTTGCCGGTTTCGGTGTTGTTCTCGATCTTGATGGTCAGGTCGCCGCCGATGGTCTCGACGAAGACGCGGTCCTCGATCGAAATATGGGGGTTCTTCCCCTGGCGGATCATGTCCTGGGTCGCCCGGCGCCACTCGAATTGGTGCTGGGCGGGGAAGCCGCACTCGTGCTCGCTGCGGGCGTCCACATATCGAAGTGTGTTGCCCTCGATGAGCCACTTGAACGCCTTGACGTCCGCGACCTCGCGCCCCACGCGGAAGATCATATACAGATGGTGACCGATCACCGAGAACTTGGCGAAGACGGTCTTGCGGTAGTAGCGGTAGAGGTTCTTGAAATCCGTCTCGAACTGCGGGTCGCGCATCGCGTCGAGCGGGCAGGACACGAACGCGCCGCCCTTCCACTGGTAGATCGCGAACACGTCTTCCAGCTTCGTCTCCGCCCGCAAGCCGACGAAGACGTTGTACCCGAAGATGAACCGGTCCCCGACCGTAACCATGTCGCGCGGCACGCAGTTGTTGCTCGTCGAGATCCGCTGGCTCGAGAGCAGGCGGGTATCGACGCCGCCGAAGACTGCCTTGCGGGCCTGGTTCAGCTTGTCGAGCCGGGCGCGCAGCTCCTTGCCGTGACTCGCGAGGCGATTGCGGAGGATCTCGTAGGTCCCGTTGCGAATCGGACCCTGGTCCTGTGCCTCGGCGGCTTTTTCACCCGTGCCGTTGGTTTCCATGCTCACGTCCTCTGCAACGCCACCGGGTTATTTGACGACGGGGCCGGCCACCCACTCGTGTGCCGGCGTGTCCCCGATCCCCAACTCCTTGATCGTATGGAGGATGCCCTTCAGAATGCCCTTCTGTTCCGTGTCCGCTTTGGCGATCAGCTTCACCACCAGCGCGGAGATCGTCAGGTTCTTGATGTCTTCCGTGCCCAGTCCGAACTGCGAGATGAACTCGCGGATGCGGTCCTTCGCCCCCTCGGCATCCGGTCCCAGCAGGGCGCCGCGGACCTCGCCCAGGACCTTGCTGTGCGAGACCATGCCGTCGACGCTCTTGCCCGTCGTGATGGAGTTGACCAGCCGCTCGAAGAAGCGGTTCTCGCCGCCGACGATTTCGATCTTGGCGCTCTTGAGACCCTCGGAGACGATCTTCGCCTGCTCCTGGGCGATGTCCTTGCGAATGTTGATCTCCGCCAGCTCGATGTCGCGGTCCTTGTTGAGCCGGAGCTTGAATTCCTCGTGGTCCTTGCCCACCCCGTCGAAGAGTTTCATCGCATCGGCCTTGTCGCGGATGCCGTCGGCTTCCGCATGGTACTTGAGCTCCAGAACTTTGGCCTCTGCGGTCCCCTGCTTCTCGATGGCGACCGCCTTGATCTGCATGACTTCCGCTTGCGCGGTGCCTTCCACCGCGTGCTCCTTGACCGACGCGGCGGCCAGGGTCTTCTTGGCGTCGGCGTTCTTCTCGGCGGCCTTGACATTGGCGTCCGCTTCGATGAGCTGCTGCTGAGCGTAGAACTCCGCAGCCTTCTTCGAGGCCTCCGCTTCCTTGATGTTCTTGACCAGAGCCTGCTCGGCCTCTTCCTCCGCCTGGGTGATTTGGACCTTCTTGTGACGGTCGGCGCCCGCAAACTCGCGAACGTCCTTGATCCGCTCTTCCTCTTCCGCGACGGACTTCTCGACGATCACCCGCTCGCGGATGACTCCCTGGAGCTGCTTCTTCTCGCCTTCGACCGCCTTGTCCTTGCCGACCTGGGCGATGGACACGACCCGCAGACGCTCGGTGGCCTCCAGATCCCGGTCCCGCTCCACCCGCTGGGCTTCGACCGCGTCGGTCCGCTCTTTGCTGCGTCGGGCGACGATGATCTGACGCTGCTTGTTCTCGTCGGCGACCGCGATCTCCTCGTCGGCCGCGATCCGCGCCTTCTCCGCCTTCTCTCGCTCGGCCTGCTGCACCTTCTTGGCTTCCGCGTCTTCCCGAGCCTGGACCGACGCGATCTCCCTCGCCTGCTTGGCCTGCGCCTCAGCCAACTGCCGGTTGAGCTCCAGGATGGCCTCTTGCGCCTCAACGTTCTGGCGGGTGATCGTCTTGTCCTTCTCCCGCTCGCGGGCGTTGGCCAGCTCGAACTGCTCTGCGGTCAGCAGGGTGATCTTCTTGATGCCCTCGGCGTCCAGGATGTTGTCCGGCTTCAAGAGACTCTTGTCAGTCTGTTCGAGGTAGTCGATTGCGGCGTCTTCGAGGATGTACCCGCTCAAGTCGGTTCCGATAACATCTAGAATCTGCTCTCGGAATCGCATCCGGTTTGTGTACAGCTCGGAGAACTCGAACTGCTTGCCGACCGTCTTGAGGGCTTCGGAGAACTTCGCATCGAACAGCTCCACGAGGGCCTGCCGGTCGGAAGCCCGCACGCAGCCGAGGGATTGGGCCACCTTGATGACGTCCTGCATCGTGTTGTTGACCCGCACGAAGAAGGCGACCACGATGTCCGCCCGCAGGTTGTCCTTGCAGATCAGGCCCTGCTCGGCCCGACGGTCAATCTCGATCCGCTTGACCGAGATATCCATGTACTCCGCGCGGTGCAGGACCGGAATGACGAACATGCCGGAGAAGCTGACGCGCGTCCCGCCGACGCCGTTGCGAATCAGCGCCTGGCCCTGGCGGACCTTGCAGTAGCACTTGATCAGCAGCGCGAGAAAACCCACGCCAAAGAGAACTACGAATACGATGATCGTACTCACAACCACATCCGTAAACGCCAGCATGTCATCTCTCCAAATCCAGGGGGGCTATTAGATAGATTCCCTTATCGCCGTCCTTTTTCACGACGACCGCCGATTCGCCTCTTTGGAACACATACGCGTCGCGAGCCATCGCGTTCAGCAAGATGGGGGCTCCCTTGGTGGACACTTCCACCTGTCCCATCTTCTCGTTCGTCACCTGGGTCGTGACCACACGACACGCCTGTCCCACCACATCACTCGGGGCATTGTAGTCCTTGTTGAGCAGAATGTACAGTTTCCGAAGCGGAAAGGCGACGAATCGCAGCACGAGCGTGCTGATCGCCAGATCGCCGAAGAAGACCGCAACCATCATCGCCACTGAACCCTCGGGGTTCAGATAGTGGTTGCCGAGCATGGAGAAGGTCCACAGGCTCAGGACCATGACGCTCACCAGGAGCATCGTCGGGACCTCGCCCAGGTAGAAGAAGTGCAGGATCGAGTGGATGACGCCGGGCTCGAACCCATCCGCATCCACTCCGGAGTCCGCATCGGCGTCGAAGCCGCCATCTCCGAGATCGATATGGAACACGTCCACGTCGAGCACTCCGAGGATCACCATGATCCAGTAGAGCCCACAGACAAGCAGCAGCGACGTGAACAGCACATTCGGCAGTGCAAACGCGGCTGTGATGAACTCGATCATTGTCGTGCCCTTTCATCGGGTCTCGCGGCATTCCTCCCTCCACAGGAGGCACGAGGCCGCTTGGAGCAGGATGTCGGCATCTGTATCGCCTGCTCGGCGCCCTGTCAAGCGCGAACCTGCGTCGCATGACAGGCCCGGGCAGAACACCCGGACCACCGGCCCGTGCCGCATCTCCTTCTCCGGGATAGACGCGCCACGCGAAAAGAAAATCAAAAAAAACGCATCCCGCCTTGCACAAAGGTCCAAATCGCGTTTTCATACGCGAAACTCGATTTGAAGGGGCAAGATCATGACGGATACCGCACTCGTTCGCAATTCCACGCTTGTCGCCATCCTGACGACGGCGCTCCTGGCGCCGGGAGCATACGCCCAGGCAGAGAAAGCATCGTTCGCCTCTGCCAAGCCCATCTGGGTCACGGACCGACAGACCGAAATGAACCTGTTCGTGGGATTCCGCGCCGCCTTCGATTGTCCCGCCCCGGACCGATCCATCATTCGTCTCACGGCATCGAGCCTTTACCGCCTGTACGTGAACGGGACCTTCGTGGGACATGGGCCCGCCCGAGGCCCTCACGGCTGGTCCCGCGTCGATGAGTGGCCCTTCCAGGGTCTCCTTCGCGAGAGGAACAACGTCGTCGCCGTCGAAGTGGCGGGCTACAACGCCAACAGCTACTACCTGCTCGACGAGCCCGCCTTCCTCCAGGCGGAGGTGGTCTGCGACGGGACCGTTCTGGCTTCGACCACCGGCGAGGGCGTTCCCTTCGACGCGAAGATCCTCCAGCACCGCGTGCAGAAAGTGCAGCGATTCAGCTTCCAGCGTCCCTTCACCGAGTATTACCGCCTGCGGGAGGGCGACGATCGGTGGTGGGATCGGCCCATCGCACCGGCCGACAAGGCCCCCTGTTCGACGACCCCCGCGCGAGGACTCCTCGTCCGGCGCGTGGCGTATCCGCAGTTCCTGACCCGCCAGCCCGTTCGGCTCCTCTCCGCGGGCACGCTCCGGCGCAATGTCCCTGTGACCAACGTGTGGAAGGACCGCTCGCTGACGAATGTCGGGCCGCAATTGAAGGGCTATCCGGAGGCCGAACTGGAGATTGTCCAGACGACCGAACTGCAGAAGATCCGCTCCGTCTTCACGAGTAAGACCGAGAGACTCTACCAGCCCGATGAGGCCATCGCATTGGGCGAGAACGCCTTCGCCATCGCCGACCTGGGGACGAACCTCACCGGGTTCCTCGGGGCACGGGTCCGATGCTCCCAACCGACGACCCTCTATGTCACGTTCGACGAGATCCTGACGAATGACGACGTGGACTCCAAACGGCTCGGCTGCGCCAATGCGGTCTGCTACGAGCTGCAACCCGGCACGTATCGTCTGGAGTCCTTCGAACCCTACACGCTGCGGTATCTCAAGCTGAACGTGCTCGCAGGCGACTGCCAGGTGAAAGGCCTCTACCTGCGAGAGTACGCCAATCCGGAAACCGACGAAGCGAGTTTCTCGTGCAGCGACCCGGGATTGAACCAGATCTTCGAGGCCGCGAGGCAGACGTTCCGCCAGAACGCGGTCGACATCTTCATGGATTGTCCCTCGCGGGAACGGGCCGGCTGGCTCTGCGACAGCTTCTTCACCTCCCGCGTCGCCTTCGACCTGTGCGGCAATACGAAGATCGAGAAGAACTTCCTGGAGAACTTCCTCCTGCCCGCCCGCTTCGCCCACCTGCCGGAGGGCATGCTGCCCATGTGCTACCCGGCCGACCACTACGACGGCGTCTTCATCCCCAACTGGGCGATCTGGTTCGTCGTCGAACTGGAGGAGTACCAGGCCCGCAGCGGCGACCACAAGCTGGTAGCCGACTTGCAACCGAGACTGCAGGCCCTCAACGACTACTTCCAGCAGTTCAAGAACCGCGACGGCCTGCTCGAGAAGCTCCAGAGCTGGGTCTTCGTCGAGTGGTCCAAGGCCAACAGCTTCGTGCAGGACGTGAGCTATCCGAGCAACATGCTGTACGCCGCGGCACTGGATGCCGCCGGGCGGATGTACGACGAACCGAGCCTTAGCGAGGAGGCCGAGCAAATCCGCGAGACAATCCGTCGGCAGTCATTCGACGGCGAGTTCTTCGTGGACAATGCGGTCCGCAGGGACGGCCGGCTGGAAGTCACGCGCAACCGCAGCGAGGTGTGCCAGTACTTCGCGTTCTTCTTCGACGTGGCCACGCCGAAGACCCACGCCCAGCTCTGGGACCGCCTGGTCAACCAGTTCGGCCCTGAGCGGAAAGCTACCGGCGCCTTCCCCGAGGTCCATCCCGCCAACGCCTTCGTCGGCAACTACCTGCGATTCGAGCTCTTGAGCCGCTATGACCGTCCCGCCCAAATCAAGAAGGAACTCGCCGACTACTACCTCTACATGGCCGATCGGACGGGCACCCTGTGGGAAAACAACGGCGCCGAAGCGAGCTGCAATCACGGCTTCGCTTCGCACGTCGCCCACACCTTCTACCGCGACCTGGCGGGCATTCGTGCGGTGGACACCCAGAGGAAGACCGTTCGCCTGAAGATCGCGGACGTCGGCCTGGACTGGTGCGAGGGCAGGCTGATGACGCCGCAGGGGCCGGTCGTCGTTCGCTGGTGGAAGGACGCAGGGAAGACCCTCTGCCATGTCGAGGTTCCCGCCGGATACGTTCTGCAGAACGACAGCCCGTCCGACATCGCGATTCAGTGAAACCACTTGAGCAGCTCAGCCGCGACCATCTCGTGCCCTTTTCGGTTCGGGTGGTTGCCCTGCGACATGAAGGAGTCCAGGGGCTCGCCTGCATGAAGGCGGTCCTGGAACCGAACCAGACTATCGACGAGGGCGACGTCGTTCTCCCTCGCCAAGCGGCGGATCTGTTCCGCGTGCTGATTGAGAGGGTCGGCGGGATCGTCGAGCTTCGCCGCCATGTCCGGCGTGGGCGTCAGAAGGATCACTTTGACTCCTGCGGCCTTCGCTTGTGAGATCATCGATTTCCACGCGGCTTCTGCCCGCGGCAGCCCGAGACCCCGATCGTTAAGCGCATAGTCGATCGTGACGACGTCTGGTCGCAGCGTCAACACGTCGCGCTCGAACCGGTTTGCCCCGGACTCCGAGTTCTCTCCCCCGATCGCGGTGACGATGACGTTTACCACTGCATAGGAAAATCGCTCCTTCACCCCCACGTGCAGCAGGTGCGGATAGGCGTTGAAGGTGTCCACGACGGGCGTTCTGAAGTACCCCGCGGGCACGCTGTGACCGTGGCAGACGATATGGACTGTGTGGTTCTGCGGCCACTGACGCAACAGCTCCGCCGTGACAGCCGCCAGGTACTGGTCGGGCGTCGCCGTCGATAACACAGACGTATCGGCGCCTTGGGGAAAGGTCCACAACGCCATCTGGAGCAGAAGGACAACCTGGTTCATCGTTCACCTCGGGCAACCTCATTCATCCGGATCTTCGCAACCTTGAGGCTCTCCGCCGGGAGCGGCTCGCGTCGCTCGGCCGGATAGCCCACAGCGATGATGCACTCGACCTTCATGTGCTCGGGGATTGCCAGCAGCGTCTGGATGTACTGCTCGGAACTCATCACGCCGTCGTACATCCGGTTCCGCACCTGGATCCAGCAACTGCCCAGGCCGATCGACTGGGCGGTCATTTGCACGAGGATCGCGGCGATGGAACAGTCTTCGATCCAGACATCGCTGGCCCGACTGTCGGCGCAGATGACGATGCCCAACGGCGCCCGGGCAAGGAAGTCCACGCCGTGCGGCTTGCAGTGAGACATCTTCTTCAGCAGGGCGCGGTCGTCCACGAGGACGAACTCCCATGGGTCGATGTTCCGCGATGAAGGCGAGCGCAGCGCCGCCTCCTTCAGCAGTTCCACCTTCTCGGGCTCGATGGCTCGGTCTTCGTACTCGCGAATACTCCGGCGGGCTCTGAGCAGCTCGATCATGTTGGTCCCCAAGTCATTTACTATTTGCGATTTACGATTTACTATTGGGCCGGCGCCACCGCATATGCCATGGCATCCGCAGGCAATTGTAAATGGTAAATCGCAAATAGTAAATTAAGGGCCTTGTGGGCATGAAGATTAGTTTCGACTTCGACCGCGTGGTCGAACGACGTGACAGCGACAGTCTCAAATGGGCGAAGTACAAGGGTCGGGATGTCATCCCAATGTGGGTGGCGGACATGGATTTCCAGGCCCCCGAGCCGGTTCTGGACGCGCTGCACGAGCGGGTCGAGCACGGGGTCTTCGGATACGCCATCCCGCCGGAAGAACTCACGCAGGTCGTCGTACAGCGGATGGCACAGAAGTACCAGTGGGAAATCGAGCCTTCGTGGATCGTCTGGATGCCCGGCGTCGTCTCTGCGCTGAACGTCGTGTGTCGGGCCTTCGCCGACGAGGGCGACGACGTGCTGGCGTTCAGCCCGATCTATCCGCCGTTCCTGTCGGCCCCGCCGGGATCAGGCAGGAACATCAAGACCGTCCCGCTCGCACGACAAGACGGCCTGTACGTCATGGACCCGGACCGATTCGAGCGGGAAATCACCCCGCGATCTCGCGTCCTGCTGCTGTGCAATCCACACAACCCGGTCGGCAGGCGATTCGAACGACGGGAACTGGAGCGGATCGCGGAGGTCTGTCTGAGGCACGACATCGTCCTGTGCTCGGACGAGATCCACTGCGACCTCGTCCTCGATGACGGCCCCCACACACCCACCGCGACGCTGGGTCGAGAGATCTCCGCGAGGACCATCACGCTGATGGCTCCGAGCAAGACCTTCAACATTCCTGGGCTGAGTTGCTCGTTCGCCATCATCGAGGACGCCGGGCTGCGGGCGAAGTTCAACCGTGCCCACCACGGCATCGTCCCCGGCGTGAACGCGATGGGCTACGCCGCATGCCTGGCTGCCTATCGGGACTGCGAGCCCTGGAGACTGGCCCTCATCGACTACCTGCGAGGCAACGAGGAACTCGTCCATCGGTTCGTCAACGAGCAGATCCCCGGCCTGTCCATGGACCACGTCCAGGCAACCTACCTGGCCTGGATCGATACCCGTCCGCTGGGCCTGCCCGATCCCGAACACTTCTTCGAACTGGCGGGCATCGGGGTCTCCGACGGGAGCAGTTTCCTCGGCGAGGGCTTCGTCAGGCTGAATTTCGGCTGCCCGCGAGCCACCCTGCTGGCGGGCTTGGAACGCATGAAACACGCCGTAGCCAATTTGAGATTGACATAAGGAGGTTTGCGATGGTTGTCGGAATCCTGCTCATCCTCGCGGCGGTTGTCCCCGTACCCGACACAACCCGATTCCATGTGGACTGCCCGTTCCTGCAGGACTCCAGCGAGCAGATTCCGCTCGCCCCGGAGGTGGCAGAGGCGAAGCTGCTGAAAGTCCGCATGGACCGCAATGGTCGAGTCCTCGTCCTCTCGGACAAGGGTCTCTTGCAGGTCCACGCCGGCAGCCTCCGTCTGGAACGGCAGTATCGTCCCCTGACGGATATGCAGATCAAAGACATGGAGATCCGGGACGGCCAGTTCGTGTACCTGACGGACAAGCACATCCTGAGCAACGCCTCGGGTGGACGACTCCTGACCCCGACTTCGGAGAAACGCCTCCCGACAGATCTGAGCACGGTCGGGCCGCAGGGCATCGATCCCAAAAGAGTACCCTGTTCTGACATACGATGCCGGCGGATCATCGGCGACGTCGTCTGGTTCGGCACGTCAAGGGGGGCATTCTCGCGACAACGCGACGGTCGGATCGACTACTACGCGTCGAGGCGGTGGCTCCTCGACGACGCAGTCGTTGACATCTGGCCGGGCGAAGATGGCTCGGTCCTGGTCCTCTCGCAACGAGGCCTGAATATCCTCCATTTCCGCGAGATGACGCTGGCGCAGAAGGCCGAGCACTTCGACCGGTTGACCCGGCAGCGACACATCCGGTTCGGCTTCAACAGCGCCTTTGAGATGGCCACGCCGGGCGACCTCTCGACCGGGACACTCGTCGATCAGGACAACGACGGGCTCTGGACCGCGATGTACTTGGCCGGCGAGTTGTTCCGATACGCCGTGACGAAGTCCGACGAGGCCCTGCGGAACTGCTACGAGTCCTTCGAGGCCATGGAGCGACTCAGCGAGATCACGGGCATTGAGGGCTTTCCCGCGAGGTCCTTCGAGCGGGCCGGGTACCAGGTGGCGGATAAGCAGCACTGGCACAATACGCCGGACGGGCAGTGGTCCTGGAAGGGAACCACCAGCAGCGACGAGATCGTCGGGCACTTCTTCGTCTATGCGATCTTCGCGGAGATCGCGCCGGATGATGCCTGGAAGAAGCGGGCAGTCGCTCTGATCGACGCCATCATGGACCACATCGTCCGGCACGACTGGTATCTGGTCGATTACGACGGCAAGCCCACCCTGTGGGGTCGCTGGAATCCCGAGTATGTCAACCAGTTCCCCCGCCAGGTGGGCGACCGGCGACTCAATTCGGTCGAGATCATCGCCTTCCTCCAAACCGCATATCACTTCACAGGCAAGGGAATCTATCGGCAGAAGGCCTTCGAGCTGATCGAACAGCACGGCTATCTCGACAACATCATGATCCCAGTCAGCGAGCTGGGCCAGGTCCCGGGCATCGATCTGACGACGGAGTGGAATCACTCCGACGACGAACTGGCGTTCCTGAGCTACTGGAACCTGTATCGGTACGCGTTCACGCCGGAACTGCGGGACAAGTACCGCCAGACCATTCGCGACCACTGGCAAATCGAACGGCCCGAGAAGAACCCGCTCTGGGACTTCCTCTACGCCGCGACCGGGGCCGGGGATTTCGATCTCGCGGAGTCCATCTGGACCCTCCAGCAGTTCCCTCTGGACACGATCAGTTGGACCATCCGGAACAGCCGGCGCGAGGACCTGGACTTGCTCGGGGCCAACTTCCGCGAGCAGACGACCAAAGTCGTGCTGCCCCCCGACGAGCGGCCCATGAGCAAGTTCAACGGCAACGCCTTCCGCCTTGACGGCGGCGACGGTGGTCGCGAGGAATACAGCGGCGACATCTTCCTGCTGCCCTACTGGCTGGGCCGATACCTGGGCGTCATCAGGCCGGACGAAACATAATGCAATTCCTCAAAGAAAATCCTTGACTTCCGTGTACGTAGATGTACTATGCATTACAGTATTAGGTAACTGTATTGTGGTGGTACGGATCGTGGCAGTGACAAAGGACCTAGTTGCGGCGTCGGCGACTCCGTTGATCCTGTCGATCCTCTCGGAGGGCGACAGCTACGGATACGCGATCATCCAGCGGGTTCGCGAGCTTTCCGGCGGGCAGATGCAATGGACCGACGGGATGCTCTATCCCGTCCTGCACCGACTGGAGAAACAGAAACTCATCGAGTCGTATCTGAGCACCGCCGAGACGGGACGCCAGAGGAAGTACTATCGCGTGAAGAAGAGCGGAACCAGGGCTCTGGCCGAGCACCGAAGCCAGTGGATGCTCGTACACAGCACCCTTCAACAACTGTGGGAGAAGCGACCATGCACGACGTAGAAGAGCAGATCGAGCAATGGCGGGCAAGCCTGGCCGGATCGGAACTGCTTCGGGGCGAAGATGCCGCGGAGCTCGAGAGCCACCTCCGCGAGGAGATGGGACACCTGAGAACGTCCGGCCTCTCCGACAACGAAGCGTTCTTCGTCGCACGAAGTCGGCTCGGCGACACTGAGGCCCTCGAAGAGGAATTCGCCAAGGTGAACGCGCCGAGGCGCCTGAGGAACCGCCTGTGCTGGATGATCGCAGGGGTGCTGGCCTATTGGGTGGCCGTCCATTTCGCCGGCGCCGCCTCGGGGATCGCCCTGGCAATCGCACAGGCAACAGGCGGGAGCCCGTATGTCCTGGGCCTGATCGCGAGTGGCGTGCGGATCGTCGGGTTCTGCGCCATGGCACTCGTGATCGTATGGTTCTGCGGCCGGTACTTCCAACCGGGCAGTCCCTCGCGGATACAGATCACCACGCGAGTGCGAATCGCCTTTCTCGCGGCACTCCTCATGGAGACCGTGGGATTCGCGCTCACGAGGGCCCTTGGCGTGGTGTGCGTCGCCAGGACTATGCCTGTCACCGACTTCGGCCAGATCGCGCGGGTGGAGTCTTATGTAGATCTTGTCTGGCGCCTCGCGGGACCCGTTCTCTTGGGTGTACTGCTGGTCGTGATCCACTTGGCCGGCCGGCGTCCCTCTCCACAGCCAGGCGGATCACTGTAGCGAGACGAGGCGCCGCTGCGTCTCGATGTTCCAGCCGCGGACAATTATGCCGGGCTGTCGTACCTCGCTGCGGAACTCGCCCATGATTTTCATCGTTTCGCCCGGCAGGAGACTAACGTAGTTGTCCTGCCAGAAGACAGGCACGATTGGCTCGCCCGTGCTTTCATCGACCAACAGCAGTTCGATGAAGAACGCAATCCCGTCGCTGCGGTTCGCAAGATCGACCACGATTTGGCCGTTCTCGCCGATATGGCAATCCACGTCCACCTGGGCCGGCGGCAGCAAGTTGAGGCCGGTCAGGTCCGCGTAGTCCCTGCTGGGCGTATAATACTCCCACGGCTTGACCTTTGCCTGGTAGTCGAGGGCATCGGGTCGCGTGGACAGCCAATAGAAGTTGTTCGAGATCAGTATGCCGGCCGCGTCCAGCAACCGAAGATTCAGGAAGTGCGTCGTTGTGACGTTCTCCAATCGCGGGAGCCTGAAGACCCTGTTCGACGCATCCGCGCGAGGCTCGACCGGCACGTGCGCAGCCAGGATGAGCTTCGACACCATGTCGTAGACACGGATATCGGCCGTGAGGCTTGCAGGGTGGGTTCTCAACCCGCGCGTTGAATCGTCCGATGCGTCCCTGACACGTGGGTTGAGAACCCACCCTACGGTCGCATGCGGCTCATTCACGAGATAGACGCCCTGGTCCCCGTAATTGTAGACGAGTTGCGTGGGCTCGCAGGCTTTCTTTACGCCGTAGAACGCGCCGGTGGGCATCAGGAACCAGTCGTAGAGCTGCCAATACATCTTGGGCCAGGCCGCGTTGAGCATCCACTGGATGATGCCTGTGGCTCGGCCCTTGTTGACGCGAAAGGCCTCGAACATCGGTCGAACCAGCTCGTAGTTGAGCGTCTGGGCCTTGAGAGCGAACTCCTCGACACTGTGGGCCTCGCCGTATCGCCGGCGGATGGCCTCTCGAAAGCAATCCAGCGTCGTGAACTCGTTCAGACCACAATGGAAGTGCCACCATTCATCGACCGGCCAGAGATGCTCAGCGGGGAGCATCTTCCGGAGACTCTCCAGAGTCGGGACCGCGGCGCCGGGCGAGGTCTCCGTATTGAAGCCATACGCGCCGCCGCGTCGCGTGTCGGTATACCAATAGACCGGCGGCGTGTACTCGTAGGGCCCGAGCATCTTCATGCCGGAGTTGCCGCTGACCTCGCTGACCAGCTCTTTCGGACAGACGATCCGCTGCTCGCTGCCCATACCGCCTGTAGAGGCCAGGGAAGGCCGCGTCGGATCGCACACGCGGAAGATGTCGACGTACCTTCGCTCCAGGTCGGGCGCGGGCAGCTTGTCGCTGGCGACCGCCCAGACGAAGATGCTCGGGTGGTTCCGCAGCCACAGGAGCTGATCCCGCCAGGATTGGCTGACCAGGTCGATATCTTCCGGCGAGGTCACGCCGCCATAGAGGTCGTCGGCCGGCTTGCCGAGATACTGCTCGTGTTCCCAGTGGCAGCTCCAGCCGACCATCGCGAGGATGCCGTACTCGTCGCAGAGGTCGTAGAGCGTCTGGTCCTTGCCCCAGACGCCTTCGCAGCGGATGCAGTTGAGATTCATGTGGCGGACGTACTGCAGCTCGGCCTCGATGGTCTGGCGCGTGTCGGCCAGGAGCAGATCATCCGTCCAGCCCGCGCCGCGAATCAGGACCTCCCTGCCGTTGATCCTGAAACCGCGGTGCCCTTCCGGCGTGCGGTAGTCTGCCACCTCGCGAATGCCGAACCGGACGGACTGTATGTCGGAGACCTCTGAATCGACGAGGAATCGAAGCTCCAAGTCGTACAGTTCGGGTTTGCCCAGGTCGTGGGGCCACCAGATGCGCGGGTCCACGATGCGAAGCGACGGGCACTCCTGGGCCGTCACGGCGACCGTCCGCGACTCGCGAGGCTGCAACTGCACGTCCCGGCGGAAGCGGGTTCCTTCGATGACCCCGTCGAGGACTCCCGATACGACCCCGTCGCTGCGGTTCACGAGATCAGCACGAATCGTCAGGCTCGCTTCGGCAAACGTGGTCAGATCGAGCTGCGACTGGACGAAGGGATTCTCGATGGACACTTCGCCGCAAAAGCGAAGTCGCACGGGACGGAACAAGCCCATGTTCCGATCCGGCGGAGGAGGATTCCAGTCCACGAAACCGGTCGAGAAATCCCCCGGCTTTGGCGGCGTCACCGCGACCGCCAGAACGTTCTCGCCCGCTGCGACCTGGCCGGAGACATCGTACTGGAACCGTCGAAAAGCCCCCTTCGCCTGGTCGGCTCGGGCGATACAGCGGCCATTGAGCCAGATGTCCGCGGCGTAATTGATCCCATCGAACTCCAGGAGGATCGTCACGCCGGCCTCGTCGTTGGACAGAGCGAACGCCCTGCGGTACCACCAAGGCATGCGAAAGACCTCCTTCGAGACCTTCGCCAGATTCATGCCGACGTAGGGGTCGTCATAGACGCCCTGGCTGGCCAGCGTCCCCAGGACGGTGGAGGGTACGGACGCAGGCATCCAGTCGCTCGCAACGAACCCAGGTCGCGAGATCTGTTCACCACGAGACTGCACGTCGGCCGAACTGCGGATCAGCCACCCATCAGATAGGATTGTCTCTTGTCGAGGCATCACCATCCGATGGTATAGAACCTGTCGCCCCCATTCAACAACAATCAGACGATTGAAATGCCGCAACGTTCCGAGTAAGCTTCTGTCACACAGGATTCCCACGGATGAAGGAGTACGACGATGAGCCGATTGGCCCTCAAGGGTGGCAAGCCGATACGGAACGTCAAGAGCAATCCCTGGCCCAAGTGGCCCGTCTGGGACGAACACGAGGAAAGGGCCCTGCTCAAGGTGCTGCACAGCGGCGTCTGGTCCTACAACGGGCCGCGAGAAAGGCAGTTCAACGAGGCCTTCGCCCGATTCACCGGGACGAAGTACGCGTTGTCCCTTGCGAACGGGACGGTCACGCTCCAGTTGGCCCTGGAGGCCTGTGGGATCGGATACGGCGACGAGGTCATCGTCCCCGGCTTGACGTGGCAGGCGACCGCGGCCGCAGCGCTGGACATCAACGCGGTTCCGATCCTTGTGGACGTCACGGAGGACACGTGGTGTATGGACCCGGCCGAGGTCGAAGCCGCGATCACGCCTCAAACGAAGGCGATCATCCCGGTACACCTCTACGGCTCGTTCGCCGACATGGACGCCCTCGGAAAGATCGCCCGTCGGCATGGCCTGAAGGTGATCGAGGACTGTGCCCACAAGCACGGCGGCGAATGGAAGGGCCAGAAGGCGGGCAGCATCGGCGACATCGGCAGTTTCAGCTTCCAGCTCTCCAAGCTGATGACTGCCGGCGAGGGCGGCGCCCTGACCACCAGCGATTCCGCGTTATACGAGCGTCTGGACGCCCTTCGCAACTGCGGCCGGCGACCCGAGCCGGAATCGGATGCCGGCAAGGGCGAGGGCGTCTATGCCGACGAGGGCAACTTCCTCCAGTCGGGCAACTACCGTCTGACGGACTTCCAGGCGGCGATGCTGCTGGAGTCGCTCAAACGCCTGCCCGCACAGAACAAGGTGCGCGACCGCAATGCCATCTACCTGAACTCTCAGCTTTCGCAACTGCCGGGCATCATGCCAATGCGACGGGACAGGCGCGAAACCGCGGAGGCGTACTTCAACTTCGCGTTCCGATACAACCAGGAACAGTTCAAGAATCTGCCGGTGACGCGATTCCGCGAGGCCCTCGCGGCGGAGCTGGGCTGCGCGGTGGACTCCAGCTACAAGCCGCTGAACACCTGCTCCTTGTACGCACCGCACACGAAGCCCTGGCGATACAAGCTCACCGAAAGGCACTGGAAGCGAATCGATCCCAAGCGGTTCAAGCTGCCCGTCTGTAAACGGGTGTTCGAGCGAGAATCCGTGTGTTTCCATCACAAGGTCTTGATGGGCCCGAAATCGGATATCGATTTGATCGTCGAGGCGATCCGGAAGATCTACGAGCACGCGGAAACGCTCGCGTAGTACGCCGTCCATGTTAATTTGGTGGGTGGCCACGCTTGTGTCGAGGGCGTCCCGCCCTCGAATCGCGGGCAGGATGCCCGCGACACGCTCATCATGCCCACCATTTTAAGGTGGACGGCGCACTACGAGTGCTCCGACCGCGACCGGTCGGAGCGAAGCTTGATTCCCTTGTAGAACATGGCGCCGCCGATTGCGCCGATGACGGAGCCGGCGCAGAGGTTCGTCGCCCTGCCGATCATCGTGTCCGTGAAGAAGATCGATATCAACACCACGAAGGAAAAGAACAGCAGGAATGCACCGAGAGCCGTGTAGATCTGCGAATCGTGAACCGTTCTGGCTTCATCCTGATTGTCAATCGCCGCCATCGGCCGTTCCTCTCAGAAGATGGAGTAGATGGTGAAGATGATGGCCAGAACGCCTACCGCCCAGAGCTTGAGGTTGTGCCACCAGCGAGGGTGCTCGACTCCCTCATAGATGTACGCCTTCGGAATCAGCATCACGAGCAGTCCGGAAACGATGAACAGGCTCAGAAAGACCCACTTCGCCGCCGCCGGGGAGACATCCTTGAGCCAGTCGAAGTTCAGCATGTCGTCACCTCACGGCCGCCCTTGAGATCCTCCGGCAGTCGACACACAAGGCCCTTGAGCCGCTCCGGGGGATGGCGCTTCGTAAACAGACTCGTCGTCACGTTGAGCAGCACCCCCGCCAGGAAGGACCACCAGGAGATGTACAGGAAGGGGTCGTCAATCGTGAACAGGCGGCTCTTCAGTATGTAGAGCAGAATCGAGGTGCAGATTCCCCCGACCAGTCCCGCCAGCCCGCCCCACTGGGTCGCGCGGGGCCAGAACATGCCCAGGAGCAGGATAGAGAAGGCTGGTCCCTGGAAGAACGAAAGCAACGTCTGGATCGCTACGTAGATGCCATCAAAATACTTGCTCAACCACGAGGTCGCCACCCCGCCGATCAGCAGGACCACGGTCGCCAGTTGTCCTACGATCATGTAGTGGCGGTCGCTGGCGCCCGTCTTCAGGAACCTTGCGTAGATGTCCTTCGTCCAGAGGGTCGCGGTCGAGTTCAGGAACGAATCGATGGTGGACATCAGGCCTGCCAGAAACCCCGCGAACAGCAGTCCTCGCAGGCCCGGCGGCAGCAAGGTCTTCACAAGCGTGGGAAACGCATGATCTCCGTCCTCCATCCCAGGAAGTGTAGCCAGGGCAATCAATCCCGGAAACATGACCAGCATGGGGACGAACATTTTGAAGAAAGCGCCGGTGAGCATGCTGGCCTTGGCGTGCCAGATACTCTTCGTCGCCAGACACCTCTGCACGATGGCCTGGTTGCCGATCATATACGCATTGGACATGACGAGCGTCAGCCCGAAGAGAATTCCCGTCCAAGGGTACGGCGTCTGTCTGTCCATAGGCTGCACCAGCTCGAAATGATGCTGGTAGGCATCGCCCAGGGCCGCGATTTTGTCTGTCAGGCCGTCCCAGCCTCCGGCGTTGTAGAGCCCGACGATCACGACAGTCGCCCCCCCGACGAACATGATAATCATCTGGACCACATCGGTCATCACCACCGCGGTAAGCCCGCCGAAGAAGGTGTAGAGACCGACCACAACGGCCGTGACCACAATGGAGAACCAGGGTTCCCATCCCATGATCGGCTTGAACATGACAGCAGCCGTCCAGAACAGAACCCCCAGGTCCAACGCAAAGAAAATCACCCAAGTCAGCGACGCAACCGCGCGGACATAGTCGTTGTACCGACGTCCCAGGTACTCGGGGATCGTGTAGACGCCCGCCTTCCAGAAATAGGGGATAAAAATGAAAGCCCCCAGCAGCATGGCCGGGATCGAGCCCAGCCAATCGAAGTTGCCGGCAGCCACTCCGAATCGGTAGGACTGTCCCGCAACTCCCACAAAATCCGACGCGCTGATGTCGGTCACGACGATGGACATGCCGACCGCCCAGAACGGCAGCGATTTGCCGCACAGGAAGAAGTCATCTGCGGAACGTACGAACCTCGCGAAGTACAGGCCCAGGGCCGTGATGCCCAGGAGATAAGCGATCACCACGAAATAGTCGATTCCGCTCAGCACGCTTCGTCACTCCTATTCCCGTGTCGTCGAACGCCCTGTCCGCGGCGGATGCACCGCGGCGCGACCGGTCGGCATTCTACCAGACCCGTCGCAAGCCCCCAAGCCAGAAATCGGAGGAGAAGACAGAGGGGGGCAGGACGCGAAACCAGGGAAGGGAGCAAGAAAATGCCGAGGCCCGCGTCTGGGGGACACGGGCCTCGGGTTCGTGCTGCTTTGCGGCACGTGAAAGAGACACGGGCCGCAACGGGTTGGGACTTCCGCCTTACGGCTTGACCACGCGGATGTCGTCGATGTAGACCACGCCGGTGCCGCCCGCCGCGGGCGTAGTCCGATTGCCTACGCCGAGGTACACCGTCTTGACCTTGGTCGGATCGATGCCGGCGAAATCGCTCAGCGGGATCCTCCATTCGGTCCAGATAGTCGACACCACAGCCGCGCTGTCCGAATACGTCTTCACGGCTATCTTGCCGGCACTGTCCTCGATCGCGATGTAAAGCGTATCCGCAGTGTTGGCCGCCGCGCCGACGAAATTCAGCACCAGATCGGTCATCCCGTTGGCTGTCCAGTCCTGAGCCTTCGCGTACTCGCGAGATGCCTCGCTGTAGAACGGCGACTCCAGGTTCCTGAAGTAGAACGGCATGGACTGCCGCCCGCCATGGATGATCACGGACTCAGCGAACGGACTCGGATCGTGTCCGACCTGGGACTTGGTTCCGTTGGTCCAGCCATCGACCCACGTTTCGTAGATCCGGTTGCCTTCAATGTCCGTGTAGATCTCCATGTCATCGACCACGATAAAGTCGGCCGTGGTGAAGCTCCAGACACTGGCTTTCCATGGACTGTCGGTTGCGGCCTCGTTGACCTCGTCGACACGCCAGTAATACGTCTTGCTCCAATCCAGGCCGCCCGGATCGAAGGAGATCGCGGCCAAGTTCTGCCGACCGACGTAGACACCGGCGGTGTCCCGCGTGGCGTTGGCGACCGCATCCTTGTCCTCGCCGAAGTAGACGTCGTGCTTCGCGGCCTTCTCGCCGGCAGTCCACTTCAGGACGACGTTCTGGTCGACGTTCTTCGCGCCGTTGGCGGGATAGACCACCTGGGCACGGACCGGGGGCTGGAGGGGACCAGACGGTAGGATCACGCGGTCGGCCGACCCCATCGCCCAGTACAACTGCTCGACGGCGTCCCCGCCGCTGTCAAAGTACTCCACCTGCAGCGAGTGGAAGCCCTTCTCCATCTTCATCGGCAGAGCGTAGTACGAGCTGGTGACCGTGGGGGTGATCCACTGATCGATGATCAGCTTGCCGTCCACCCACATTCTGGTTCCATCCTGACAATCGATGCTGAACGTGTACGTGTCTGTCAGGGCGATTTCGAGATCCGCAGTCCAGCGGGCCGACCATCCGTCGCCTGGGACTCCCTCGCCCGGGCTCGTGGTGCCTGCCAGATTCACATTGATCTCCGGATCGATGCGGCTCAGAACGGGCGTTCCCTGCGGGGCTGTTCCGATGAAATAGTCGCCTCGAACGCCACCGGCGCCGCCCTCCGTGGTGAAGTTCCAGACCGGGCCCGCGTAGGTCGCGGCGCCGATCTTCTCGTCGACTGCCCAGAAGTACGTGGTCTGCTCGACGAGGGCACCCGGCGAGAAGATGGGGACATCCACCGTGCCCTTGAGCACCGAGGCGTCTCGTGCGGTCACGGCGGCCTCATCCGTGCCGAAGTACACCGTGTGCGAGGTGGCGCCGACCCCTTCGCTCCACGTCAAGTCCGTACCCACGGAAATCCACTTGTCGCCATCCCGCGGGACCGGGCTGTAGGCCTTCTGCGGGGCCGCCAGCACGCTCCAGACATCGCCTGTGTAGACTGTGCCGGAGGCATCCACCTCATCCACTCTCCAGTAGTAGGTCATGCCCGGTTCCAGGGGGAACTTGGTGTGATACCAGAGCGTGGTGGTGAGTCCCGGAGCCACCAGATCGGCCTCAGTCAGCTCCGGGCTGGTGCCGAGGTAGAAGTTGTGCGACGCAGCCGTATCGCCCTTCGTCCAACGGAACAGGGGCATCAGTGTGATGGCGCCGTCGGCCGGATCCGGGGCCGTCGCCTTGAAGACGTCCATCACCAGTTCGATTTCCGCAATCTGCATGCTGTTCGCAGACGCCGGATCGCGGACAACCGGGAACATCACCTGGTAATGCTTGTAGGCCACCGTATTGGCGAACCTGATGGGGGTCGTGTTCTTGGTACGCCGCGGCCACGCGGTCGATCCGGCAAAATCCTTGATGTCGCCGCTGGCGATCAGCGTGTAGGGGCCGTCGATGCTCACGTTGGAACCAGACAGTTCATACTTGACGGGGTCGCGTGCCTCGGCGTCGTTGGCCGTGGTGAACGTCAGGGCGGTCACAACGGATTCGCCCATGGCGGGTGTGACGCGGATGCCGGTCGGAACATCCTCACCCTTGAAGTGCAGGAATTTCGTCGTGATCTGGTTATCGATCGCCTGATACGGCGGCTCATTGCCCGGCCACCCGTGGTCGTCGTTCTGACTGACGCCATCGTTCGGGACGCCCTGCACGACGTCCCCTGGAGCGGTGACGTCTTTGGCGGCCTGGGCTGCCGGCGTCAACATGGCAAATGCGATCATGCCCACAGTAAGCCATTTCCACATAGTACTTCTCCTTCTTGGAAGAACCCGTGTTCGACCCTGGCCACACACCAGGGTCCATCGACTCCCGGACGGGAAACCCCTCGCACGGGAGCCCATCCCTTCGCCTTGCGTGCGGCCCATGTCGCTGCCGGTACGCCTCGCAATACTTGTCGGTGTGCATCTCCTTCCCGTTGCTGTGCAACGTCAGACCCGCGACTCACCTCCTTTCCTGTGGAAGCCGGCTCCTCGGTGTGCAGACAGAGAGACTGCACCATGCATCGAGAGGTGCACCCATCGCCCCGCGATCACCCTGTACCTGACAGCCACGCATGCCAGGCTCCCTTTCGACTGCTTTCCTTTGACGTGCCACCAGGCGCCGCATCCGCTTTGCGACGGCATCCAGACACCGGTGGCCCGCACCACACACACCCTTGCATTATACCAGAGGTTCCCCAGGCCTGCAATAGGACAATTCGCGGACTGTGACCCCAGTCCTCCGTCGCATTCGACGGAAACGGAGCCGGGGCCCGTATCCCTCGGATACAGGCCCCGAATTCACATCGGCAATGTTACCCTGCGACGTAATGGGCGTCCGTCGTCTCGGGGGGAACCACGGCTCGCCCCCTGGAGACGGCACACCCCTACGGCAGGGTCAGGCGGACGTCGTCGATATAGATCCGACCACTGCCGCCCGCCTTCGGGCTCGTTCGGTTGCCTACGCCGAGGTACAGCTTCTGGATCTTGGTCTTGCTCACCCCGGTCAGGCTGCTCAGCGGAATCGACCAGTCGGTATAGGCGGTCGAGACCAGCGACGTCGGATTCGGATGGGTCAGCAGGACCGACTTGCCGCTGCTGTCCTCGACCTTGATGTACAGACCGTCGCTGGCCAGGCTCCCCCGGACGGACAACACCAGGTTGGCGACGCCCCAGTCTGTCCAATCCTGCACAGGGGAGAACGTAACCACCGCTTCGCTGTAGTACGGGGAGTTCACGTTGTTGTAGTCCAACGGCATGGCTTGCGTGCCGCTGTGAACGACCTTGATCTCGGCGAATGGGGCCGCCAGGTTGCCGACGGTGGAACCACTGCTCTGGTCTCCATAGCCGTCGATCCAGAACTCGTAGATCCGGCTGCCTTCGGCATCGGAGTAGCTCTCGAAGTCATCGACAATCAGATACCCGGGCACCGCGAAGTTCCATACGGTGCCCTCGTAGACGGTGGCGCCGTCGCTTTCGACTTCATCGATCCGCCAGAAGTAGGAACCGCCGCCAAGTTCCACCAGGCCGTCCAGCGAGAAGCTCGTGCCGGTCCGACGGCCCTGATAGAGGGTCGAACCGGTGTCGGCAGTCTTCACCGCGTCCCGGTCCTGGCCGAAGTAGACGTCGTGCTTGGCCGCAGTGCTGCCCGCCGACCAGGAGAGCGACTCCGCGTCGCGGATGTCCACGCTCGCGTCCACTGCCGGTTGCGGGTCCGACGCCAGGGATAAGTCGCCCAGCATGACCTCTGCGACCTCGTTGGCAGTGAGGGCTTTGTTATAGATCCGCACGTCGTCCATCAGGCCAAGCCAATAGTATGTGCTATTATACGCTTCACGCCCGATCGTGACCTGGGCGGCCGAGGTCCCCACCACGCTGGCAGTCGCCAGTTCCCGATCCAGCGCCCCGTTGACATACGTGCGGATGGCCATCCCCTTCTCGTAGACGCCGACCACGTGGTACCACGTGTTCTTCTTGAGCGTGGTTCCGCCTTCGACGGCTCGATTCAAGGTGCTGGCGTTGGAGGAATCGCGAACCTCGAACTCGACCTTGTTGTTCGTGTAGACGCCGAGCTTGTAACCGCCGGAGGAGTTGTTCTGGTTGCTGACGATCTTGCGGTCGCCGTCGAAGATGCCCAGTTGAATCCACGCCGATACGGAGACGGACTCGACATTCATCAGGCTCGCATCGTTGCCGCAGACGATGTAGTCGTCAGTCCCATCGAAGGAAAGGGCTTCGCCCTGCCAGCCGTCCACAAAAGCGGCGCCGCCATAGCGCGTGCCGTAGTTGTCGTAGCCGGAAGAGTCCACTGCATAGTCCGAACCCTCGTCGTCCAGCTTCCACCAGCCGACCCGGTTTGCGTCGGTCTTGGCGAAGGCCGGACGCACGGTGAAGCTCCAGACCGAGCCGGTCACCACGCTGTCATCCGAGAGCACCTCGTCTACACGCCAGTAATACGTGGTCCCGCGGACCAGACCGCTGACCGAGCACGTGGTGGCCAACTGCCTGGCGGCCTTCACGGTCGACGCGTCGCCGGCCTCGACGGCGTCACGGTCCGTGCCGAAGTAGACGTTATGACGGGCGGCGTCGAGTCCCGCCAGCCATGCAAGGTCCACATCCGCAGTCACGAAGGTGGAACCGTCGCTGGGGGTCGGGGAGAACGCGGTCAGCGAGGCCATCGTGAACTGCCAGACCACTCCCGTGTACACCGTTCCGGTCGAGTCGATCTGGTCGACTCGCCAGTAATACGTCGTGCCCGGCTCCAGCGTCGTCGCGAAATGGTAGTAGAGCGCCGTCGTGGCGGACTTCCGGGAAACCACCCGGTCGGCCTCGGTCAAGTCCGGGCTGGCGCCGAGGTAAACGTCGTGGAGCACGGCGGTATCGCCCTTGGTCCACTGGAACAACGGCTGCGTCACGCCAATCGCGC
>Ga0209605_1000631_pt1 | contig 43145 bp, 23 predicted proteins | sample AD_UKC035_MetaG_FD_184408 | JGI IMG/M metagenome (GOLD analysis project Ga0209605, IMG submission 184408) | Active sludge microbial communities of municipal wastewater-treating anaerobic digesters from USA - AD_UKC035_MetaG (SPAdes) (version 2) | ecosystem: Engineered > Bioreactor > Anaerobic >...
TTCGCCTCGTTCTCCGCGCTCACCGCCAGTCGAATGGCCTGCCATGAGCGAGTTCGGAGCGAAGCGGAGAACGAGTCGAATGGCTCCAGAGAGAGGGCTCGAACCTCTAACCCGCCGGTTAACAGCCGGCTGCTCTACCATTGAGCTACTCTGGAACCCGAACGGTATTCGCAGGGCCTCCTTCGGCCCTCCGAAAGCGGCGCACTGTAGTCGGAGACCGCCCCGGGGTCAATCGTTTTCCTGACACCCGGATCCTCGCCTAACGCCTGCGGCTCGAACGTGCGCCATCGGCTCCTGGTGGGTTCTTGGGCTTGATCGGCGCCGGCGGTGTCGGCTCCGGGGATGCTGGCCCCCTCGCAGGCGGGCTCCATAGGGATTGGAGGGGATGGGCCCGCCCTGGGGGCGGGCTTCCAAATCCGCGAAAACCCCGGACTGGGCGGCTCAAGGCGCTTGGTCCAGCCCAGGAGGTTGAGCCGCAAGGGACGCTTACAAGCGGATTTGGGTGACACTGTTTGATGGGCTTCTGGGCTTTGGCCCGGATGTCGACCCGGAACCGGACAGACGATCCACAAACGGGACAGCAGAACGGACGGTCAAGGGCGGGCGCAAGCCGATCGCGCGGCTCGGACTGACGGCAATCGCGCCCAGCCCGACGCTCGCGAATCGCGCAACCTACTGCGGTCCAAATTCATACACGCTTCTCCGAACCGTTCGCGCGGGGACGCCAGGCGTCCCAATCGAATCCCGGCACGCCAGTTGCATGCAGCCTTCCACCTGGCAGCACTCTGCGGGTGGGGAACTCGAACGTGACGCCAGTGACCGCTGGCCGCTCCCGGGAGCGGCCAGCGGTCACAGACCGAGGCCGGCGCGCTCCGCGATGCGGCGTGCGCCAACAACCGTCGCACCGGACGCGCCGGCCTGGTGATCGAGGAGAGGATTCCATGACAGCCATGACATTCCGACAGGAGAACGAGAAGACCATCGTGACACCCCGAAGCGCGTCGCTTGCTGGTTTCCTGCTGCTGCTAAGCGCGAGCCTGTCCGGTCCGGGCGCGCTTGGCGCCGGCCAAAGCTCCACCCCACAATCCGCCCGGCCATCAACCCCGGTCACGGCCCCCAGCATCGTCGAGGCCGGCCCGCATCATCGGGTCTGGCGCTGGCAGGTCAGCGGCAAGTCCGGTGCGGGAGGCGAGGTCGAATCGCTGATCGAGCTGGGGACCGGTCTCAACCGTTGGGACGCGCGCCGGGGCGACTGGGTGCCGGCCGCCGCCACGTTCAAGCGGACTGCCGGCGGGCACTTTGTCGGTCGGGAAACCCAGCACCAGGTGATCATCGCGCCGGACCTGGCCACCGAGGGCGCCATCGACCTCCAGACCCCCGGGGGTAGTCGGCTGCGATCGACCGTTCTGGGGATTGCGCTCGCCGATCCCGAGACGGGCGAGGCGGTGCTGATCGGCGAAACCCGGTCGTGTTCCGGCACGCTCGTCGGTTCCACCCAGGTGCTGTTCCGCGATGCCTTCGACGGTCTCGACGCCGACCTGCGCTACCAGATCTCGAAGCACGGCTTCGAGCAGGACGTGATCCTGCGCAAGCCGATTGCCGCGGAGCAGGTCCGCGGGCTGGGGCTGGATCCTGACCGCTGCCGGCTTCTGGTGCTCACGGAATTCTTCGAGAGCCCGGCGCCGCTGAGGCTGAGATCGGCGCTCCGCAGGGGTTCGAGCAGCGGCCCGCCGATGGTCGATGAGGACCTCGAGTTCGACGACATGCGGGTGGGGCGGGGTCGGGCGTTTCGGCTCCAGGACGGGGGGCCCGAGCTTCCCATCGCCAAGAGCTGGGAAACGCTCGAGAACCGGCAATTCCTGATTGAATCGCTCGCGTTCTCCGAGGTTCAAGTGCTGCAGGAGCGCGCGTTCCCGGGTCGGCGCTTTGGGATATCGGAGCCCCTCGAGGAGCTTCGCCGTCTGGCCCCCGAGACCCCGCCGCGACCCGTCCAATACCGCCTGGCGCGCCTTCTGCCGCGTCGGCCGCTGCCCAAGGCGCCGCCTCTCGAGTCCTCGCCCCATGCCATCCGTACCGATCCAGTCGAGGTCCGCCCTCGACCGTCCCCTTCGTTCCCTTCGGCCGTCGAGGACTCGACCTTGGCGAAACGGGGATCGGACCTCATGTCGGCGGACGCTCCGTCGCTCGCCCTGGTGCATGCCGGCTCCGGCGTGGTGCTGGACTACGCGATGACCATCATCCCGGCGCGGCTCGAGCAGCGCTTTCTCGCTCGCACGACCTACTACATCAGCAGTGCCTATGTCTGCTCCGGCCCGGTCTTCCTCGAAGGCGGAGCCGTCATCAAGTTCACCAACTCGCAAGCGGCCCGCCTGATCTGTCCGTACGCGGTCACCTGTCTCACGGGGCCGTACAATCCCGCGATCTTCACCTCGAAGGACGATAACTCGGTCGGCGCGATCATCCCGGGCTCGACCGGTGTGCCGGCCCGCGCGGGCGGCCCGCAACCGGCGCTCGAGATTCACCAGCCGGGCCAGGCGCTGCACGACGTGCGGATCCGATTTGCGAACACGGGCGTTGCCTGGCGCGCATCGGGCACGGGGACCAGCACGCTGCGCCACGCCCAGATCCTCGAGTGCGGCACCGCGCTCCAGGTCGAGGGCACCGACACCGCCTTCCACCAGCTCGAGCTCGAGAACGTCCTCATCCACGATTCGGACATCGCGGTCTCCGGCCAATGCTACGAAGTCCGAGGCCGGCATCTCACCCTGCATCAATGCGGGCTCTTGGCCGAGGAGACGGCAACCGGCGAACCGGAGGGCCCCTGCCATCTGGCGCTCGTCAACAGCCTCCTCGTGGCGGTCGGCCAGGCCGGCAGCCTGCCACACACCACCACCACCGCCTGCGCGACGCGCAGCTCGGACGCGGGAGTATTTCGCGCGGTGGGCGACGCTCATTTCTACCTGGCCGACCCGGCGCTGCGCGACGCTGGCAGCCGCGATCTGCCGTCCGATCTGCTCGAGGCGCTGGCGGCCAGGACCACGTACCCGCCGGTCCGCCTCGCGGGCAATCTCCGGGGGAACGTCCGACTCCGGCCTCAGGCCGCGCGCGACTCCGGCGCGCCCGACCTCGGTTTTCATTACGATCCCATCGACTACCTGCTCGCATCGGCCGTGGTGCCGGCCGGCGGAACACTGCAGATCGCGCCCGGCACGGCGGTTGTCTGCAGCGCTCCGTTCGGGCTCCGCGCCGACCCCGGGAGCCGTCTGCTGGCGCTGGGCACCGCCCTCGATCCCGTCCATTTCGCCCTGCCCGCCGCGGTCCAGGAGCACGCCGGCGCCTCGAACCCGTCGGGTGCGGAAACCGTGGCCCTATGCGGTCCGCCCGGGTCGACCTCGGCGATCCCGCCCGAGCTCGAGCTTCGGTTTGCGCGGTTCCACGGCCTTGGCGGCGCCGGCCTGGCGATTGCCTTCGACGGATCGGCCTCGACGGTCTTCCGGGTTTTGGCCGAGCACTGCCGGTTCGAGCAGGGGCGGTTCGCGCTGGCCGGGGCATCGGCCGCCCAGTTCACCCTGCACAACAACCTGTTCATCGACGCCGCCTGGCGCTGCGCGCAATCCCCGCAGCTCACTGCCCGCAACAACCTGTTCCATCGCGGGTCCGCCACGTTCGAGCGGGCGTCGAGCGCGGGCGCCTGGGTCTTACGGGACAACCTGTTTCACGACACGACGGTGACCGACGCCCTGGGCGGCCTGAGCCATAGTCACAACGCCTACATCGGCCCGAACACCGCCCAATTGAAAGGGGCCACCACGAAGAACATCGTCATGACCGAGTTCTTCTACCGGACCGGCCCTGCGGGCGGCTACTACCAGGCGACCGCCGGCCTCGCCAACGCCGGCAGCCACTCCGCCGCCGACGCCGGCCTCTACCACTTCACCGCAGCCGATCCCTACATCCCCGAGCAGAACACCATCGTCGATATCGGGTTCCATCTCCCCGCCTGCACCCGCGCCACCGCGACCGCCCCCGAGCAGTTCTCGGACACCGACCAGGACGGCGTCCCGGACCTCGCCGAGGACGCCGACGGCGACGGTCTCTCGGGCTCGGGTGAAACCCACTGGCAAGACCCCACAGACCCCGGTCTCGAGATCCGGATCTCGCGCCCGTTGCAATCCGGCTGGCTGCCTTGACCTCCCCTGCCCCGAACCCGCTCACCCATTCCCCTGCCCCGCACCGCTTCAACAACCAAGGAGAATCACCCCGTTATGAGTCCCGCCGCCATCATCCACACCCGATTCGTCGCCGCCCTCGGCACGCTCGCCGTCAGCATCCTGCTCGCCCTTGTCGGCCCGCCGCCCGCCGCCGCCGATCCCCGCCCGGACGACACCCAAACCCCCACCACCCGATTCTATCCTTCGGTCCCGCGCGACGACGACGACGAGGATTGTCCCACGGATGAGGAGATCAGCTCCCAGCCGTTTGATCCCGATTCGCCCGCCTCCCGCGATCCCATCGCTTGTCCGCCTTCGGACGAATGTCCGCCGGGGCTGGGCGACGCCGAATGCGGCGGGCTGGGCATGCCGGTCTGGCGGGTGTCCGAGCCCTACATCAACCTCTGGGTCCGGGACACTCCTCTCTACTACACCCTCTCGAACGGCCGCCTGATGCCGCTGACCCTGCGCTATCGCCAGCGGGGCTCGCCCCTCAGCACCAACACCTCCGGGTTCGGCCACTCGTGGGAATGCTCGTGGCTCGGCTACGTCGAGGTCGACGGCAGCGACGGCGTTTCATTTCGCGTGCCCGGGGGCGGCAAGCGCCAGTACGGAACGCTCGGCAACCCCAGCGCCCGCGGCCGCCGCTCGGAAGAGGTGACGATCACCCTCGACGGCCAGGGCAACCCTTCGTTCCGCATCAACTATCGCAGCTTCGGCGCTGGTCTCTACGACAGAGCCTTCGCCTCGACCCACGACACCACGCTCCATCTGCTCTCGGAAAAAACCGACCGCTACGGCCGGACCCTCCGCTTCCAGTACTCGACCAACCAATCCCTGATCCTGCTCTCGCGGGTGATCGATTACGACGGCAAGACCAACACGCTGTACTACACGAACAAGGCGTTCCCACGCTACGTGACCGCCGTGCGCGATCCCTACGGCCGCGAAGCCAGGCTCCAGTACGACACCAACGGCTACCTCGTCAGGATCATCGATGCCCAGGGGATCACCAACGCGTTCCGCTACGATACCAACGGCTTTCTCTCCGCCATGATCACCCCGTACGGCACGACCTCCTTCCGCACCACGCGCGATCCGCTGGACGACACCCAGCCGCTCTTCCGCGCCATCGAAGTCACCCGGCCCGACGGCAGCCGCGAGGCGTTCGCCTATCACGATTACCTCAGCACCCGCTACCTCCCCGAGTACTACGGGGACACCCCCATGGCGCCCGACGAAGTCCCCGAGCCGGCCACCGCGGGCCCGTTCCTTTCCCGCAACAGCTTCCGCTGGACCTCGACCCAGCTCAGCCGCATCACCAACGCCTGGCCCGCGTTCGCCCCCGCGGACTATCGCCTCGCCCGATGGCGGCACTGGGACGCCCGGTACAGCGACGGCTGCATCAACCTCGATCCCCGGCTGCTGCTCGAACGCGATCCCAGTCCGGACGGCTTCGCCGAGGGCCGCCGCCGGTGGTACTCGTACTTCTTCGACCCGGTTTCGCTGGTCAAGACCCTCTGGCCCGCCCAGGTGGCGGAGCGGCTCCCGGACGGCACGGTCCGCTTCACCCAGTGGCTCCGGAATGAATGGGGCCTGGTCACGTCCTCGATCGAATCGTGCGTCGATTACGGCAACCCGGGCGTCCGGTACCGGGCCTACACCTACGATGGCACCGGCCGCAACCTCGCCGAGGTCCGCGGACCCGAGCTCGACGATTGGGCCCAGCCGGTTCTCGTCCGCTCGTACGCCTACACCGACCGCAACCAGATCCGGTCGGCCGCCAACGCCCTGAACGAAGCGACCGTTTACCTTTATCATCCGACCCGCCACAACCTGGTGAGCGCCACCGCCCCGAACGGGCTGCGCCTGACCAACACCCTCGCCGCCGACGGTTTCATCACCCAGCGCACCTGGTTCGGGCCCGGCAACACGCCGCTCGCCACCAACCAGTTCTCCTGGGCCCGGAGCAAGATCGCCACCTACCGCAACGCCCGCGGCCTCCTGGTCCGCCTTTCCTGGGACGCCCTCGGCCGGCTTGCCGGCCAGGTCTATCCGGACGGCACGTTCATCACCAACACCTACACCCGGCTCGATGGCCAGCCCTACCCGAACAGCACCGGCGGGCTCGAGCTCCTCGATTGCACCTCGAGCCGGGATCGCACCGGCCAGACCACCCGGTTCGAGTACGACCCGCTCCGCCGGTTGGTCCGGCTCACCGACGCCCGGAACCAGGCCACCCGCTACGCCTGGTGCGATTGCGGCGGGCTCGAATCCATCACCGATCCGCTCGGCCATGTCACGGCGTTCGAGTACGATCTCGAAGGCCGGCTCCTCGCCGCGCACGAGCCCGGAGCACGGACCGTCCGCGCCACCTGGGACCGGCTCGGCCAACCGGTCCGCATCGAGACCGCCCACGCCTCGGTCGCGCTCGCCTACAACCACCAGGGCCTCTGCACCGCCGTCACCAACGCCCTCGGGAACTGCCAGTACATCGAGTACGACCCGCTCGATCGCCCCGTGCTCGTCGAAACCTCGACCGGCCAGGGTTACCGGCTCGCCTACGACGCCGCCGGAAGACTCGTCCAGCGCGCCTCGCTCGACGGGCTCGCCGTCGAGGATTACGCCTACACCCCCGGCATCCCCTGGCCCACCGCCCGCACCAACCAGCCCGGCGATCAGGTCGCCCTCCTCGCCTACGACCTCTTCGGCCGCGTCACCCGACAGGTCATGGCCACGCTCGAAAACGCCGCGCTCTTCCCGCATGCCACCAACCGCTTCGCCTACTCGCCCGCCGGCGATCTCGTCGCGTTCACCGATGCCCGCGGCCAGACCACCCGCTGGACCTACGACGCCGAAGGCCGGCTCGTGGGCAAGATCAACGCGCTGGGCCAGACCGTCTTCACCAACGCCTTCAACGCCAATGGACACCTCGTCGTTCACTCGACCCCAGCCCGATCCGGCCCCACTCGCCTCGAGTACGATCCCCTCGGCAACCTCACCCGCATCGATTTCCCCAACCCCGCCGACGCCGATCTTCTCTTCACCTACGACGCCGCCAACCGCCTCGAGTCCATGACCGACGCCGCCGGCACCACCCGCTTCGGCTGGACCCAGTTCAATACGCTCGCGTTCGAGGACGGCCCCTGGCCCGACGACACCGTCACGTACCGCTACGCCACCGATCGGCTCCTCGCCGCCCTCGAGCTCGACCAACCCAACGCCGCCCCCTGGGTCCAGAACTTCGACGTCGATGCCACCGGCACCCCCACACGGATCACCTCCCCGGCCGGCGCCTTCGATTACCTCTACGCAGCCGACCGGGTCCAGGTCCTCGGCACCCGACTCCCCAACGGCGCTTCGATCACCAATGCCTACGATCCCCTCGGACGCCTCCTCGAGACCGCCCTCGTCAACGCCCGGGGCGCCGTCCTCAACCGCCACGCCTACGCCTACAACGGCCTCGACCAGCGGATCGCCCAATCCTACGCCGACGGCCATACGCTCGATTACCACCGCGACCCCGCCGGCCGGCTCATCGCCGCGTCCGGCTTCGACCCCGGCAACCCCGCCGCCCTCCGGCTCCACGAGCAGTTCGGCTACGCCTACGATGCCGCCGGCAATCTCCGCTCGAAAACCCACGGCACCGCCACCCTCAACCTCGAGGTCGACAACCTCAACCGCGTCCTCTCCGCCACCCGCAGCCCCCAGGTCACCGTGTCCGGCTCCTTCACCGGCTCGCCCGTCGACCTCACGGTGAACGGCCTCGCCGCCGCCCGCTACCCCGACGGCACATTCGCCTGTCCCAACGTCCCCGCCCCCGCCGGCGTCACCCGGCTCGAAGCCGTCGCCCACGACGCCGCCGGCCGCACCGCCACCGACGTCGCGCTCGTCAATCTCCCCGCCACCGCAAGGTTCCAGTACGACGCCGACGGCAACCTCACCGCCGACGGCTGGCGCGCCTTCGCCTACGACGCCCGCGGCCAGCTCGCCGCCGTCACGTGCACCAACCCGGCCCCCGCCGCGCCCACCCTCACCCGGTTCCTCTACGACGGCCTCGGACGCAAGCGCGTCGCCCTCGAGTACACCTGGACCGGCGCCGCGTGGCGCGCCGACGCCGAGACCCGGATCGTGTACTCGGGGATGCTCGCCATCCAGTACCGGGACGGCGACAACCTCCCGACCCTGACCGTCACCCGAGGCACTGACCTCGCCGGCGCCCTCCAGTCCGCCGGCGGCATCGGCGGCCTCCTCGCCCTCACCGATCACACCGCCGGCCCCGAGCCCGCCCACTACTACTACCACGCCGACGCCCTCGGCAATGTCACCGCCCTCACCGACGCCCGACAGCAGATCGCCGCCCGCTACGCCTATGATCCCTTCGGCAATACCCTCGCCCAATCCGGCCCCGCCGCCGACCTCAACCCCTTCCGATTCTCCTCCAAACCCCTCCATGCCCCCTCGACCCTCTACGACTTCACCTTCCGCCATTACGACCCCGCCCTCCAACGCTGGCTCTCCCCCGATCCCCTCGGCGAATCCGCCAGCCCCAACCTCTACGAGTTCTGCGCCAATGCGGGAGGGGACCGGGTTGATTCCTACGGGCTCTCCTGGATCGACGTTCTGTTCGGAACAGCCTATGATGGACCAACATATATGACTCCCGAAGGGGAAGTCCTTGATTCGCGCCCGCTCTCCGCTGCGTCCGACGAACTTTCTGGCTTCGTCGACACAATGAACGAAGACACTCTAGTTACTGCGAGTTCAGGGCGAAAGAGCGCGTTCCGCGACGGCGTGCAGACTGCGGGGGATGCAGGAAAAGCGGTAATCCGTGATTTGACATTTCAAGCGGCCGCATGCGGCGTTCCAACTGGATTGGCAAAGTCTGCCGCGTCACAAGGGCTACGGCACTGTCGGAACATGGTCAAGAAGGGGGCGAAGATCGAGAAATCAGTAACGGTGATCGGTCATTACCCAGAATACTTGAACTCGTCGATCAACGGCAACCGCTTCACAATGCCTGCCGGCCAGTGGAGCAAAATGTCCGTCGCTGAACAATGGGCAGCAAACAGGCGCTTCCTCGACGATGCGATCAAACGAAAGGACGTGTTTTGGCTTGCAACACCATTACAGAACGTGAGACCAGGCTCGTGGTATGCGCGCGAACTGGCATACTTGATGCAGAACGGCTATCGTATTTCCGAGGACGGCCTTTGGCTCATCCTCGCAGACTCGAAATAGGCTACATGCAAGGCTCATCGCTCAAGTCAGTGCTGGAAGACCTCCGGACTTGCATTCCGATTCTCGAGGAATTCACTATCGAAAGAGATGAAGAGGAAGCCGATGGGTTCAGAAATGCCGTTCTTGTTCTGGCAAATCAACACCTAAGACTGCGTCTCGTTTTGGAGCGGGGATTGGTTTACGCCGACCTCGCCTCGCCATTCTGGCCAGAAGAATGGTGCAGCATTCAAGTTGTCGTCCGTTATCTGTCCGAGACTATCGTGCCTAGCCTCGCGCATCTTGCTGGACTCGACGATCTGGCTTACCTGATCATCCTCCTGGACAAGTCGTACGCCGATCTCGTGAACGCTTTTTCACAGGCAAAGGCTTCAGCAACGCTCTGGGGGACTACACGAATCAAGCGCCAATTGGCACGAGAAATCGCCTCCTCGGGGGACACGAGTAACAAGAGGCTCAGGACTCCTGATCCCTGAGCGTGAACGGCGGGTGGTCGTGGAAGTGGACTGAACCAAGCACTTCGTGAACACGATCAAGCGTATGCGTGTTACGAACACCGTCTGTGCAGGCGCGCGCCCGGCCGGTAAGCTGCGGGGATGTTAGGAACTCTTGGGCTGGGCGGTCTTCCAGGCGGTGGGCGTCAACTCACCCACGCGGTTGATCGGCCACTCGCCCAGTTTGGGGAGCACGTCCCGGAGGTAAGCCCGGAGATTGATGTCCAGACGGCGGCAGGTTTCGACGATGGACGCGATCGCGGCCACCTTGGGCCCCGCTTCCGGGCTGCCGATATGGAGCCAGTTCTTGCGCCCCAGCGCCAGCGGCCGAATCCCTCCCTCGCACCAGTTATGCCGAGTGCAGGATTATGCCGCGTCGAGGTCTGTACTCCGGATGTTCCTTGGGAAAACGAGGTTCCAGCGTTCGCTCACGCGGCATAATATGAGCGGACATCTCCCGCTTGCGTTCGGTCCCGGGACGGGACGAGATCGCCGATGCGTACGAATCGTTCTCGTTCACCGTGTTCTTCCATCCCCGACCTCCTCGAGGATCAAACCGCTCCCTTCATGGCCGAGTTGGCGGCAGCGGGTTACTCCGCCAGCGCCCTCCACACGAAGCGGAGTGCTCTGCGGCAGTTCTTGGACTGGCGGCGACGGCGAAGACGTCACAGCAAGGAAACGAACGAATCGGAGGTCGCCTTGTTTCTTCGGCGTGCCTGGCCGTTTGGTCCGAAACAGCGCAGCCTTGCCGCCGCGACCTTGTCGGCGTTCCTGCAGCACCTGCGCCGTCAGGGGTTGATCTCCACACCGGCTCGGAAGCCTGCGAACACGTCTCGTTCGTTGCTTCAGGAAGAGTACGCCGGCTTTCTCCGACACGAGAAGGGGTTGGCAGAGCGGTCCCTGCTGGCCTACCTGCCGGTGGTTCCCGAGCTGCTCCGCTACCTGACCAAGAAGCACGGCACGGCTTCGGTTCGCCGGCTCCATGGCGACACTCTGCGCGCGTTCCTCTTCGAGCGGGTCCGAGGTCGCTCCTCCGCGTATGTGCGCCTGCTGAGCGCAAGCCTCCGGTCCTTTCTGCGCTTCCTCCACGCACGAGGACATATCCGCCGCGACCTCCTCGCGGCGATCCCCACGGTTCGGCGACAAGCCCAGCCGGACATTCCCAAAGTGCTGTCGCCGGAAGAAGTGAGCCGCGTGCTGGCCGCTCCCAACCAAGCCTGTGGCACCGGGCGACGCGACTATGCGATCCTGCTCTTGCTGGCGAGGCTGGGGCTTCGGGCAAGTGAAGTCCTCCTGCTCGAAGTGGGGGACATCCGCTGGAGAACGGGCGAGATCCTGATCCGCGGCAAAGGTCGCCGACAGGATCTCCTTCCCTTGCCCCATGAAGTCGGAACCGCCTTGGCGAGTTACCTGCGGCTGGATCGAGGGGTTCACTCCACCACCAAGCGCGTCTTCCTGCGCACGTATGCTCCGCGGGTGCCGCTGACCGGACCGGCGAGTATTGGCCATGTCGTGCGCCGAGCGATGGCGCAGGCGGGAGTCCCGCGACCCCACCAAACCGCGGCGCATCTGTTCCGTCACTCCCTGGCCAGTCGCATGCTTCGGCACGGAGCCCATCTGCAGGATATCGGGGAAGTGCTTCGGCATCGTGCTCCCAGCAGCACCGAGATTTACGCCAAGATCGACCTGCGCTCGCTGCAGGAAGTCGTCTGTCCTTGGCCCGTGACGGGAGGTGCGCAATGAAATCCCTGCAAGCCCGGTTGACGGCGTATGTCGCGGCGCGACGTGTCTTGGGAACGCGCTTGGAGGAACCCGCCAAGACTCTTCGCCACTTCGTCCGGTTCCTGACTCGGAAGAAGGCCCGGTTCATCACGGTTGCCCTGGCGTTGGAGTGGTCTCAGCAATCCCAAGGCGTGCAACGCGCCACCTGGGCTCGAAAGCTGTCCATGGTGCGACAGTTTGCCCGCTGGCTAAGTGCCACCGATCCTCGTCATCAGGTGCCGCCTCCCCGGTTGCTGGACGTCCGGCACCGCCGCGGCAAACCATACATCTACAGCGACCAGGAGATCGGCCGGTTGATGGCGGAAGTCGCCCGGTTGAAATGGCGATCGCGGATCAACGCGCTGACACTACATACCCTCATCGGCTTGCTTGCCGCCACCGGACTGCGTCCCGGCGAGGCTGCCGCCCTGGAGATCGGCGATGTCGATCTTCAGGCGGGGGTGCTCATTGTGCGAGAGTCGAAGTTCGGAAAGTCCCGGCAGGTGCCGATCCACTCTTCGACGGTCGCGGCCTTGAAGCACTACGCCCAGGAGCGGGAACAACTCTTTGGTCATCCGATCAGTCGGAGGTTTTTCGTCTCGGGCCGAGGCACCGCCTTGGATATGGGCACCGTTCGTTGCTGGTATTGCAGGGTCTCTCGGGCCTGCGGGTTGAGGAAAGCCGCCGAGGGCGGCCGTTCCGGGCGAGGCCCCCGACTGCAGGACCTGCGCCACACCTTTGCCACCCGGCGCTTGGTGGAATGGTACCTGGCCGGATGTGATGTCAACGTCCAGATGCCGAAACTGGCCACGTACCTTGGGCATTCATCGGTAGAGTGCACGTATTGGTACATCGAAGCGGTTCCTGCGTTGCTTGAACTGGCCGCGTCGCGACAGGGAGGGCGATCATGATCACCGCCAATCTGTCCAGCCACCTCCAGCGGTTCTTCACCGAACGACTGCAGGGGCAACTGGGCGCGAGCCCCCACACCGTGGCCAGCTATCGCGACACGTTCCGACTCCTGCTGGTGTTTGCGTCCAAACATCGTCGGTGCCCGGCCAGCAACCTGAACGTTGAGGATCTGGATGCGAAACTGGTCGTGACGTTCCTGCGTCATCTGGAGCGGGATCGCGGAAACGGGGCACGCTCCCGCAACAATCGGCTCAGCGCCATCCACTCCTTCTTCCGGTTGGTATGTGTCCGGGAACCGGGTCTGGCCCACCACTGTCAGCAAGTGCTGGCGATCCCGTTCAAACGCTTCGAGCGAGGTCCGGTGGAGTTCCTGAGCGCCGAGGAGAGCAAGGCGCTCCTGAACGCGCCGGACACCACGATCTGGCGAGGGCGGAGAGACCGCCTGTTGCTGGAGTTGGCGTTACAGACGGGGTTGCGGAACACGGAGTTGACCACCTTGCGTCAGCAGGACGTTCACTTGGGTCCAGGGCCGCACGTCCGTTGTCTGGGCAAGGGGCGAAAGGCGCGCTGTACCCCCTTGCGCCCGGAAATGGCCAAAGGCCTCACCCAATGGCTCGCCCATGAACCTTCGGACCCCGCCAGGCCGATCTTTCCGACTGCCACCGGCAAAGCGCTGAGTGCCGACGCGCTCCAGAGGTTGGTGACTCGGTACACTCGGATCGCGGCGGAATCGTGTCCTTCCCTACGGCAGAAGCGCGTGACCCCGCATACGCTTCGCCATACGACTGCCATGAACTTGCTCCAAAGCGGCGTCGACATCGCTGTCATCGCGCTCTGGCTTGGACATGAGTCCATCCAATCCACCCAAACCTACCTGCACGCCGACATGGCCATGAAGGAAAGGGCGTTAGGCCAGGCAAACCAAGACCGAACCCCGCTCAAACGCTACCGCCCCAAAGACCAACTGCTCGCGTTCCTCGAAGGCCTCTGATTATGCCGCGTGAGCGAACGCTGGAACCTCGTTTTCCCAAGGAACATCCGGAGTACAGACCTCGACGCGGCATAATCCTGCACTCGGCATAACTGGTGTTATGCCGCCAGCGGCATAACACCAGTTGTTGTCGATTTCCACCACGCCATCTTTCAAGTACTCCTCCAACCGGCTCCACTGCCCCAACGCGTAGTCGCAGGCATCGGCCAGTTTGCCCCCGGGCAGGACTTGCTGGCGGACTTCGATCAGGCGCGTCTTGAGCGCCGCCATCACCGGCACACTCTGCGCCTGGCGCAACGCCAACCGCCCCTCCGGTCCCAGGCCGCTGTGCCGGGCTTGCTTTTCCACCGCGTACAACTGGGCAAACCGCTCCAGAATCTCACGCGGCACCGGGTCCAGCGGCGCCAGTTTCGCCGCCTCGACAAAACCCCTGCGCACGTGCGCCATGCACCCGACATACACGATGCCTTCGCCCAGTTTGTCGTAAGCCCGATAGCCGTCGGATTGGAGTTTGCCGCGGAAACCCTTCAGAAACTCTCGCGGTCCTTCCCGTCCCCGGCCCATCTGAAAATCAAAGACGACAATGCTCCCCGGCCGACTGAACTCCCACATCCAGGCCTCATGGTTGCGGCCGGTTCGTTCGCCGGTTTGACAGGGCAGCGTCGTTTCGTCGGCCTGCACGTAACCCACAGCCAGCAACTCGACCTGCATCGCCTTAACCACCGGCTGCAGCAAGCCGCCCGCCGCCAGGATCGCGTCGGTCAGCGTCTTGCGGCTCAGTTCAATGCCGTGATCCTCCGCCAGACTCGCGCATTGCCGGTAGACCGGCAGGTGTTCCTGGTACTTGTGGACCAGCACCTCAATGATGAACTCGTTGGAAAGCTTCCCTTTGGGGACAATCTGCGCCGGGACCGGTGCGGTCGCCACCCCTTGCTCCTCTTGGCAATGGGACCCGCGCTTCTCCCGCTTGATCACCCGCACCCAGAACTTCGCCGGCTCACAAGCCAGTTCCTCGCGGGTTTCATAACCGATCACCGGCCGCTCGCCACCACACTTGGGACAGCGGCAATCCTCGGGGCAGCAGGGGATGATCTCCTCCCGGCGCTCCAGGTGTTTGGGCAGTCGATCCCGGCCCGGATGGTTGGGACGGGGTTGCTTGGCCCGGGGCAGCGGGTTCTGTTTCTGCGGTTCCGGACGCTCGGCCTCTTGCTCGACCTCGCCGGTGGTCAGGCTCAACTCGCCCAGGAGCAGCGGAATTTGGGCGCTGGAGAGCTTCTCGCTCTTGGGTCCGAAGATGCGGTAATTGAGCAGGCGGATTTGCTCGTCTTTGAGTTCGATGATGCGGCGGAGCCGGAGGTTTTCCGCGCGCAAGTCGGCAAGGACTTGGGCGGGGTCCGGTCCGGGTTTAGATTGCATCATCTAATCCTAAATATTAGCATATTCAGTGCCACTTTTGAGCCTTCGCTGCGTTGGCGCTGACGTTTTCTCCTACGCCACCCGTCGCCACCAGGTTCGGGTGCGCGTCTGCTCCAGGTCTATCCCGCTCAAGAGCAAAGTCAGTTCCTCCGCCAGCACGCGCAGGGCTCCGGTTTCATTCTCCGCCGTCCGGGGCCAGTGGAACGTACCCCGCGGTAACTTTTTGGCGCACACCCACAAGCCCGTCCCGTCCCAATGCAATATCTTGATCCGCGTCTTCAGGCGGTTGGCGAAAACAAACAGATGGCCGCTGGTAGGGTCCTCGTGGAACCGGTGCCGGACCAAGTCACTTAAACCCTCAAAACTCTTGCGCAGATCCGTAACTCCGGCGGCCAGGTAGATCCGCGTGGCCGGCCCGACCGGGATCATAGGCTCTGGATCAGTTGCGCCAGGGAGCGCAGTTCCTCGGGGCCAAAGCCCGGAGCCACTTCCAGCACGATACCCTGGGGGAAGTGGAGTCGGTAGGTCGCAAGCGCAGGGCGGACGCCCAGGACGTTGGGAATCTCGATCAGTCCGCCATCACCAACCTGGGACTCCGGCGCAGCCTGACGCTGCCAGCGGTATAGCGTGGACACAGCGATGCCTTGGTGGGCAGCGAACTCGCGGTCGCTGAGTTGGCTTTGGCGCCGGGCAGCGAGGATCTGGGCTCGCTCCGCGGCCGTCTTCCGTGGTGGCAGGCGCAATCGGCTTTGCATGCCGCCATCCTCGCACCTCCAGCCGCCGCGCGGCTAGATGGGGTTCCTAACACGCATACGATCAAGCTCATCGCCTACCGGGCGGAGACGGCGCTGGTGCAGGTGGTGCGGGACAAGCTCCAGCGGAGCGACGACGCGCGGGCCTTAGTGCGCCAGGTCTTCCACAGTGCCGCGGACCTGTGCCCGCAGCCGCAACAGAAGGCGTTGACGGTGCGGCCGCATCGCTTGAGCAGCGCGATCCATGACGCCGCCATGGAGCACCTGTCTGGCGAGATGACGGCGACCGAAACGGTGTTTCCGGGCACCGAGTTGCGTCTGATTTTCGAGCCGGTTGGGTTCTCTGGTCAAACGACATTGATTCCTCCCCACTCCCGTCGGTAACAAAACACCTGATGCAAGGCGGTGGGGAATTTTACCTGTCGCTAGACAGTCCTCCTCACTTCCACGGGATCAGGAGTCCTGAGACTGGAGAAGGATCCGACACGGTCATGTCAGTGGTATCTGCAGTTGCAGGAGCCGGAGGCGATCTTCCGGCTGGGCAAGAGCGACCTGCGGCTGCGGCCGATCTTCCACCGCCAGACCGAGCGGCTGGATGCGCACATTCTGGTCTGCTTCCTGGCCTTGGAGATGTGGATGAAAGGCAAGAGGCTGGGGGCGTGCGCGCGTAAGTTGGTAGCGGCGGCGGCGAGCATCAAGTCGATGGATGTGGTCTTGCCAGTTCGCACGGCACAGGGCACGGCGGATATGCGCTTACGGGTCGTGTCCAAACCGGATCGGATGGTGGCTCAACTGGTCCACTCCGGCATTGGTCGTGACCCTGTCGGGACGGAAGCGGTGTCCGACTTTGCCGGAATCCCCGTCAGCAGCGATTCTACATGCGCTCCTCACTCATGAACCGATAGCCTTCGTCTCCGCACGACGGCCTCGTCTGACCACAAGCAAGCACAGCGATGCGGCCACAAGAGCGGAAGGCAGACCACTAACCTCTGGCACAAGGGCCAGACTCCCTACAGCCACTCTTCCATTCACAGCGGTGTCAACGACGAATTCGACACGGTCAATGTCCGTAAGTGATGGAGAACCAGTGGATGAAAAATCACCGAACCAGAACACAATATCACCGCTCCACCCCTCATCTCGAGTAGTGCTTGCAGTCATACGATTTGCCTCGCTCTCAGTGAAAAGGCTAGCTCTGTAGACTGTTACGCCAGAGTAATTTACAGCATTACATATTCTGATTCCCGTGTACTTGGACAGGTCTAGATTCAGCGAGTATTCGTATGCCTCCTGATGACCATTCCAATGGACACTGACCACCCCATCCGCACCCACGCTACTTGCCACCTCCAGCAATTCTGATCCAACACCGTTAACACTGACGACTATCGAACCTCCGCCGTCTGTCGCGGTAAGATCTGCGTAAACGTGGCGAACGCCTCCAATCACACCAGCCAAGCCCATGGCTGAAGACAGCTCACCGGTCCCCACCGCTGTTGCCTCGGCTCTCTGGCCTTGGGCGGGGCCATTGAAGTCATCGACGAGGGGGAGGGCGGCGCGGGAGGTGGGGGTGAGGAGGGTGGATGTGAGGAGGGCGAGGGCGATGTAGATGCAGTGAGTGCGCTTCATAGTGGGGTGCGGTACCTTCTTGTTGCTCTGCAAAACTTCTTGCCCCTTCTCCCTATCGGCGGGCCGGTTTTCTGTCAAGAGCTTTCAACTTCCTGTTTTGACTTTTTGACTTTTGACTTTCCGTCCTCCGTCGTCTGTCGTCTGTCGTCTGTCCTCCGTCGTCTGTCCCGTCCGCACCGGCGCACTGGCGCACCGGCGCACTGACGCACTGACGCACTGGCGCACTGGCGCACTGGCCTCGTCGCCATTGTGATCCCGAAGGGGCTGGGATAGACTGGGGATTGATGAACGCCTACGAGAAGCTCGGCGTGTTTTACCTGGGGCGGCACTATGATCTCCCGGCGCGGCGGACGCTGCCGGATCTTCTCCTCTACGACTCGAATGATCTGTTGACGCACGCCTTGTGCGTGGGGATGACGGGGAGCGGGAAGACGGGGCTCTGCTTTGACCTGATCGAGGAGGCGGCCCTCGACGGCATTCCGGCGCTGTTGATCGATCCGAAGGGCGATCTGGGCAATCTGCTGCTGACGTTTCCCGAGCTGGCGCCGGCGGATTTCGAGCCGTGGATCGACCCGGACGAGGCGCGGAAGCAAGGGTTGGCACCGGCGGAGTACGCCGCGCGTCAGGCCGAGCGCTGGCGCCAGGGTCTGGCCCGCTGGGACCAGGACGGCAGCCGGATCGCGCGCCTGCGGGAGTCGGCCGAGTTCGACATCTACACGCCGGGCAGCACGGCGGGCCGGCCAATCTCAATCCTCGAGTCGTTTGCGGCGCCGCCGGCGGCGCTGCTCGACGATCCCGAGGCGTTCTCCGAGCGGATCGGGACGACGGTGGCGAGCCTGCTGGGGTTGCTCGGGGTCGACGCCGATGCCGCCCGCGGGCGCGAGGGGGTTTTTCTGGCGAACCTGCTGCAGAACGCCTGGCGCGCCGGGCGCAGCCTCGACCTCGGCGCCTTGATCCATGAGATCCAGCATCCCGGCTTGGATCGGATCGGGGTGATGGACGTCAACGCCTTTTACCCGGCGGAGGATCGATTTGCGCTGGCGACATCGATCAACGCGCTGCTGGCGTCGCCGGGGTTCGGCGCCTGGCTCGAGGGCGACCCGCTCGACATCCAGCGTCTCCTTTACACCCCGGCCGGCAAACCGCGCGTCGCCATCGTCTCGATCGCCCACCTCACCGACCCGGAGCGGATGTTCGCCGTGACGCTGCTCCTGAACCAGGTGCTCGGCTGGATGCGCCGGCAACCGGGCACCACCAGCCTCCGCGCCCTCGTCTACATGGACGAGATCTTCGGGTTCTTTCCGCCCACGGCGAATCCGCCGTCGAAGAAACCGCTGCTCACGCTGCTCAAGCAGGGACGCGCCTTCGGCCTGGGCACGATCGTGGCCACGCAAAACCCGGTCGACCTCGACTACAAAGGTCTTGCGAACATCGGCTCGTGGTTCATCGGCCGGCTCCAGACCGAGCGCGACCGGGAACGCGTCCTCGACGGGCTCGAGAGCGCGGCGGTGGCCGAGGGGAACACGATCGATCGCGCCGAGCTGGCTCGCACCCTCGGGTCGCTCGGCCCGCGGGTGTTCTTCCTGCATAACATTCACGAGGACGCCCCCGTGATCTTCGAGTCGCGCTGGGCGCTCTCCTACCTGCGGGGCCCGATGACCCGCAGCCAGATCAAGGCGCTCCGGGTATCCCGCGCCCCAGCCGCTGCCCCGCCGCCGCCGCCGCCGGGGTCCGGACCGGCCCGCGCGCAGCCCGCCGCCGCCCCGGCCCGCCGCACCGCGCCGGGCGCGCGGGCCTTCGAGTCGGTCCGGCCCGGTCTGCCGCCGGCCGTGCCCCAGTTTTTTGTTCCGGTCAGCGGCGCGGGCGGGGCGCGGTTGATTTACCAGCCGATGCTGCTGGGGGCCGCCTCGGTCCGGTTCGCCGACGCCAAGATCAAAGCGGAAGCGACCCAGCGGGTGGTGCTCCTCACCCCGATCCGGGACGAGGCGGTCCCCGTCGATTGGGCGGAGGCGCGCGAGGTCGGGATCGATCCCAACGACCTCGAGCGCGCCCCTGCCGAGGGGGCCGAGTACGCCCCGCTGCCGCCGCCGGCGGCCCAGCCGAAGCAGTATGCCGCCTGGCACAAGACGCTCGCCACTGCCCTGTTCACCTCGCGCAAGCTCGAACTGCTCCGGTCCCCAACCTTGGGGAAGATCGCGCGCCTCGACGAGCCGGAGTCGGAGTTCCGGCTTCGGCTGCAGCAGGCGGCCCGCGAGCAGCGGGATGCGGCCGTTGCCGGCCTGCGGGCGCGCTACGCGCCGAAGCTCCAGGCCCTGCAGGATCGGATCCGCCGGGCCCGGCAGGCGGTCGAGCGCGAGAGCGCCCAGGCGCGCACGGCGAAGCTCTCGACGGTTCTCTCCTTCGGCACGACGCTGCTCGGGGCGTTTCTCGGGCGGAAAGTGGTCTCGAGCAGCAGTCTCAGCCGGGCCGCCACCACATTGCGCGGCGTCAGCCGGTCGGCCGAGCAGGCGCAGGACGTCGAGCGGGCCGGGGAAACGCTCGACGTCCTCGAGCAGCGGCTGATCGATCTCGAGGCCCAATTCGAGGCGGAGGCTGCCGCGCTCGAAGCCCGGCGCGACGCCACGACCAAACCGCTCGAGACGATCGAGCTGCGTCCTGCCAAGTCGGGTATCACGATCCTGGTCGTGGCCTTGGCGTGGGTGCCGCACCAACGGGCCGATGACGGATCGCTCACACCGCTCGTATGATTTATGAGACATCACACTCGATGTCTGCCGGCGCTGCTGGCGGTTCTGGGATTCGTCACCAGCCTGGCGGCCGCCACGAACCTGCCCGCCTACTATGCGCACCCGGCTGCCGAGGACGAGCACGGCGTGATTGCCCCCTGGCACCCGGGGCAGAACGGCCAGCTCGACGAGCGCGTACGCATCGCCGTCGACGTCCTCAAGCGTTACCCGTGGGCCGGCACCAACAAAGCGGTGATGGCAGCCCCCGACTTCATCTACAACTCGCACTGGAGCATCACGCCCGAGGGCAGGATCCTCATTCCGCCGACCACGGACTGGATGTGCGGCGACCTCTGCCAGCGGGCCTGGAGCACCGTGAAGGGGCTGACGGCCTACTACCAGTACAGCGGCGACCCGATCGCGTTCGTCTACATCCCGCTGACCGTTGATTACATTCTGGATTACGCCCTGACCGCGCCCGATGCCGCCTGGCCCCGGTTCCCGATCAGCACGCCCACGCGGGGGAAGGCCTACGGCCGATGCGACCCGCGCGCGCGCAACCAGCTTGACCTTTGCGCCATCACGGGCATCGAGGTCCTCCGCGCCCACAAACTGACCGGCGCCCCCCGGTACCGCGCGCTGGCCTGCCACTGGGGGGACGTCTTCGCCGGCCACGCCCAGCTCGACGACCCCGCGGTCTCCCCCTGGAACCGCTACGCCGATCCGTCGGTGGTCGGCTGGTCCGACGTCCTGACAGGCACCACCGCGGTGATCGTCGATTTCCTCGAGGACCTTCTTGCGATCGGCCACCGGGGCGCCGGCGACCGCATCGCGCGCGCCCGGGATGCCGGCCGCCGGTTTCTCGAAGAGCAGATGCTCCCGGCCTGGTGGGTGAACGACACCTGGGGCCGCACGTACTGGGACTGGGACAACCCGATGATGTGCGGCATGGTCTCGATGTGCGCCGACCATTTCCTCCGTCAATCGCCAATCCCCAATCCCCAGTCTCCAAGCCCAACGGCCTATCCCCTCTGGCGCACCGACGTCCGCAACATGCTCTCCCTGCTCTGGAACCGGAACTGCGCCGACCCCGCCTCGCACGGCAACGTCTACAGCGGCGCGTGGGCGTTCCCGGAATCGTCGGTCTGCTGCGGCACCTCGCTCTCGTACAACCAATACACGGCCGGCCCCACCCTGCTCCGGTACGCCGCGGCGGCGGACAGCGCCTGGGCGCGCGAGATCGGGCGGCGCATGATGCTGATGGCCACCTACGACAGCCTGCCCAACGGCGTGGTGAAAGACGGGCTCTTCGGCGAAAGCGTCGCCACGGGCGAATGGTCCAATCTCGCCCATCCCTGGCCCCTCTGCCAGGTCCTCGAAGCCATCGCCTGGCTCCCCGAGACCTTCGCGCCCAACCGCGAAAACCACCTCGTGCGCTCGACCTCGGTCGTCTCGAACATGGTGTATCAGCCCGGCCGGATCGCCTACTCGACCTGGGACGCCCCGAAGGGCGTTCACGAGGTGCTCCGGCTCTCCTTCCGCCCCGCCTCGATCACGGCCAACGGACGGCGCCTCAAAGAACGCAACGCCCTCGACGCGCCCGGCTACGTCCTCACCCCCCTGCCGCGCCACCCCGGCGCCAACCCCAGGACCAACCCCGGCGATTGGATCGTCCACGTCCGCCATGACCGCCGGCCGCACCTCGTCATCGACGGCCCGGACCCGCAACAGGCGATCGATGACTCTTCCCTCGACGCGACCGGCACGTGGCAGCGCGTCGCTGATCCCGCGGCGCACCGGGGATCGTATCGGGTTGCCGATGCGGCCGGCGCCGCGCTCGTGATCCCGTTTTCGGGCAACCAGGTGCGCGTGATCGGCCGCGTGGATCCCGCCGGCGGCTGGGCCGACGTCGAGCTCGACGGCCGTCTCGAGCCGACGCTCGTCGAGTGCTGGAACCCGGCGCCGCGCGCGGGCCAGCTCCTGTTCGCCCGCAGCGGGCTCGACCAGGGACCGCACGAGCTCCGCCTCATCGTGCGTGGAGAGCATAACCCGCTCGCGCACGGCGCCCGGGTCATGATCGATGCCGTCCACACCTCGGATGCGCTGGGCGACGCCGGGTACGGCTCCGGCGGCGGCCCAACCGACGCCCAGCGCCTGATCTTCGGCTACACCGGCCGACGCGATTACGTCGATTCCGAGGGGCACTCGTGGCGGCCGGGGACGGAATTCGTGGCGCGGGTTGGAACGTGCGTGGACACCGTGGCGCGCTGCTGGTGGCATCGGCGACGCAGCATGTACATCGGCGGAACCCGGGACGAGGAGCTGTATCGGTATGGCGTTCATGCGCCCGAGTTCTGGGTGCACCTGACCGCCGGGCCGGGCCGGTATCGGCTGCGCCTCCACTGGGCCGACACGCCCGAGACGCCGTGGATGGAACGGGAAGGCCAATGGGAACCGGTCTCCCGCCCCACGACGGTCGCTCTCAACCGCACACGGATTGTCGAGGCGCTGAACGTCCGCACGATCGCCGGCACGTTCAAGGCGCACGTCCGCGAATTCGAGGACGTGCGCCCCCGGCAAGGGATCGTCGAGCTGCACTTCACGTCCACGCCCGGCCACGAAGCCATGATCCAGGCGCTCGAGCTCATCCCGGATCCCAGGCCCTGATTGCGTCGGTGCGTCGGTGCGTCGGTGCGTCAGTGCGTCAGTGCGTCAGTGCGTCAGTGCGTCAGTGCGCCAGTGCGCCGGTACGTCAGTGCGCCGGTACGCCAGCGCGCCGCGGCGAAGCCGGTTGCACCACCCTCCCCCAATCGGCGATCCGCCCCGAATCTGCGCGGAAACAGTCCCTCGCCGATTCAGGACGGAGCACAGATTATGGTCCCCGCGAAGCCACCTCTGCCGCCCCTCCCCCAATCTGTGATCCGCCCCGAATCTGTGCGGAAACAGTCCCTCGCCGATTCACGACGGAGCGCAGATTGCCCTCCTCGCGAAGCCCGCCCCGCCGCACGCCGGTGCGGACCGTACGCCGCGCCGGACGCAGGTCGGTCTCGACTCCGCGCTGCCGCTGCCGTCTACTGGCGGCCATGCGCAGCCTGCGTGGTCGGACGATGGATGAATGCATGAGGAGGCAGCCCAGAGTCCTCGACTTGTGGAATGTGGGGGCAACAGGTCAAGTTTGGTCCCTGCGGTTCCAGGCCTTTCCTCCTTCCGTCGAGGACTCTCCATTAGCGAGGCGCGGAAGAGAGGGGGGGCAGGCAAAGCAGGGTCTTGATGTCCGCGGGGACTCGACTGAGTCTGGGGCGCGCCTCGCTAGGCCCTCCTCCGCTCCAACCAGAGCCCTCATCGTTCTGCTGGTTCTCGGGATCGCCCTCGGGCTCGTCCCGGCCACCCGAGCCGCCAACCCCGCCGCCTTGCGCAACGCGATCCTCGATCTGACCGGGACGTTCGGCCCGCGATACCCCCGGGGGGGTGAATTCCTGCAGCGCCTTGCCGCGATCGAATCCCGCTCGGCCCGCCCGGACACCGCGGCCCTGGCCGACACCGACGACGCGCTCGCGGCGCTGGAACGGGAAGCGCTCCTCGCCAACCCGCTGCTGTGCGAGCACCCGATCCTCTTCGTGGTCCGGCGACAATACCGCCCCGACCATCACAACACGGCCACGTTCTTCCCGCCCGCCGCCCACGAACACAACGACGGCCAGTTCACCCCGGGCGGCGCTCTCAAAACCCTCGACCTCGCCCAAGGCGGCCGCGTGACCAGCCTCCTCGAGACCGCCGACGGTGTCGTCCGCGATCCCGAGGTGCACTTCGACGGACGCCGCATCGTCTTCGCTTTCCGGCGGAACGCGGCGGACAGCTATCACCTGTACGAGATCCAGGCCGACGGATCCGGGCTTCGGCAGCTGACGACTGCGCCGGATGTCGACGATTTCGACCCGCTCTATCTTCCCGACGATGCGATCGCGTTCTCCTCGACGCGGGAGCCCAAGTACTGCGCCTGCAACCGGCATCTCATGGCGAACCTCTATCGCATGGATGCCGACGGCGCCAACATCTGCCAGATCGGCAAGAGCACTCTCTTCGAGGGGCATGGCGTCCTCACCCCCGACGGCAGGATCCTCTACGACCGCTGGGAGTACGTGGACCGCAATTTCGGGGACGCCCAGGCGCTCTGGACCGTTCACCCGGACGGCACCAGCCACGCGATCTACTGGGGCAACAACACCGCAGCCCCAGGCGCAGTCATCGACGCCCGCATCGTCCCGGGCACCCACCGCGCGCTGTGCGTCTTTGGTTCCTGCCACGACCGCCCCTGGGGCGCCCTCGCGCTGGTCGATCCGGCGCTCGGCCTCGACGGACCCGAGCCCGTCCTCCGCACCTGGCCCGCCGATGCCCGGCAGCGCGTCCGGGCCAACGGCTGGGAGCTCTTCGACGCGTTCGCGTCCGTCTCCCCCAAGTACGAAGACCCCTATCCTCTCAGTGCGACTTACTTCCTCTGCTCGCGCACCACCGGCGCCGGGGAGCAGATGGGCCTCTACCTGATCGATGTTTTCGGCAACGAACTGCTCGTCCACGCCGAGCCTCCCGGCTGCTTCGATCCCATGCCCCTCGCCCCCAGCCCTCGCCCGCCGGTGCTGCCGCCCGCCCGCGACTTCGAGAGCCGCACCGGCACCTTCTACGTCCAGAACGTCTACGAGGGCACCCACATGACCGGCATCCCCCACGGCACCGTCCGATCCCTCCGGGTCGTCGAGTCCCCGGAGAAACGATTCTGGACCCGGCCCGCCTGGAACGGCCAGGGCCAGGAAGCTCCTGCCATGAACTGGCATGACTTCGGCAACAAGCGAATCCTCGGCACGGTCCCGGTCGAACCCGACGGCTCCGCCTATTTCAGCGTCCCCGCGGACACGTTCGTGTATTTCCAGCTCCTGGACGCGGACGGCCTGATGATCCAGTCGATGCGCAGCGGCACCATCGTCCAGCCAGGGGAACGCGCCGGCTGCGTCGGCTGCCATGAGGACCGCCGCACTACACCCCGCGTCGGCCGCACACCGCTGGCCTTGAACCGCCCGCCGAGCGCCCTCGGCGGCTGGTACGGCCCCCCCAGGGAGTTCAGTTACCTGCGCGATGTCCAGCCGGTCTTCGACAAGCATTGCGTCGGCTGCCACGATTTCGGGCAGAAAGCGGCCGCCGTCCTCATCCTCGCCGGCGACCGCGATCTCGTCTTCAACACCTCCTACAACGAGCTCTGGCGAAAGAAACTCATCCACGTGGTCGGTGCCGGACCGCCCGAAATCCAGGCTCCCTATGCCTGGGGCGCCCACGCGAGCCCGATCATCCGCGTCCTCCGCGATCGCTACCGCGACCGTCTCTCCCCCGAGGAGCTCGACCGCGTTGTCACCTGGGTCGATCTCAACGCGCCCTATTACCCCACCTACGCCAGCGCTTACCCCGACCACCACGCTGGCCGCTGCCCGCTCACCCCGGCCCAGCTCGCCCAGCTCCAGAAGCTCACCGGGATCCCCCTCGCCGACCTCGCCAGCCATAACGGCAATCGCGGGCCCGCCGTCAGCTTCGACCGACCCGAGCTCAGCCCTTGCCTCGCCGTCTTCCCCAACCCCAACGACCCACGCGCCCTCGAAGCGCTCGACATCATCCGGGCCGGCCACGCCCAATTGGCACGTCAGCCCGAGGCCGATGCCGACGGCTTCCAGCCCTGCGAACGGGATGCCTGGCGCGAGGCCAAGTACCTCGCCCGACGCGACGCCGAGCTGGCCCGACGCGACGCCATCCGCTCCGGCCGCAAACAGTACGATGCCAACCCCGGCCCCGCGGCGGGACCTTGACCTGTGGAATGTGTGGTCAACAGATCAAGTTTGGCCCCTGCCGTTCCAGGCCTCCCCACCTTCCATCGAGGACTCTCCATTAGCGAGGCGCGGAAGAGACGATGGGCAGGCACAGCAGGGTCTTCATGAGTCTGAGGACTCCACTGGGTCTCAGGCGCGCCTCGCCCTCGATCCCTCCCCCCGCTCAGAGGATCGCGGGGGAGAGGGAAGAGCCGGCGCGCGGACTTCGTCAGGTCTGAGGGTCTGCCTGCAGACCCTGCGCCCGGCGACTTTGACAACGGCGGCCGATGGGCTAGCATCCGCGCGCCCGTTGACCAAGAATGATGAACGCAATCCTGGCTCTCGAAGACGGCAGCGTCTACTCCGGCCAGGCGTTTGGCGCCCGTGCCACCGCCTGCGGCGAGGTCTGCTTCAATACCTCGATGACCGGCTACCAGGAGATCCTCACGGATCCCTCGTACAAGGCGCAAATCGTCACGATGACCTGCCCCCACATTGGGAACTACGGCGTCAACCGCCAGGATGTCGAGTCGTGGCAACCGCACGTCGCCGGCTTCGTCGTCCGCGAGCTCTCCCCCGTCGTCAGCAGCTGGCGCGCCGATGGCTCTCTCGCCGCTTACCTCGAACAACACGGTATCCCCGGTATCCAGGGCATCGACACCCGCGCCCTGACCCGGAAGCTCCGAACCCGCGGCGCTCTCAACGGGTTGATCTCCACCGAGGGCCTCAGCCCCGAGGATGCCGTCGCGCGCGCGCGATCCTGGCCTGGCCTTGTCGGTTTCGACTACGTGCAGGAAGTCACCCACGCCGCCGCCTTCGACTGGGATGACACCGGTCACGCCAGCGCCGAGTTCCGTTTGATCCAGGGATCGGCCGCCGGCGACCCGCGCGAGTGCCGCGCCCCGCTCCCCGCCGCCGAAATCCCGATCGTCGCCTACGATTTCGGGATGAAATACAACATCCTGCGCCGGCTCCGGCAACACGGCTTCCGCATCCGGGTCGTGCCCGCCTCGACCCCCGCGGACGACGTCCTGCGCCACCGGCCTGCCGGCGTCTTCCTGTCCAACGGCCCCGGCGACCCCGCCGCGCTCGGCTACGCGGTGGATGCGGTCCGCACGCTCGTCGCCACCGGCGTCCCCGTGTTCGGGATCTGCCTCGGCCACCAGATCCTTGGCCTTGCCCTCGGCGGCACGACCTTCAAGCTCAAGTTCGGCCACCGCGGCGCCAATCAACCGGTCAAAGACCTCGAGACCGGCCGCGTCGAAATCACCTCCCAAAACCACGGGTTCGCCGTCGACCCGACCTCGCTGCCGGCGGAAGTCGCCGTCAACCGCATCAATCTCAACGACCAGACGGTCGAGGGTCTCCGGCACCGCACCCGCCCCGTGTTCTGCGTGCAATACCACCCCGAAGCGTCGCCGGGACCACACGACAGCGCCTCCCTTTTCGCCGAGTTCAGAACTCTGATCGAGCGCCACGGGTGAAGTGCATCGAGGATCGGGGCCGCCAGAAACCGTTTGACTTCAAGGGACTTGTCGGAATAATCCTCGCGTCGTTCCGACCTATGGCCAAGCTTGTTGTCCTCACCGAAGGATTCGTCGGCACCAGTTGCGAACTGAAAGCCGAACGAACAACGGTGGGTCGTGTCGAGGACAATACGTTCCAGATCGCCGAGCCTTCCGTCTCGAGCCATCACTGCGAAATCCTGCTCCGCGGCGCCGACGTCGTGGTCAAAGACCTCAACTCGACCAACGGCACCTACGTCAACGGCCAGCCCACCACCGAGGCGGTCCTTAAACCCGGACAAATCCTCCGCCTCGGCAAGATCGAGATCCGATTCGAGGACGAAACAGCCGCTCCCCCGAAGAAGCAGGATCACGCGGCGCCACCCCCGGGCGGGGTCAAACTCACCGAGCTCGAACAGGGCGGCAGGCCCGTTGGTTCGCCTTTCGCCAAAAAGAGCAACAAGGCGAACAAGATCTTCATCTACGTCGGCATCGGCTTGGGCCTGGTGATCGTCGCTTTCATCGTGATCTCCCTCACCAAGCTGACCCAGTAGGAGAAAAAGAGTCGGTCCCGGTCAGATCCCGCCCTCCCGCAGCCAACCCGCCAGTGCCGTGGCCGCGTAGGTGATCACCAGATCCGCCCCGGCCCGGCGCACGGCCAGCAACGTCTCGATCGTCACCGCCTTCTCATCCAGCCAGCCCCGCTGGCCCGCCGCCCGAATCATCGAGTACTCCCCGCTCACCGCGTACGCCGCCGTCGGGTACCCGAACTCCGCCTTCACCCGGTAAAGCACGTCCAAATACGCCAGCGCCGGCTTCACCATCACCAGATCCGCCCCCTCCCGGATGTCCAGCGCCACCTCGCGCATCGCCTCCTCCACGTTCGCCGGGTTCATCTGGTAGCTCCGCCGATCCCCAAACCGCGGCGCCGATTCCGCCGCTTCCCGAAACGGACCGTAAAACGCAGATGCGAACTTGGCCGCATACGACAGGATGGGGGTCTCGACGTGACCCGCCGCGTCCAGGGCCGACCGGATCGCGCCCACCCGGCCATCCATCATGTCGCTCGGCGCCACCAGATCCGCCCCCGCCTCCGCGTGGCTGACGGCAGCCCGCGCCAGCAACCGCAGCGTCGGATCGTTCAAAACCCGCCCCGCCGCCCGCCCCGGCCCGCCCACGATCCCGCAGTGCCCGTGGCTCATGTACTCGCACAGGCAAACGTCCGTGATCACCACCAGCTCCGGCAACTCCCGCTTCAACTGACGCACCGCCTCCTGGACAACCCCACGAGGCGAATACGCGCCGGACGCCTTCTCGTCTTTCTTCTCGGGTATCCCGAACAACAACACCGCCGGCACCCCGGCGGCGAAAGCGCCCGTTGCCTCCCGAAGCAGCTCGTCCACGGACAACTGAAACACCCCCGGCATCGAGCCGATCGGCCGGCGCACCTTCCGCCCCGCACGCACGAACAAGGGCAGCACCAACCGCTGGACTTCCAGCCGCGTCTCCTGCACCAGCCGCCGCAGCGCCGCAGACTGCCGCAGCCGCCGCGGCCGGTAGGTCGGATATTCCCCCAGCGAGGCGCGCCCCAGACCCGACGAAGTCCCCAGGCTCATGAACACCTCCTTGCCCCCCCTGGACCCTTTAACCCGCGCCTCGCTGTCATAGAGTCCTCGACGGATGGAGGGGACGCCTGCAACCGAAGGGGCCAAGACATCACCTGGTGGCCGCGAGTCCTACAAGTCGAGGACTCTGGAGTAGACCTGTCCATGGCCGCATTCTGCCCCCCGCCAAGCCCGCCGCAAGGGCGAAAACAACCCGAACACGCACGCTGCGCTCCCCACGCTTTGAGGCCGGATTAGCAGGATTGACAGGATGGGGGCAACTCTGTCCCCCTATCCTCTCGGTCCATCCCGTCCATCCCGTCTTCCCCGACCGGGCAGGCAACGGACCGGGAAGCGACTATTAGCCTGTCACCCTGTTCCACCCCCCTCTGGTACTTTCAGAGCCTGCCCCCAGGGCGGGCCACCCCGGAGCCGACACCGCAACGCGCCGTTCGAGGCCAGAACCCACCAGCAGCCGACGGAGAACGTTCGCGCCACACGCGTCAGGCGAGGATCCGGGTATGCCATTTCGGCTTGTGCCGCCCCTCGTATTGCGTCAGGCTTTGCCCACACACAGAAACCCAAATCAAGTAATCGGAGAAAACCAGCTATGAAGAGGACGTTGTTGGCTCTCATGTGCGCGTACGGGCTCACGACCGTGACGTACGCGGATCTCGTCGGTCATTGGCGGATGGGGGAGGGTGCAACCTGGGATGGCTACCAGTGGCTTGTTCCCGATCTGCAGCCGGATCCTGCGGACGGGACGTCCATCGGCCTGATCGACACCGACCGCGTCGACGGCCTGACGTTGCTCGGGGAAACCGCGCCGCACTACGGTCTGAACCTGCACGATGGCGCCTACATCTCGATCGGTAATCCGGCGAAACTGGACATCACCGGCGACCTGACGGTGACCGCCTGGGTCAAACCGTCCTCGCTCACGGGGTTCGGCCCGATCATCGGCAAGGGCGATTACCAGTACATGCTGCGCCGGGGCGATTCCTCCTTCCATTTCTTCACGTACGACGGCGGATGGCACCAGGTGAATGCCGACGTCGGCGCGGTGATCGGCGAATGGTACTTCGTCGCCGGCCGCGTCAACACCGCCACCACCACGGTCTCCATCTGGGTGAACGCCACCGGGTACGGAACCGCCACCGGCGGGATCACCTCGGATGCTGCGGCGGTGGAAATCGGCCGCAACTCGAGCGTGACCGACCGCCTCTTCAACGGCGTCATCGACGATGTCCGGGTCTACAATCACGCATTGACCGATGCTGAGCTCCTCGCGCTCTACTACAGCCGGGCGATTCTCCAGCAACCGGTTGTCACCCCGGCCACCACGGTGTTCGAGGGCGAGGCCGTGACCATGACCGTCGTCGCCTCGGGCAGCGCCCCCACCTACCAATGGTTCAAGGGCACCACTCCTCTCCCCGGCCAGACGGCAGCCACCCTGAGCATCGCGTCCGCAACCCTCGGCGACACTGGCACTTACTACGTCGAGGTCACCAATGAGGCCGGCACTGCGACCAGCGACACCGTCGCGCTCACCGTCCAGGCCGCCTCGGCCCCGGTCATCACCCAGGACCCCGTCGGCTGCACCCGCTACGTGGGCGGCTACTGCACATTCACCGCGACTGCCCAGGGCACACCGCCCCTCACCTACCAGTGGAAGAAGGACGGCACCGTCATCGCCGGCCAGACCAGCCCGAGCCTCGCCCTGACCGATATCACCTCGGCAGACGCCGGCACCTACGTGCTCGAAGTCTCGAACCAGTTCGGCACCAAGGCCAGCGCCGGCGCGCTCCTCAAGATCCTCGTGCCCACGGCGGGCAGCTTCGCGGAACGCGTCATCGCCCACAATCCGGTCGCTTACTGGCGCCTCAATGAAACCGAGGGAACAACCGCCTTCGACTACGTGGGCGGCTATGACGGCACCCACACGCCGGGGGTCCTCCTCGGCAACCCGGGGCCGCAGCCCACGGACTTCCCCGGCCTCGAAACGAGCAACGCTTGCGCCGCCTACGACGACCAGCAGCAGGCCGGCACCGAGATCGCGGCCAGCCTCATGAACAACCGCGCCGCGTTCACCATGATCGGCTGGATCAAGATGCCCAGCATCCCCAATGGACGCTTTGCCTTGTTCGGCCAGAATGACGTCGCCGAGTTCGGTTTCCACGGCGCCGTGCTGGGCATCTGGACCCCGGGAGGCGGCTTCGCATCGTTCGATCCGCTCGTCAACATCGTCCTGGACGAGTGGATGATGATCGCCGCCACCGGCGATGGCTCGGTCCTCAATCTCTACCTCAACGGCGATCTCCTCGCCAGCGTGGCGGGCGTCACTTCCAACTACGGTGAATCGACCGATCCGTTCCGGATCGGCTTCGCCACCCTGGACTCGACCGGCAACTACCTGTGGGGCGACATCGACGAGGTGGCCCTGTTCGACCACGCGCTCAGCCAGAATGACCTCAATGCCCTGTACGCCATCGCCGGCGGCGTCGTGCCCCCCAAGATCACATCGGCACCGACCGACATCGAGGCCTACCCCGGCACCGACATCCAAATGAGCGTCCAGGCCACAGGCACCCTGCCGCTCGAATACCAATGGTACAAGAATAACGTGCCCCTCGCCGACGGCGGCAACATCACCGGCGCCAAGACCGCCCAGCTCTGGATCGCCGGCGTCAGCGCCACCGACGAGGCGCAGTATAAGGTCACCGTCTCCAACCCTGCGGGCCCGGTCAGCAGCGACCCCGTGACCCTCAAGCAGGTCACCCCGCGGGCCGGGAGCTACGAGGAGATGGTCGTGGGCCTTAACCCCGTCGCGTACTGGTCCCTGAATGAAGCGGCCGGCAGCACGCTCGCCTTCGACCGCGTCTCCGGCTACAACGCCCTGCACGACTACTACGCCTACGCCGGCGAAGTCGGTCCGCAACCGCCCCTGTTGCCGGGCATGGAAACCGACAACCTCTGCACCCGCTACGACGGCGACCAGGATTCCGAGACCACCACCGCCGCGAGCCTGATGAGCAAGCGGGCCGCCTTCACCATCGCCGGCTGGGTCTATCCCGAGACCATGCCGCAGATCACCATCACCGGCGCGAGCGACCGCGTAGGCTTGTTCGGCCAGAACGACGTCGCCGAGTTCGGGTTCCACGGCCAGAACAACCTCGGCATCTGGAGCCCAACGGGCGGGTACGTGGCGATCAATGTCGCCGAACTGATGTTCCCCAACGAGTGGTACTTCATCGTGGCCACCGGCGACGGGTTCGGCATGAAGCTCTATCTGAACGGCAAGATCGTCGCCAGCGGCGGCAACGCCGCCGTCGACTACGGCACCTCGGGTTACCCCTTCCGCATCGGCTACGGCGTGCTCGATACCGGCAGCAACTGGTTCGACGGGTCCATCGATGAAGTGGCCGTCTGGGACCGGGCGCTCACACCCTCCGAAGTGGTCACGCTCTACGAAAAGGGCACCGCGGTCCACGAACCGCCCATCGTGGTCGTCCAACCCGCGAGCGGCACCCTCTTCGAGGGACGCACCGCCACGCTGAGCGTCGTCGAGGCAGGGGCCCTGCCCATGTCCTACCAGTGGCGCAAAGGCGGTGTCCCGCTGGCCAACGGCGGCAACATCTCCGGCGCCACCAGCCAACAGCTCGTGATCGCTGGGCTCACGCCCGCCGATGCCGGAGACTACGACGTCGTGGTGAGCAATGCCGGCGGAACCGTGACCAGCGAAATCGCAACCCTGGGAGTGACCCCGCTCGCCGGGACCTACGCGCAGGCCGTCGCCGACCTCGATCCGATCGGCTATTGGCCGCTCGACGAGCCCACCGGCGGCCTCATCGTCAGTGACACCTGGAACGGGCGCCACGGCTCCTATGCCGCCGCCGCCATCGCCGGCCAACCCGGGGTGGTCCTGCCCGGATTCAAACCCGGCAACACCGCCCTGCGCACCACGGCCGGCCTCGACAACGCCCATGCCGACCTCCCTGGCCTGGGATTCAATAACAACACCGCCACGTTCCTGTGCTGGATCAAGCCCGAAGGCGCCCAGGGCGGCTTCCGCGGCTTGATCTTCCTGCGAAGCGGCGGACCGGTCTCCGGCCTGCACTTCGGCAATGGCATGGAACTGCGCTACTCCTGGGCCGATGCGGCCAATACCTGGGGCTGGAACTCCGGCCTCCTCGTGCCCGATGGCCAGTGGGCCCTCGCCGCAGTGGTCGTCGAGCCAACCCGCGCCACCATCTACCTGGGCGCCAACGGCACGCTGCAGTCCGCCGTCAACACCGTCAACCACGCGAATCAGAACTTCAACAATTCACCCACGCGCATCGGCGTCGACCCGACCAGCGTGAATCGGCACTTCAACGGGTGGATCGATGAAGTCGCCATCTGGAACCGGGCCCTGTCGTCGGCTGAGATCACGACCCTGTTCCAGGCCGGAATGGGCGGCGACCTCGAGATCACCATCGCCCGCGAGGGCTCGAATGTGACAATCAGCTGGCCGGCCGGCACCCTGCAGTCGGCCTCCGAGATCAACGGGACGTGGACGGACGTTACCTCCGTTTCGCCCTACACGACCACGGTCACAGAACCCAAGGCCATGTTCTTCCGGGCCAGGAACCCGTAAGCAACACGCTTCCATCAATCACCGCCTCGAGCCGGCCTTCCCGGCCGAAGCGCAGGCGGATCGTGCCAACCGCGGGGCAGCAGGTTCTGTTGCCCCGCGGTTCGCTTTGTGCCCTTGGCAATCGGTACGTCGGTACGCCAGTGCGTCGGTAGGGCGCGCTGTCCCCAGCGCACCGCGGCGAAGCCGCCTCGGCCGCCCCCCCCAATCTGTGATCCGCCCCGAATCTGTGCGGAAATAGTCCCTCGCCGATTCAGCACGGAGCACAGATTACAGTCCACAATCACCTGCTGTACCCGCCCGCGCCGAGGGCGGCACGAGACCGACGACAGACGACCGAGGGCAGCCCCCCCCTTCACCCGCCGCGGTCAACGCCCGCGGCTGCAGCCCCTCCTACCGCACGGCCGTGTGCCAATCTCCAATCTCGAATCTCAAATCGCCGACCGCTCTCCCCGCTCCTTCACGCGCTCCGCAGTCCATTCATGCGACCGGCCCTGCCCCGGACGTCCCATCTCCGCCTTCCCCTTCATGCGATCCCCTTCAATCCGCCCCTCATACCGCGTGGTGAACTTCCTCCCGGAAACCGTCCGCGTCACGGCAAACGTGATTCGGTTCCCCTCGAGCTTGGGCGACTCGAGCGCAACCGGCTTTGCATCGCGTCCCGTCACCTCCCCCGCCAGTTGCCCATCCGCCCAGCGGAACCGGATCCTGGCCTCCGCCGGCTTCGGCCCCGAGGACCGCATCGTCCAAACCCACACACCCGTCGGGTCCACCGGCGGCGCTGGCGGCGCCTCGGCACCGAAACCCACCGCCGCCAACAACCCGCAAATGCAGCCCAGGACCGTCATCGCCCGTTTGAATGGCCATGTCCACATCACGGCCGCAATACAGCGCGCCCGCCCTTCCGAGTCAAGCCCCCGCTCCCACGGGTGCATGAGCGATAAGGTGCCATGCGACTATTAGCCTGTCACCTTGTCGTCTTCCCTTGGCAGCTTGAACTCAGAATTCGGTCGTGCACACCCCCCCCGCGCGCCAGAGCGATTCCGATTGCCCCTGATGCGGATCGATGGTGGACTCGACCGCCGTGAGCCCACGCAGACCCCTGTTATGCGGCAGCCACTAAGCCTGCCCAGCCTGTGCTGGTTCGCCTTGGTCTTGTTTGCGTTCGGCATGGTGGGCCACGGCGGGGATTGGGCCCCGAATGGCCCCTCCGACGTCGCCCCGAGCCATCGACTTGAACTCAGCATCTACGCCACCGCCGGGGATGTTCTGGCCCATCTCGCGCCACCTGACGCCCGGGCGCGAACCCTCCGCGCCCTCCGCCGCCTCGAAATCGACCGGGTCTTCCTCGAAGGCCGGCGCGGGGATGAGTACGTGCCCCCGGAGAGCTTGAGCGACGTACGCGACTTTCTCCACCGCCACGGCATCCGGGCAGCCGGCGGCATCGCCACGGTCCCCGGCCGCACGTTCGGCACACGACAGAATACTCCTCTGGGATGGCTCCATTGGGAGAGTCCACGAACCCGCGGCGATGTCCGCCGGTTCTTCGAGGAGAACGCGGCCGTGTTTGACGAGATCATTGTCGACGACTTCTTCTGCACCGCGGACACCTCGCCGGAGTCGGAGTTGGCCAGGGGAAACCGGACCTGGTCCGAGTACCGCCGCGAGCTTCTGACCTCGTTGATCGGGCCCTTGATGATCGACCCGGCCCGAAAGCGAAACCCGGCGGTGCGCATGATCCTGAAGTTCCCCCAGTGGTACGACCGGTTCCACCTGTTCGGCTATGATCCGCCGCTCATGGCACCCGCCTTCGATCAAGTCTGGGTGGGCACCGAAGTCCGGAATCCGCGAACTGCCCGAATGGGCTACGTCCCCCCGACTGAGGGCTACATGAACTTCACCTGGCTCGCCTCCGCAACCGGCAACCGGACGGTCGGCGCCTGGTTTGACCACATCGAGTGCACCCCGGAGAACTTCATTGATCAGGCCTGGCAAAGCGTTCTTGCCGGAGCGCGTGAGCTCACCTTGTTTCACCTTGGCGACGTGGTGAACGAGCACCCGGGTGACAGCCTCCTGGCGCAGCACCGGGCGCGGCTGTCATCCCTGGCCCGCCGGGTCCAAGAGCAACCCCGATCAGGCATCGCCTTCTATAAACCGCCGGGCGGCGACGCGGACGATAATCTGTACCTGGCGGACTTCCTGGGAATGCTGGGCCTGCCGGTCGTGCCCGTGGCCCAGTATCCGACCGACGCTCGTGTCGTCGTGCTCGCTGCCCAAGCCGCAGCGGATCCGGCGATCCTCGCCCGCGTCCGCCAGCACTTGTCCCGCGGCGCGACGCTGCTCGTGACCCCGGCTTTCGTGCGGCGCCTGGGTGACGACGGCCCCCCGATTGCGGGCGTCGAGGTCGCTCCCGCCGCGGTTCCAGGCACGGCCATCACATTGTCGGCACGGACGACCGACACCGCCTTGAATCAGCCGATCGAGATCGACCGGGGCGTTGTGCTCCGGGGAGCGCAAGCCGTCTTGACCGCCCGCAGCGCTTCCTCAGCCCATGCCTTCCTCACCCGGCACCAATACCTCAAAGGCGATGTGTGGCTCCTCAATACCCGCACCTTCGATGAGACGGAATTCGGCGGGACCGGCGAATGGCTCCTCTGTCCGCGGCCTCTCGGGCTCTCCGAGCTCGCGCAGCCGGCTCTCGGCATCCTGCAGCGCGCCTGCCTGGACCCGCTCGGTGTCCGGGCGAGCCTGCCCGCCGGCGTCGGCTTGACCTTCCACGGCCCGCACGCCTGCCTCTACAACTTCCAGGATCAACCGACAACGGTCCGCTGGAATCGCCGAACCCTTCGCCTCGAGCCGCATGCGGCCTGCTGGCTCGATCATGCGCTCCCCGCCCGCGCTTCCCGCCCATCGCTCCAACCGTCCCCACGCCCCGACCTCCCTCGTCCCGCGATGAAACCAACCCTCAAGACCCTCACCCTGGACTGGGATACCCCGCCCGACCCGGCGTTGCAGACAACCCTCGAACGCATCGACTCCGATGTGCGCCGCCGCCACGCCATGGGTCCCGAGCATACCGCCGCCGGTCTCCTTGACCTCGAGAGCCTGCGGCTCGCCTTCGTTCGACCGGATCGCATCGAATATGCTGCCAGCCTCCCGAAGATCGGCATCCTGCTGGCCTACTTCGAGGCTCACCCGGAGGCTGTCCGCACGATCGACCCCAAAACCCGACATCGCCTCGGGCTGATGATCAAGTCGTCCAGCAACGAAGAGGCCGCCGCATTCTCCCAGGAGCTCGGCCTCCAGCGGATCCAGGGCACCCTCAATGCCTACGGCTTCTACGACCCCGCCCGGAGCGGCGGCCTCTGGATCGGCAAACATTATGGCCGCAGCGGCGAACGATACGGCGACCCCGTCGCTGACCACTCCCACGCCGCCACCGTCAGGCAGCTCCTCCGATTCTACCTCCTCCTCGAACAGGGCCGCCTTGTGTCTCCCGCCGCATCACGACGCATGATCGAAATCTTCGACTCGCCCGAAATCCCGCACGACGCGGTCAAATTCGTCGCGGGCCTCGAAGGGCGCAACCTGCGGCTCCGACGGAAACTGGGCTCCTGGGAAGACTGGCAGCATGACACCGCCGTCGTCGCCGGCCCGGGCCGAAACTACATCCTCGTCGCACTCACCCATCATCCGCAGGGCGATGCCTACCTCGCCGACCTCGCCCGGGCCGTCGATGACGCCCTGATCAGTACACGCACTCCCGCGCCGCTTCCGCCATGACCCGCAGGTGATCCGGCGGGGCGTCGAAGAAATGGTCGCAGGCGGACAGGATATAGCCGCCCTCGGGGCCGAACCCGCGAAAGAGTCGGTGCACCTCGGATCGGATCGCCTCGGGCGAGCCGGTGGTCAGGACGTTGAACTGGTCCATGCCGCCAATCAAAGCCACCCGCCCGCCCAACGCTTGCCGCACCCGGCCCGGGTCCACAACGTTCCCGCCCACCCCGGGCGGCGACAACGTCTCGGAGGCATCGGTTTCATTCGCCACGATGTGATCCAGCAGGTGCATCATGCCGCCGCACGTGTGGTACGTCGTCCGCAAGCCCACCGCGTGCAGCGCCCGATGCAGCTCCCGGTCGTACGGCAGGCAGTACTCCGCGTGCAACCGCGGCGAAATCACCGTGTCGCTCCCCGCCCCGCCGCCCGTTTCGATCAGGTCAAAAGGCGTCCCGCGCAGCGATTGATCGATGAACTCGAGCTTCTTCTCGAGCAGAATCCGCATAAACGCATGCACCCACGCCGGATCGTCCGCCGTCTTCAGTATCATCGTCTCCGTCCCCGCCAGGCAACAGGCGTGCTGCCAACAACCGGACTGATCGCCCCACACAAACCCGCGGAGGATCCCCGCGTCCCCCAACGCATCATACGCCCCGCGAATCCGGGCCCGATCCAGCCTCGGCACCGGCTGGTACCGGCGCAGCAGCTCGATGTCCTCCGCACGGCGGATCATTGGCTCCGTAACCCAGACGGTCATCGGGTTTGACCCGGTCTCATAGGTCAGAGTACCCCCCGGAGTCTCGATCCGATGCCGGACCCGGCGCTCCTCCGGGTTGGCGTCCACGGTCACCACCGTCTCCCGCCACTCGGGGGTGTGCGCCACCGCGCCGTCCCGGTAAGGCGCCCAAAACTGGCCCCCCGGTTCCCAGTACTGGATCGAGGCATCCAGGCCGCACGCGGCAAACGCCGCCCCCGCTTCCATCCCTCCCATGTACCGGGCCAGATGGTAGTCCTGCCACTGATGCACCGTCGCCGGAAGCCGATCCGGTTTCTCACGGTTCAGAGCGCGCAGCATCCGCTCCTTCGATGTCATGGCTCCTCCTCGCCGGCCAGCGTGACCTCGCGCCACCCCTCGTGCCGGTCCAGACGCAGCGTCTTGATCTCGTGCGGCCCCAACGCAAGGGCCGCCTCCGCGCCCCCGGTCAGCACCAACCGACCCGACGTCCCCACACCCCGGGTCTCCTGCACCCGCACGACCAACCCCCGACCGTCGGACGACACCTTGCACGCCAGCAACCGCAGATGTCCCGGCTCGATCCGCAACCACTCGCCCTCGATCGCCCCCCGCCCAATCGGCAGGTGCGCATACGCCACCGGCGGAGCACTGAGCCGGTCGGCCAGCCCGGTGATCCGATCCCGCACCGCCCCCGGTTCCCCCGCCGTCACCAGCAACCGCACCTCGTGCACCCCCTGGTCCATGTGCTTGCGGTACGGACCCGGCTTCAGCGCAAAACCCCGCTCGTGACAGTAAGCCGCACTCCTTAACACGGACAACCGGACTTCACCGTCCGCCGCGTCGTAGCCGTTCTGGCCGCTGTTCACCACGCCGAGCGACACCGGCCGGCCTTCCACCGCCCCGGAGAGCGTCAGCCACCGCCGATGCACCTGCTCCTGGCCGTCCGTCGGCCGCTCGAAAGCGCCTCCCGGCACCTCGCACTCGAGTCGCGCCCCCTCGAGTCGCGTCGGTATCGCCAGCTTCAGTCGGCAGCCCTCCTCGTTCCAGTGGATCCGCAGCCGGAACTCGAGCACCGGCCAGTCCGGGTACGACACCGTCTGCATCACCAGACGACTCCCGCCCCAGGCGAGGATCGTTTCCGTGATGCGACGCACCGGGCCCGCTGCGATCTCCTGCACCGCCCCCGGCACCGGCTCGAATCGGCCCACCACGTTGCGATGGCTCCCGCATCCGGTCCCCCACGAGTCCCCAAGATCCTCGACCACCAGCGGCTCCAACAACGAGCCCGCCAGACACTCGAGCCCACCGAACCGCAGGCTCGACACCATGCCCGTCCCCGGGTCCAGAGCGTGCTCGAGCAGGGCCGGCCGGGACGACAGCGGTGCCGCCTGCCCCTCGACGAGCCGCAATTCGTAGTGCCTGATCCCAACGTGCGGCAGCGTGTCGATGAAACTCACCTTGCGCCGCCAGCCGTTGAACGGCAACAACGCCTCGGGCGGCTCTTCCTGGCATGGCAGCTCCGTGCCGTCCAAGCGGAACAACCGGAAGTGCCATTGCCCATGCCATTTCGGCCGCAGATCCGCCATGGCTTCGACCTCGATCGGCCCCTCGATACTCCCCGGGTTCGCGTTCAACACCGTGACCGGCACGCACAGCGGCCGCAACGGGCCCTCGTTCGCCGCAATGGCCACGCCCAGCCGCACGCTGCGCACCACATTCTCCGCCTCACCGTAGAACCGAAGCGCATCCTGCTCCGCCGGTTCGACACAGGACCCGGGCAGGATATCGTGGAAATCGTTGAACAGATGCCGCCGCCAGGCCCGCTCGAACGCCTGCGTGGGGAAAGCGCGCCCGTGCTTCCATCCGGACGCGGCGCTCAGGGCCTCGGCCTGGACCAACCCGCCAAGGCTCGCTTGCGACTGCCGCTTCACTCGGGAGAGCGACGTGTAGCAGCCGGTGAAAACCCGCTGCAGCTCCCCCTCGACCCGCGGCGCCGCCCCAAGATGCGGCCGCAGGGCCTCGGCCAACTGCTCCGTCGTGCTGTGCCGCACCTGCACCCGCGTCTCCTCCCGCGCAAACGCATCGATGATCTCGAGGTCCCGCCGCGTGGCGCCGCCCCCGTGATCGCCCAGTCCCCAAAACACCGGCACGTCCCGGCCCAGCTCGAGCGCCAGCGCCGTCCCTGCCTCGAGTCGCTGCCGCAGGTTGTCACGCTCGGTATGATACAGCCCCACCACAATCCGCAGCGCCCCCACCTCCGATCCGTCCAACCCCCGCCACCGGTACAAATCGGCCGGCAGCTCGAGATCCGGAGATTGCGGCCGCATGTGAATGTAGAAGTCGTAGCCGGCCAGGCGCAGGATCTGCGGCAGCCCCGCGCTGTGTCCGAAGGAATCGAAGTTGTAAGCCACCCGCGGGCAGACGCCAAAATGCGTCCGGAAGAACTGCCGCCCGACCGTCACGCAGCGGATGATCGATTCCGTGTCCGGCAGGTTCGCGTCCGGCTGGAGATACCACCCGCCGCTCACGCACCATCGGCCCTCGGCAACCCAGCGCTGGATCCCGCGGAACAGACCGGGGTCGTGCTCCCGCACCCATTCGTACAGGACCGCCTCGTTGTGATTGAACACCAGCCGTGGATGCTCCTGCAACAGTTCGGCTGCGGTGGCGAACGTCGAGAGCGCCTCGGCGCACCCTTCCTCCCAGCGCCATTGCCAGACCGGATCCAAGTGCGCGTTGCAGATCAGATGCAAAGTCGGCAGGCTCATGTCTCCTCCGCAGCAGGCAGGTTTTTGTACCACGTGAAATACAGCACCACGCCCAGGGCGGCCAGGACCGCCAGCCAGAAGGCCAGGGGCCGCCATTGGCGCAAAAACAGATAGAACGGCGCCAGCGCCAGCGCCAGCTGAAACCCGGCGGTGATGAACCCGTTGAGCAGATCGATCCGCGGCATCGGATCGCCCACCGGCACCAACCCCCGCGCCTCGGCTTCCGCCCGCACCGGCCCCCACCAGCCGAACGGGCGGACCTTGGCGTAAAACGCCACCAGCACCTCGCGGTCCGCCGCCGGCAGGATCCTCCCCAACACCAGGCTCAACAGCAGGCTGACCAGGACGTCCACCGTCAGTGTCACGCTGATGCTCCACTCGGGCGCCAGCAGCTTCTGCAGGAGGATGAACGCCGCCGAGGCCGCCATGCTCGCCACAAACGCCTGGGGCCCAAACCGCCACCAGTGCCAGCGCATCGTCGCCGGCACCAGGATCATCGTGACCACCACGAAGATCATCGTCTCCCACGCGGACACCACATCCCGGAAACAGAGGCTGAACAGGAACCCCACCACGATCACCACCAGCGATGCCGCCTGCCCAATCCGCACCAGCACCCGCTCCGTGAACGCCCGCGCCCAGTACCGCTTGAGGATGTCGTTCAACACCACCGAGCTCGTCACGTTGATCATGGCGCTCAGCGTCGACATCAGCGCCGCCAACAGCACCGCCATGAACACCCCCCGCAGTCCCACCGGCAGATGCTTCAACACCAACGGCATGATCTTCTCCGCGTCAAACGTCGTGTCCGACCCCAATAGCCGGATCCCCAATACCAGGAAAGCAAGCCCCAGAAACCAGCGCAGCGTGTAGCCCACCGTCCATAGCCCCGCCGCCAGCGACGCGTCCCGCGGACCCTTTGTCGTCAGAAAGAACTGGAAATCCCAAACGTTCGGCCCCGCCAACAGCCGAAACACCATCCATAAAAAGCCCGCGAGCAACACCGGGCCGAACGCCGCATAATGCCGGTAACCGGCCGGCACCTCCGAAGCGTAGCCGGGCCACAGCGACCAGCCCGGCGCCAGCGAGCTCCAGCCCGCATCCCGCGCCGCCGCCGCCACCGCAGCCCCGTCCCCCTGAAACGCCATGATGCTCAGCACCACCGCCCCCAGCGCGATGAGCACGGTCTGTAACACGTCCGTCAGGATCACCCCAAAGAACCCCCCCAACGTCACGTAAACCCCCACCACCCCGAACACGATCAGCGACGATTGCCATTGGGGCAAAGGCAGAAACTCGCCCACGAATTTTCCTGTCCCCACCGCCATGTACATCAGGTTGCACACCATCAGCACCAGCAGAAACACCGTCGCCGCAATCCGGGCCGCCTCCGCCGCCCGCGTGTCCCCAAACCGCGTCCGGTTCCACTCGGCAAAGGTCATCACGCCCGACCGCCGGATGTACTTGGCCTGAAACGCCATGTAGAGGCAGATCATGAACCAGCCCCAGAAGATGTGCGTGATCCAAACCGCCTTCAGCCCGAGGTAAAACAACACCCCCACCATCGCCATTGTGCCGCCCACGTCGATGTAGCTCGAACAACCCGAGAGCCCAAGCATCCACCACGGCACCGCCCGGTCCGCCAAGTAGTACGAGTCCAACCGCCGCGTCGCCCGCCGATGCACCACAATCCCAATCGCCGCCATGCCCGCGAAATACAGGGCCACGATCAGTAGATCCACCAGCGCCCACGAGCTTTGCTCGGAAGCCATGCCCCAGGGTGTAACCCCGCCAACCCCAGTCAACGAGTTTCTTGCGCGCCTCGCTAGAGTCCTCGACTTGTGGAATATGGGGTCAACAGGTCAAGTTTGGCCCCTGCCGCTCCAACCCCACCCCCCTGCCTTCGAGGACTCTGCATTAGCGAGGCGCGGAAGAGAGGGTGGTCAGGCACAGCAGTGTCTTCATGAACCTGAGGACTCGACCGGCTCTGAGGCGCGCCTCGCTAGGGTTGACTGTGAACCTGCTATGAGAGAGTCAAGATCTAAAACCCGAATCTGGTAGCCGCCGTTGCCGCCCCGACGGACGTTTGCTGTGCTTTCAGCTGATCGCAGACGGCTTCACGTTGGCGTTTTGCGTACGGGTCAAA
>Ga0209605_1000636_pt1 | contig 42999 bp, 37 predicted proteins | sample AD_UKC035_MetaG_FD_184408 | JGI IMG/M metagenome (GOLD analysis project Ga0209605, IMG submission 184408) | Active sludge microbial communities of municipal wastewater-treating anaerobic digesters from USA - AD_UKC035_MetaG (SPAdes) (version 2) | ecosystem: Engineered > Bioreactor > Anaerobic >...
AATGCAGGCGATAGGGCTGATTTGATTGATGTTTTGGGAAAAACAGTATTGAGCTATAACATTGATCTATCAACCCAAAACCTAAAACTCAAAACTCAAAATATTAAACCCGGAGTGTATTTCTTAATTGTTATTACCTCAAGGGAACAGAAAGCAGTTAGAGTTGTTAGACAATAGCATTTGTTACTAGGCTTTTAAAACTGCCTCCCATTAATTTGCGAGGCAGTTTTATTTTTCAGGTACTCCAATAATAAATTTTCACACTTCAAATTATTTTCCTTAATTGCAACTTGAAAAATAAAACGTAATGAAAAATTTTAATCTATTGATTTTATATAGTGCCATTTGTCTGGCTGGAAACAATTCCTTTGGACAAGTTAACGGCTGTACCGACCCTCAAGCAAACAATTACAACGCATCCGCGACAATTAACAATGGCTCATGCACTTACAATGTAACCAACCTCTCATTAACCAATAAAACTGCTCTAAGCACTCCTTTACTTGATGAAACATCGGGGGTTGAATTTTTATCAAACAAATTATGGACGTTTAACGACTCAGGCAATTCTAATGCAATTTACAGGGTAGATACTGCAACCAATACTGTTCACCAAACGGTTACCATAAGCAATGCTACTAATACTGATTGGGAAGATATGACCTCGAACAACGACTATTTATTTATTGGCGATTTTGGGAATAATAACGGCAACAGACAAAATTTAAAGATATATAGAATTCATAAAAACAATTTACCTGCCGGTGCTACGACTGCAACAGCTGATGTGATAAACTTTTCTTATTCCGATCAAACATCTTTTCCATCATTGCCTAACAACAATAATTTTGATTGTGAGTCAATGATTTTTTACAATGATTCCATTCACCTTTTCAGTAAAAACTGGGTTGATTTACAAACCCGCCATTATGTGCTTCCCAATGCACCAGGCACACATGTGGCGCAGTATCGCGAAACATTAAATGCAGGCTATATGGTTACCGGTGCATCAGTGCAAAAGGGCGGTGTAATTGCTTTGATTGGTTATAATAATTCAGGTAGCGGTCCCATTTATGTTTATATGCTTTACGACCATAAGAATAATTTTTTCTTTAACGGAAACAAACGAAGATTTAATGTGGGTGATAAGGCAACCTACGGTCAAGTGGAAGCGGTGGACTTTTTTAATGCCGCTTACGCATACATTTCCAATGAAAAATACACTAGTGGATCAACTATATTTCCAAGATTGAGAACCTTCAATCTGGCTGCTTATCTACCAAATGCATTTGTATTTCCCAAACCAAAATCGCAGTTTGTTGTAAACACAACCTCTATATGTGCTAACTCATCAGTAACGTTTACCGACCAAAGCGAAAACAACCCAACAACATGGCAATGGAGTTTTCCGGGAGGCACTCCTTCAACTTCAACATCTCAAAACCCTGTAGTGCAATATGCCGTTGCGGGAATATATAATGTAACATTGGTTGCAAGTAACGCAACTGGAAACGACACCCTTATAAAAACAAGTTATATAACTGTAAATGCAAAGCCAGCCCCATTAATAAGTGGCACACTTTCATTTTGCGGAAATAGCTCAACTACATTGGATGCCGGGGCAGGATACACATCCTATTTATGGTCAACAACACAAGCAACACAAGCTATTAACGTAAGTAACTCTAATACCTATACTGTTACTGTAACAAATAATAATGGGTGTACTGGAAGTGCTTCCGTAAGTACAAACGCTCTTCCAACACCTGTTCCTGTTATAATAGGCGCACTTTCATTTTGCACAGGTAGTTCAACTGTGCTTTCAGAAGTTAGCGGCTGGCAATCTTACTTATGGTCAACAGGAGCCACTACCCCATCAATAACAGTTACTACAGCAGGTAATTATTCTGTAGTTGTTACAGATGTAAATGGATGTACCGGAGTAGAGTTTATAAGCACAACAGTAAAACCATTGCCAATAGCCACCACATCCCCCAGCGGTAATGTCACCACTTGCAGCTTATCACAAACATTAGCCGCAACCTATGGCGTAGGTTATTCATTTCAATGGAGACTAAATAGTGGCAACATTACAGGTGCAACCTCTATTTCTTATAACGCAACAGCTTCAGGTGATTATGATGTTGTTGTTACAGAGTCAGGTTGCTCTTCAACATCAGCCGGAATTATTTTAACGCTTGGAACTGGTGCTACAGCAAGTATCACCGGCAGCGCCACCTTCTGTGCAGGCAGCGGCAACATCTTAACCGCCAACACCGGCTCTGGCATTACTTACCAGTGGTATCGTAACACTGTGTTGCAAAACGGTGCCACCTCAAGCACCTTTAACGCCAACAGCACCGGCACCTATTATGTTATTGAGAACAGTTCGTGCGGTACTGCTCAAAGTAATTCTATTGTAGTAACTCAAATAAACAATCCTAATCCATCTATAAGTTACACCACTCCCCTTTCGTTTTGTGCTCCGGGTAGTGTGGTGTTAACTTCAAGCACGTTTAGTGGTGTTAGTTATCAATGGCAAAAGAACTCTGTTGACATTGCAGGCGCTACTTTTCAGAATTATTCTGCAACAAGTAATGGTACTTACCGCGTAAGGCAAACAGCCAATGGTTGTTTTAAATATTCACCGGCTTTGTCTGTTACAACTGCTACAACGGTTGCTGCAACTATTACGGCTAATGGTCCGGTTACTTTTTGTACCGGAGGTAGTGTGGTATTGAGTGTAAATAATGCAGTGCCGGGTTATAGTTATCAGTGGAAAAACAATAATGTAAATATTAGCGGGGCTACACAAAGCAGTTACACAGCCGCAGCAGCAGGTAGTTATACCTGCACCGTTACAGCCAACTGCGGTACAGCCACCAGCAATGCTATTGTAGTTTCTACAGGGGGCATAACAGCATCAGTTAATCCATCAGGTCCTGTTTCAATTTGCCCGGGAGCAACTGCTGCTTTAAGTGCAAATACTGGCAATGGCTACTCTTATCAGTGGATGCTGAATGGAAATAATATTACAGGAGCCACCAATCAGTCTTTTAATGCAACATCTACCGGAAGTTATTCTGTGTTTATTTCTTCACCTTGCGGTAATGCTACATCAGCTGCAACGGTGGTTAACATTGCTAATGTTACTGCAAGCATTTCACCTTCGGGATCGGCTACTATTTGTGCAGGCTCTGCCCAAACTTTTACTGCCAACACCGGTTATAATTTTGTTTACCAATGGTTCAGAAACGGAGTTGTTTTAGCAGGTGCAACTTCTTCAACTTATGCTACATCTAATTATGGCAGTTATACGGTAAGGGTTACTCAAAGTGGTATTTGTTCTGCAACAAGTGCTGCTTCTGTATTAAGCGTAACCAACAACCCAACGCCTACGGTAACCCCGCAGGGCCCAACTGCTTTTTGTGCAGGGCAAAGTGTGGTGCTGCAAGCTAACTCTTTTGCAGGAGTTGTTTTTCAATGGAAAAAGAATGGAATTGATATTACAGGGGCTACCAGCCAAAATTACACAGCCACTACTGCGGGCAGCTATCGTGTAAAACAAACAGCAAACGGTTGCACTAAATCATCACCAACGGTTACTGTTACGGTTAATTGCAGGGAGGCCGGAGGTAATTTTGAAGACGCAACATCAAGTGAATTGAAAGTTATGCCTAATCCGTTTACAAATGAATTAATCGTAACAGGCATGAAGTTTAATGCAGGCGATAGGGCTGATTTGATTGATGTTTTGGGAAAAACAGTATTGAGCTATAACATTGATCTATCAACCCAAAACCTAAAACTCAAAACTCAAAATATTAAACCCGGAGTGTATTTCTTAAAAATAAGTACCGATATGCAAACTCAAACAAAACGGGTTATTAAAAATTAACTTGCAAAAAAAAATGATTAAAAAAGTCTCGCATCTTGCGGGGCTTTTTAATTACCGGCTATGGCATGATTAAAATAATGTTCGCTGATGGAAGTTTTTGTATCCTTAAAATAAAAAACACCTCCCCATGAATATTTTATTCGAGTATATAATACTGTTCTGTTGCCTTTAGTAACCCACACATTTAAAATTGCTCTTTTATCCTCGTTTATTTCTTCGCGGTCAACTTTTACTTCAACTGTAGGTGCAGCGGCAAAAATAACATCATCTTTTTCTTTAACCATTTCTTTTGGGGACTCAACATAATCATCTCGCCCTGTTTGCATATTGGCTTTTGTATTAAGATTATCCTTACCATCTTCTCTTTGTGCTAAAGGATTTGAGCTATCAGCACCATTCTCCTCCTGAATTTTCTTTTGAGGAGCTATTACGTCTTCTTTGTTTTTTTCATTGGTTGTTTTATCATCGCCAGAGCTAACAGAATTACTTTTTACTTTATCAGATCCAGTACCTGTGTCTGACTCCTTCTGCTTATCAGTTCCGCCAGTTGCAGTTTTATCATTTCCACTATCATTACCTTCTCCACCTGTCAGTTGTTTTTTCTCATCATCTCCTTGTTTAGCTGCTAAACCGTTTTCATTATCGCTGCCTTCTTTACCCTTTAAATCATTTCTCTCATCTTCACCCCCGCTTGCCTTTGCCTTTTTCTTTTCATCATTTTCGGTATTATTATTACCAAACTTATCGTTATTGCTCACGGGTGGAGTTTCTTCTGCCTTTTGCTTTTCCATTGGTTTTTTTGGTTCCTCAACAGGCTTTTTGTTTTCGGCAATTACTTCAGGTTTTTTCTCTTCAATTACTGGCTTATTAACCTTAGCTAAAGTTGTATCCTTTGGAGGAGGCTTAGGATTTCTTTTTTCCTCCTCTTGCTTTTTCTTTAATTCCTTCTCGGCATCTTCAATTGCACTTCTTATACTCTTGGTGTAATCAGTATCAAAATCAAAATCATCCATTCTTTTAGAGTATTGAAACTTGCCCACCGGTTGGTTAAAAACAACAATATTAACACCATCATATTGTTTAAAAAGTACCACTACAAAATCTACAAAATGAACCCCCTGCGAGCGCCTTTCATCATCCATAGTGGTATTTAACTCAATCTTTTTGGTTACATATCCGGGCTTGTTAAAAGACAAAACATAGGTAGCATTAAAATCCAAATCAACTTTAAAACTTGATGTGCCAGGTAGTGTTTGTGACGACCCGCCCTGTTTGGCTATTACTAAATATGAGTCCTTTAAATCGCCTTCTTCAATCTTAAACCTTACTTTAATGGTTAACGACCTTTGCAACTGCGCATAGGATGTATTACACATGAGCAACAAAAAAGCCAGCATAAAAAACAAACGTATTTCATGAAATACCAACCGGAACATTTTTAATTTTAGTGCGTAAAAAAATTTATTCACAAATATACGAGTCGTAGTTAATAGAGTTTACCTGAAAGATTGAGCACTTAATACGTTGATATGATTAAAAAGATTGCATTTTTCATAATATTTTTTGTTTCGGTTAAAATTAGTAATTGCCAGGAGATAGGCATGGAACAAACCGCTACTTACATTAACAGTAAATTGGGAGGTAGCAATACCATAGAAGTGGTGCATGGTGTAATTGTGGCTACGTTTTTAGAAAATGGTCAGACTTTTAGAGAGGATCAGGTTGCAATACAAGACCTTGATTCCACACAAGTAAAGTACATAAGCGAGCAGGGAATGTTTGTCATAAACTGTAAGTCTGCAAAGAAAAATTGTGTTACAAGAAACTTTTACTTAGTGCGTGAAACAAAAACATACGGAAGAATTTCTTTTCCTGTTAACTTAAACCAGTCTTCGGCTAATGGATTAAAAAATGCCTTTATGCATATGATAAGGCTTGCATTGATTAGAAAATATGAAAGTTCAACACCATTTGAGTAATATAAGTATGAAAATAGTATATGTAATTTTGACTTTGCTTTGGATATTTGATATTAAATCCTTTGCACAGGAAAACCCTACAGTTGATTCTCTTTTTAACCAGGGACGTATTGATTATAACAACGGAAGATACGAAGAAGCCATTTTTGATTTTAGCTCTCTGCTAAACCTGGAAGCAACGCATCAAAATGCATTGCTGCAAAGAGGTTTTTGTTACAGCTTAACCAAGGAATATAAACTGGCGGTGGAAGATTTTACTAAAGTTATAGGTCTTGACCCTACACATCAGTTTGCTTATGTGTCCAGAGGCAGTGCCAAAAATAAATTACAAGAATACCAATTAGCATTAGATGATTTTAATAAAGCGCTTGATTTAAAACCTGATGATGCGGAAGCATTAAACAACCGTGGCTTTGCTAAAAAGGGTTTAGGCGATACAAAAGGAGCGTGCGAAGACTGGAACAAATCAAAGAAATTGGGTAATGATGAGGCTAAAATTATTCTAAAAAATAACTATTGTAAGTAGTTGGGAGTTCGGAGAATTGGTGAGGTGAATTATGTAATATGATTAAGAGGAATTAAAAAAATAAATAAAATGAAAAAGCTATTTGTGATTGCGCTAACAATGCTATTGAGTGCAGGTGGGTTTTGTCAAACAGACGAAAGCGCTTCTGAAACAAAGGACTACACCGAATGCCTGAAAAAAACAGAATTTAAATGGGGGGGAGTTTGCAAAGGCTGCACCGAATCAAGAAAGACATACAAAGTAAAGTTTGTAAATGCCTGTGGAGAAAACTTATCAGTAAAACTTGCTGTTCAGGAAAACCATAAACGCTGGAAAACCTATTCAAGACAAATATTATTGCCCAACGATACCATTTCGGGGTTTGCTTGCGTGGGTACTGGTAAATATTTATACTGGGCTAAACGTGCGGATGATAATACAGTGGATTTACCTACTGACGAAGAGATAAACACACAGTTTGCAAAATAGCTTTTACTCGTCTGAATGACCGTGCGCATTTTCAATTTTTCCTGTGCGCCACATTTTATCTTCCTCTTCCAATTGCTTTTTCATTTCTTCAGACATTACAACCTTTTCTATTCCCTTTAAGTTTGGCTGACCTGCATTGTACCAAGCAGTAAACCAAAAGCTGCCCACAGCAATAATGCTTTGCCGCATTCTGCGCTCCACCATTCCGTTTAACATCTTGTCATATTCCTTTGCGTATTCCTTTGAATAAACGCGCATGGTTTGTGCACCCCGTTGCTCAAAAGCATATTTTTTGTCTGACGGAAAACGTTTATTGAGTTCTCTTTCAAAATCAAGAACCGAATCTTTGGCAGCAAAACTTTCCTTAACCACCTGCCATATTTTTTCTTGTGGTTTTTCTATCACTTCGGCTTTACCAATAAAGTAATCATAGTTATCGCCATTAAGTTCGGGTATGCGCGATTCCCAAAAACCATGTATGCCATGCTGGTTGGTTAACTGACCATTATAATTTTTAGTACAATGCAAAGGCACATGCGCATCGCCAATGTAATGACCCAAATCTGCCGATACCTGCAAAATTCTTTCATAATCTTTCTTACGGAATGCATCAGTAAGCCAACCCAATGCGCGGTTTACATGCCAAGGCACAATTCCATAAGCCATTAAAGTATCCTCTGTATATTTTGCAACAGCATCCTTCCAGTAAATGGGCAAGCTATCGAAAGGGTAATCTCCATAGTGATCAACATCTATATAATGGCGAGGGGCTTCATTTTTACTTGCATATCTTCTTTTGTCAGGATCAACAGCGTGCTCTTCAATAAAATCAATATTCGCTTTATAAAACCCCATTAGCTCTGATGGCAGCGTAAACACAGCCATACGGTTAATGCGCTTGTGCCCCCAAAAGCCCCAGGCGTATAGCAAGCCCGTTGCCAATAAACTAATTGCTGAAGCTAAGCAGAATGCTGCTGTTAGTTTGTTTGAGTTCATAATTCATTTAATTTAAAAACATGCTCACTTCTTACTCCTTTTTCTGTTTTGGCAAGAGAACAACACTCGTTAGCAGGGTCGTGTTCAAAAAACAAAACATAATTATTGCTGATGGCATGATTAAGGAAATCGCTTTTTTCGCCAAGTGTAATCAGCGGGCGTGTATCGTAAGCCATTACATAAGGTATAGGCAAATGCCCAACGCACGGAAACAAATCGGCAACAAAAGCCACGTTTTTATTTTTGTAATTAAACACAGGTAGCATCATAGCATCGGTATGCCCCCGCACCACTGCTATTTGATGCGTACTGCTAAAATCAGAACTGGTAATTATTTCGGTTTGGCCTGCTTTAATAGTGCTGTTGGCAGAAACAAATTTAAGCTGCCCGCTTTCCTGTATTGGTAAAATATTTTCCTTTAAAAAACTTGCTTTTTCGCGCGCATTGGGTTGAGTTGCCCACTGCCAGTGATCTTTATGACTCCAGTAAGTTGCATTCTTAAAAGCCGTTTCCAGTTTATCGCCATTGCGTATAATGCTGCCACCGCAATGATCGAAATGCAGGTGCGAAAGAAAAACATCAGTAACATCGTTTTTAGTAAAACCTTTTTTGTTTAACGATTTTTCTAAAGTGTCATTGCTATGCAAATAATAATGCCCGAAGAATTTTTCGTCCTGCTTATCCCCTATTCCGTTATCAACTAAAATAAGGCGGCTACCATCTTCAACCAATAAACAACGCATAGCCCATGTGCACATGTTGTTATCATCGGGCGGGTTAAGTTTAACCCACATTGATTTGGGAACCACGCCAAACATGGCACCTCCGTCAAGCTTAAAAAAACCGGTATCAATTGTATGTAACTGCATAACTTGTTTTGGCGAATGTAATTATTTTGAACACAGTGTTTAAAAGGTTGTGCTTAAACAAAAGTAGTATCCTTTAAAGTACTTTTGGTGTTGGCAAATAAATATGAGCGTTCAAAAATTTAAAGCTGTTATAGAAATTATAGGTATCAATCCGTTTGTGTTTTTGCCTGAAAAAATTCTTGCAGCAGTTTTTAAACAAGCTAAAAAGGATAAGGGACCCATAACAGTTGATGGAACTATAGATGGAAAACCATATACACAAACATTGGTAAAGTATGCCGGTGCATGGCGCTTGTATGTAAACACACCTATGATGAAAGCATCAGGCAGAAGAGTGGGAGATTTGGCAGTGTTTACCATTGCTTATGACAGCCGCCAAAGAGTTGTGGGCACGCACCCTAAACTGAAAACAGCATTTGCTAAAAATAAACAGGCATTAAAAGTGTTTGAATCCTTAGCTCCATCGCGCCAAAAAGAAATAAAGCGTTACATCAATAATTTAAAGACAGAAGAAGCGATAGACAAAAATGTGAAACGCGCTATTGATTTTTTAATGGGCAAGGGAAGATTTGTGGGGCGCAATAAACCATAAAAGATTTTGTATCTTTAATTTGTAATGCGCGCATTTTTTTATCCTAATAAATTTTACGCTGGCTAATTGCTATAAAAGTTATAGAACATACTTTTACCAATACTTTTTGTTACTTCTAATTATCAAAAACAAAATATAAATGATTACTTCAAAAAAAATTGTTTCAGGCGTGTTAAGTATTGTAACTGCTGCCGCACTCTTTTCTTTTGAGTTACCTGCGGGTTGGTTTAAAGCGGGAAGCAAACCCAATAGCTACGACATGGGCACCGATAAAGGTGCAGGAAAAGATGGCAACAACGTAGCCACCATTAAATCTGTTGACAAAAAGATTGATGGATTTGGTACACTCATGCAAACCAGTTCGGCACAAAAGTATTTGGGGCAAAGAGTGCGCATGAGCGCATCTGTAAAATCAAAAGATGTGCACCAGAAAGCCGGGCTTTGGCTAAGAGTGGACGGTGCAGGTTCTAAAAACTACATTGCATTTGATAATATGGCTGACAGGCCCATTACGGGAACCAGCGATTGGAAACAGTATGAAATTGTTTTAGATGTGCCACTGAATGCTTCTAAGCTTGCTTACGGTGCGTTGCTACGCGGCACCGGGCAAATATGGTTTGATGATATTAAGTTTGATATTGTTGATTCAACAATTGGCACTACAGGTTTAAAAGAAAATAAAGAGCCGGTAAATCTTAATTTTGAGGAATAACATTTTTAAAAATCATTTTTGCGCGGTTAATTTTTTTACTGATTTGTTTTTACATAAATATAAAAAAACCTGCCGGAAAAATTTCCAACAAGGATTTTTTCTATTCCGGAGACTTCTGGAGGAGTTGTGAGTCTCAATTAAAGTTCCCTCCAAAAAAATAAACGCACTGAATCCTAAAACCTGGCAGGTACCAAAACTCCGCTAAGCATGACAGGAATGCGGCTCAGCATGACAGCAATGCCGCAGTGTTTATCGACATTGCCGCTGTGCCGATTGACAATGCCGCAATGTTTATAGACATTGCCGCTGTGGCAATTAACAATGCCGCATTGTTTATAGACATTGCCGCTGTGGCAATTAACAATGCCGCAATGTTTATAGGCATTGCCGCTGTGCTGATTGACAATGCCGCAGTTGCAAGCAGCGCTGCCACTACAGGATTGTTAATTATTGATTATCAATCCTTTTTTACATTCATAAAAATTTAAAAGATAGATAAAAGTCCCAAAAGACCACTTGTAGTCTTTCTACTTAGCAAGTACAAGAGAACAAGCAGCTTTATGCTAAGAATGAGAACTATTGTAGGTGGTACCACCGTTGCGCAAAAAGTGCTCTTCCGTGTGAGCGGCATTATTACAGATGCCTCTGGAAGGCTATTTTTAAAGGGTAAAATATCTCCGCATCGTCAAATTTCAAATCTCAACTTATCAACTCTTGATGATGGTTTCTATTTCTTTTATATATTTGATGGAGAGAAAACCCTCAAAAAGGAAAAAATAGTAGTCATTCATTAAATTTAAAAAAAAGTAAGCGCATACTAAAATATGCGCTTACTTTAATATATAATTTATGAAAAACCTTGTCATCAGTTTGTTGTGCTTATCAACATCTCTTTCCTTCAGCCAAACCTGGAACACCGTAGGTGGTGGAATAGAATTAGTAGGCGGTCAGGTAGCTGGAATGATAGTTCATAATGATAAATTATGGGTCGTGGGGCCCTTCAATAAAATTGCAAATTCAACAATTCCATCCATGGGCAAAGCTCAATGGGATAGTTTAAATTGGATACCAGACACAAATATTTTTGCCAACGGTTATCCATATACTATTGGAATACATGATAATGAAGTTTATATTGGAGGAACATTCAGAAATATTAATGGTAATAATAGTTGCCGGAGAATAGCTAAGTGGGATGGTAGCCAATGGCTGCCTTTAGGAAAAGGAATAACAGATGGTCATAGAATTAATGTTTTGCAATCCTATAATGGAGACTTATATGTTGGTGGTCCATTTCTTGAAGTAGATGACACCATTCCGGCTAAACGCATTGCCCGTTGGGATGGCAGTCAGTGGCATGCTATGGGTACTGGTTTTTGGGGTGGATTTGGCTTGGTTCAAGCTATGGCGGTGTTCAACGGGGAATTGTATGTGGGAGGCAATTTTTTATCCATTGATGGTGTTGCTGCAAACAGCATTTGCAAATGGAATGGTACAACATGGAGTGCTTTAGGGACAGGCATAAATGGATTTGTAACAAGCTTTACTGTAGATACTATTAACAATATTCTTTACATAGGAGGTCAGTTTAATTTGGCTGATACGGTTAATATACCAACCGGTGTTGCCGCTTGGAATGGTACCTCATTCTCTGCTGTAGGAACAACTCCTTTTCTTTCTCCGGTTACAATGTGTATGTATCAAAATAAATTATGGGTTGGTGGCGCACAGTATAATATCACAAACAACTTAGGAGATAGTATTAATGAAGTGGCCTGGTTTAACGGTACAGAATGGATGCCTGCCTCCTTCCAATCAGACCATAGTGAAGTAGAGGCTTTGGTTGTTTACAAAAATGAACTCTACATGGAAGGAGGATTTGATACACTTAATAACATCGTGGTTCATCAAATTGCAAAAACATATACTCCTTCGTTAAATACAAACAACATAACTGATGCGCCTGATGCTGTTACTGTAACTCCCAACCCTGCTGATAACAAAATTGAAATAAAAATTTTGCAACCTTATGTTAAAGCCATCTATTGGCGCATGGTTAATAATGCCGGTAAGGAAATTAAGCATGGTAAAATATTATTGCAGCAGTTTACAGTTGATACACAAAAACTACCTGAAGGTGTTTATTTTTTAGAAATTTTTGATGGAGATAATATTCTTAAAAAAGAAAAGATTGTAATAATGCATTAATTATAAATAAAGTAAGCGTATGCCAAATGCATACGCTTACTTTTGACACCCACCACCCGCAGGTTGCCCTAAGGTACCTGCTGGGTTTAATACACATACGCACCGCGTTAAACACCAAACGCATATATTTACACACCTTATTACTTAAATAGCATACCCCTCAACTTACAGATTTATCTGTGAGGCAACACATTAATAATTATACTGCGCGTACTCTGCGCCTCTGCGTGAAGTTTAAAAAAGCTCACATCACAAATAAAACCATGGCACTCATTAACCCTCACATTAACTTTAACGGAAATGCCCACGAAGCATTTAACTTTTACAAATCGGTATTTGGCGGAGAGTTCTCAAAGGTTATGTTCCTTAAAGACCTCTCAAGTCCTGAGTTTCCGGTAGCAGAAAATGATGCAAACAAAATAATGCACATTGCTTTGCCTATTGGCAAAAATGTTTTAATGGGTAATGATGTACCTGAATTTATGGGAAGGGTAAACGAAAATGAAAACAGGTCTAAAATTTCTGTTAGTGCCCAAAGCAAAGAAGAAGCCGATAAATTATTTAACGGACTTTCGGCAGGCGGCTCTATTGAAGTGTCTATGGCTGCCAGCCCGTGGGGCACCTATTTTGGAATGTTCAGAGACAAATATGGTATTGAATGGATGATAGATTTTGACCTTGCAAACAGCGCGAAGCTTTAAAAGCCTCTGCTATGGCTGTTTAAAATTAATAGAAGTTTAGAGTCTGTCTAAAATTCTTCTTTTCTTTGGGCAATACAAATGGCGCGCTATGAAGTTTAAAATATTTACTACTCTAACTATTTTCTGTTTATTAGCTTTCGGCATAAAATTAAATGCACAGGAAGTTTTTCATCATATAAGTAACACCCATGTTTATGATTTGCTTAATGAACTAGCCAACCAGCATATAATTGATTTGAGCACTGCCTTAAAACCATACTCACGCAAGTTTATTGCCGAAAAACTTGCCGAAGCACAACCGCAAACCGATAAACTGAAAAAGCAACAATGGAAACAAGTCAACTTTTTATTGAAAGATTTTAACAAGGATTTACTCCCTGCCAAATCATTTGAAAAACGGTTAGATCTTTTTTCCTACAAGGACACTTTGTTTAATATTACAGTTAACCCTATTGCCGGATTTGTTTACTATGCAAACAACAATGACAAAATGTACCGCCAACGTATAGGGGGTGAGTTTTGGGCAACCATTGGCACACACTTTAGCATATATGGCAGCCTGCGCGATCAAACAGATAGCCGGGTAGTTGCCGATTCGCCATTCAGGAATGATGAGCCCGGTGCTAACTATAAATTTAAGGGCGAGCCCGGCAAATTAACACGCGGTGGCAGCTTTGATGAAACGCGCGGTGGCGTTGTTTACAGTTGGAAGTGGGGTTCTTTTGGCGTGTTAAAAGATAATTTAACGTGGGGCAACAGTTATCATTCATCAAATATTATTAGTGATAAAGCGCCATCGTTTCCGTTTATGCGTTTGCAAATTAAACCACGCAAATGGTTTGAGTTTAATTACATACATGCATGGCTGAGCAGCGAAGTGGTTGACAGTAGCCGCAGTTACAATGCCGGGGCAAGCGATAGAATTATTTTTCATCCAAAATATTTTGCGGCAAATATGTTTACGTTTAAACCCTTAAACAGATTGTATGTGTCAGTGGGCAACTCAATTGTATATGCCGATGAATTGCAATTAGGCATGTTTACTCCCGCATTGTTTTATAAATCTGTTGACCATACTTTAAATGGACAGGGCGCCAATTACAGCGGACAGAATTCGCAACTGTTTTTTGATTTGAGTTCGCGCAACATCAAAAACCTTCACCTCTACTCTTCTTTGTTTTTAGATGAAATAGCATTGGGCAGAGCGCTTGAAAAAGACCAGAGTAATTTCCTCAGCTTTAAAATTGGCGCTGCCTACTCTAACCCCATGTTTATGGGCACCACCTTAATTGCCGAATACACACGCACCAATCCAATTACCTATCGTCATTTTGTAAACACTACAACTTATGTCTCAAACAATTTTACCATGGGGCATTATCTTGGAGACAACTCCCATGAAATTTACTTAGCTGTTAAAAGCCGCCCTATGCAAAAACTATACTTAGAAGCAAGCTATACAAAAGCGGAATGCGGACCCACTTATGAATACACCGGCAAAAACAAAAGCGGGCTGGGTTTACCTTTTATAAGCGAAACTGTTTATGACAATACCATTATTAACGTAAAAGCTAAATACGAAGTAATTAACGATGCTTTTTTAGTAGGTGGAATTACATTGAGCGAAAGCAAAGGCGAAATGGCAGCAACCTACACTCCCCCATTTTATTATGGAGAAGATGGCAAAACAAGCACGGTTTACTTTGGATTTAATGTGGGGTTTTAATGAGAGGGGGGGGGTAGTTCAAAGTGCAACATCTTTGTTCATTCTACTTAATACTTGGTACTGTGTACTTTAAATTTTCTTTTGAATTTTGCCTTATTCACTTTTGAATTAATAATATGAACGACATCACCAATTTACTTTTTGTTTTAGCACCACTGCTTGTTGCAATGGGGGGAGCTTATTTACTTGTGAAGAAAATGTTTGACCGCGATTATAAAATGAAAGTAATTGAGACCAAACGAATGCTTCAGAAAGAAGTTTTGCCTTTGCGCCTACAGGCTTTTGAACGCATGACTTTATTTTTAGAAAGAATTTCGCCCGAAAGTTTGTTGGTTAGAATAATGGATGCAAACATGACCGTTCGTGATTTGCAACAGCAACTTATTGCAACTGTACGCAGTGAGTATGAACATAACATCACTCAACAAATTTATATTGACCCGCAAACATGGGCGCTTATAAAAAATGCCAAAGAGGATGTTTTAAGGTTAATTAATTCATCGGCTGAAGAGTGCAACCGCGATGATAAAGCGCTTGAGCTAAGCAGGAAAATTTTTGAAAGTATGCTGCGAGAGGAAAATGTTTCGATGCAAAAAGCGCTGAGTTATTTAAAGTCTGAAGCGCAGCAGTTGTTTTAATTTATTTTTTTAATCATGAGGCAACGTGCAAATAACTTTTCTATAATTATAAAGTATAAAGTTGCTTAAAGCATGACAAACTTTGACGTTATATATATTCCCTGCTACAGGCGTGATTACCGCCTTACACGCATATTGGTTGCCAACATAAGGCATTGGTATCCTGATGTGCCTATTGTGCTTATCAAAGATTTGCTCATGCGCAATTTTGATACGAGTGAGTTGGAAAAAAATTTTAATGTGCAGGTATTTCCGCAGGTAGCACGTTTGTATGGATGGGGTTTTTCAAAGTTTGAAGTGTTTTTTCAAGAGGAGAAAAAACGTTTTTTGATGCTTGACTCAGACATTATTTTATGCGGACCTATATTAGAACAACTTGCACAATATAACGAAGACTGGATTGTTCAAGAAGAGCCATTTACAATTGAAGATTTACATAAATATTATTTCATTCCCGAGAACATTCAAAAGCTTGATCCTGAATTTAAGTTTCCAAACTTTACTTTTAATACAGGGCAATTGGCAGGCTATACAGGGCAGCTAAAGCGCAAGGATTTTGATAGGTTTATTGACTGGACCGAACCACGCAATCAAAAATACCGAGAGGCATTTACGTTTGGTGGTGAGCAACCTTTGCTCAACTATGTTATAATGAAAAAGATGAGTAAAGGAGAGATAACCGTTAGGCGTGTGTTTTTTATGCGCGAAGGGCAACATACAGACACTGCAAAAGTTGATATAGACAGAGTTATGCGCAAAGAGGCTTATCCTTTTATCATACACTGGCACGATAAAAAACCAAACCTGTTTCATCCTAACATGCCCGATATACCCCGCAGAGATATTTTATTGCACTTCGAAAAAATATACTACCGCAAATGTGATGTAGGACCAGTGCAGCAGTTTTTCCGAATGTGGTACGAGCATATTGAAGATTGGTTGTTTTTAAGAATTGTACTCAACCTTGGTAAATTTGACGGATTGCGGAAGGTTAGAAAGAACATAAAACAACTATTAGGTAAGTAAAAGAAAAATTTCACGCAAAGGCACAAAGCCCTTAATATCCTATCAAATTAATATTTAAAAAACTAAACGACTCCACCCAAAAAGATTGCAATTGTCCTTTGTATTTTTCCTGCACATGATTGAGTTGCTCAATACGCGAATAAACCTTTTGTATATGATCAAACGCAAAAATTGACTTGAGGTGCATTATATCCGGGATTAATGCCACTTCTTTTTCATTTAACTGATTGAATTCTAAATAACCTTTCCAAAAGTGTGTCATAAAATTACGCACAAGCATTGTAAGGCGCTGGTTGGGTTGGTTGTTATCAAAATTTATAATGGCATATAAAAGTATAACGGCAATATCGGTTACAAACCACGAGTAAGCACAATCAGCACTATCAAACAAACATATTTTGCCTTTATTAATAAACATGTTTCCATCATTAATATCGTTATGTAAAAGTCCGTAAGAGCTTTTATCACGTGGAATGGTGTTTACTTTTTGCAAGAGTTTATCCATTGCATCAATCAACTCGCTTCCCGCTGCATTATTTTTTCTTACTCTTTCCGAATCTGCAGCCACACAATCATCTCTCAATACAATTCCTCTTTCAGGAACATAACTTTTGGTTGCAGTGTGCAAGCTTCCGGTAAGTCTGCCAAGTTCTTCAAAAAAAGAATCATTCCAATCCCTGAATGTTACCTGCCGGCCTTCTGCCTTGTTGTATTTAACAACGGTAAAATAAGTATCACCTGCTTTTACCACTTCCATCAGCTTCCCGTTTTCTGATAAAAGAGGAAACGCAATGTTTACATTATTCTTTTGCAAATGATCAAGCCAATGTACCTCCGAAAATATTTTATCGCTTGCTTGTTTGGAACTGTGTGCGACTTTAAAAACAGAATCTTCTCCCCCGTTACTGCACGTAAAAATTAAATCTATTTGCTGCCTTAGCAATTTTAATTGACGAGGATGTATGCCATACCTTTTTGCAATTTCCTGCAATATGCCTGTATTGTAATACGCAGCTATTTCCTTATCCATTATGTCCCCAAAAAAAGATAAAAAGAAAATGGATATAGAAAGGAGTTGGTAAAGTTTTAAAAAAGAAGTGTTAAAAGTTAACTAGCGTTTATTTGCTTTTCTGGTTTGAATTCGCAGTCATCCTGAGCGCAGCGAAGGAACCATTTTAACCATACCTTTAAAATTATTCTTTGTCACTGCTCAGGTCGACAGTTTCAATTTGAATGCCAGAATTTTGTTCGGATTGACAGTTTCAATATTAAACATTAAAGGTTTGAGTGCAATAAAGGGTGGAATGCGCAGTCATCCTGAGCGCAGTGAATGCACTATTTTAACTATAAATTTAAAATTATTTTTTTGCACTGCTAAGGATGACAATCTCAATTGGAAATACAGAGTATGGTTAGGATTAACAGCTTCAGCTTATAGCCACGGAGATTTCAATCTTAAACTTCCTCATTCAAAAATTTCCATTCAGGGTTAAACTCTTTAATCAGTTGCTCCTTCTTTGTCCTAACCCATCCTTTAATTTGTTTCTCACGTTCTATCGCATGAATGGATTTATTATGTCTTTCCCAATAAACCAAGTTATAACAAAAATACTTTCCTGCAAATGTTTTACCGTTTCCACGATTATCAAAGTGTTGTTTCATTCTTATAGCTAAATCATTTGTTACTCCAGTATAAAGAACTGTTTTTGAAGGGTTAGTTGTTATGTAAACAAAATAATTTTGATTCCACATTTTAAATCATGATTTGAAGATAGGCTAAAATAAAATTTTGTTTCCCATTTGTCAGGAGTTCCTTCGCTTCACGTTCAGGATGACAGTTTGACTTGGAAAGTCAGATGTTTTTTTACTTGCTTTTTCAAACAACTGTAATTGATTAAAAAGGAACAAGAAAGTACAAACGGCAAAAATTATTTCGTATAAACCGCAGTTCCATTATCTACAGTAGAACCGTCAACAGCTGTATAACTAATACTAAAACCATTGTTTGAAAAAGAACCGGAGCCATTAATATTCCATCCATCGCTTAATTGTTGTGGTAAACTAATGCTGCTACCCGAAACCCTTCCAATTACAGAGTTTGAAGGAAGTAAATTGTAAAAATTTTTTAGCCTGATAGAATCATTATCCCCTACCCTTTCAACCGTTACGGTATAGGTTGATGCGCCTGACGTACTTCCATTATCGTTACATGTCCATGTACCAATAAATTTATCCCTATCATCAATTTCCAAATCATCATCAGGTGCACATGCAGTAAGAAATGACATTATACTTATTACTGCAAAAAAATATTTAATGGTGGTTTGCATTTTTCCTTTTAATAATAACGTTTCAAAAACTTTGCTGTTTTTTATTTTACCATTAATTGTGGATGAACAAAAATATAAAATGATTTTGTGTGAGAATAAAACAATAGAATAATCTAATGACATATCTTATTTACAAATCAAAACGTTAACCCCTAAACACTAAAGCCCCTTAACCGCTCTGCAATTCAATTACAGTTATTTCCGGCAAAATACCCACCCTGCCTGGGTAACCAATAAAACCAAGTCCTCGGTTCACATATAAATGTTTATTGTTTTGGGTATATAAATCTGCCCACTGTTTGTAAACATATTGCACAGGACTCCATTTAAAACCGGGTATTTCTACTCCAAACTGAAAACCGTGCGTATGCCCTGCCAGCATTAAATCAATTTGCGGATAGTTTTCCAGCACCTCGGCATGCCAGTGCGATGGATCGTGACTAAGCAAAATATTTACAGGGGCAAAAGGCATGTTTGCTGTGGCTTTTTGCATACTTCCATATTTTGGAAAGCGCAAATGAGAGCTCCAGTTTTGTATACCTACTATCCCAATTTTTTCATTTCCCCTTTCAATAAAAACATGCTCATCAAGCATCAGTTTCCAGCCCATTTCTCCATGTATTTCTTTAAGGCGCTTTAGGTTATATGTTTTTTCCTCCCGGCTGTTCCATTGTATATAATCACCATAATCGTGGTTACCTAATGTAGAAAATACACCATGCTTCGCGCTTAGGCTACCTAATGTTTTGGCGTGCGGTAAAACTTCCTCATGCCTGTCGTTCACTAAATCTCCAGTAAAAAATATCACATCGGGTTTTAAATCATTAATAATACCTACTGCCGTTTCCAGAGGTTGTGTACTCATAAAACTACCTGAGTGTATATCTGAAATTTGTACTAATCTGAACCCATTAAACGCTTCGGGTAAATTTTTGAGCTTAAGTTTTACATTTTTAACCTGGTAGTTATACGCACCGCGTATCATACCGTATATGAGTGATACAAACGGAACTGCTGCCACAATCAGACCGAGTTTAACCAAAAAATCGCTGCGAGAAATTTTTACAACAGCATCGGGCGTGCCAATGGGCTTATCGTAAATGCGCTCGTAGATATTGGCAAAACCCCATCTGAAAAACCGGGTAATATCATCAACCAATAAAAATACTACCACAAAAAGTTTTGAAATAAAAATAATCATAACTGAAGCAAAGGCATAGCTGCGCAGCCACTTGGGCCATGTATGCCAGTCTACAACCATGCCGCCTATTAACACAATAAATGTAAACACTGTTAAAGACCAGTAAGCTATATGTGCAATGCGGCTTTGGCTGTCGGAAAGATTTCGTGTAACTAATTTTATTGCCTGGAAAACATAAAAATCAATTAGTAAAACAATAAAGAGAAAAATAAAAATACGGCCGCTCATGGAAAAATAAATTTTGGACTATGCAAAGAACGCAAAGCAAACTAATTAAAAAGGGAAAATACACTGAAGATTATTTTTTACCTGTTCAAACCTCTCAATTTGCTGCCAAAACAATTACTGTATGTTAGAAATTCTGAGAGTACAGATTTTTAAAAGAGTACTCTTCAATTTCACAATTGTATTCATTACTTTTACAACACTTAAAACACTTCTCACATGAAAAAATATTTACTTCTTATTTTAAGTTTCATTTCTTCCTTTTCCTTTTCTCAAAACACTTTTAAATTAAATCCTTTAATTACTGAAAACGATTATCAAAAAGGAGAAATCATTATTAAACTAAAACCACAATACCGTAACCTTAATAACTTAACCAATAAAATAAAACTGAACAGTGTTTTTGAAAAACTAAACATTGCTGAGCTAAAACCATTGTTTCCCAATCATACATCAATTAATGCATCGTTAAAACAAAGTGCAAAGCCATTAGTTGATCTAACTTTAATTCATAAAATAAATTACACAGCTAACATCTCTATAGAAAAAGCCATTAACATGTTGCTTTCAACCTTCTTGTTTGAATATGCCGAACCCAATTACATTTACCAGACCACATATATGCCTAACGATAGTTTAATAAGCAACCAGTGGCATCATTCACGCATACAAACTTTTTCAGGCTGGGATATACAACAAGGCGATACCAGTGTTGTGATTGGTTACACCGATTCGGGTTTTGATATTAATCATCCTGAATTAGCTGACCAGATAAAATACAATTATGCCGACCCCGTAAATGGTAATGATGACGATGGCGATGGTTACACAGATAATTACAGCGGGTGGAGCGTAGCAAGCAACACCAACGATGTATCGCCAGCATTTATTCACGGCACATTTGTAGCCGGCATAGGCAGTGCAAAGGTTGATAATGTTACAGGTATTGCAGGTGTGGGATTTAAATCAAAGATGTTGTTGGTAGGTTGCTCACCCGGCAATAATACCATTGTTAATGGCGACCTTGCCATAATTTATGCAGCTGATAAAGGTGCATCAGTAATCAATTGTTCGTGGGGAGGTTTTGGCAGTTCGCAGTTTTCGCAGGATGCAGTAAACTATGCAACGTTTAATAAAAATGCTTTGGTAGTGGCAAGTGCAGGAAACGCTAATAACGATGCACCATTTTATCCTGCATCTTATCAATATGTATTAAGTGTTTCGGGAGTTGACAGTAATGATGTAAAATGGACAGGTTCAAGCTATGGAAGTTATGTTGACATTGCAGCCGGAGGCGACAGGGTTTATTCTATTTTTCCGGGCAGCTCTCCTTTAACATTTGGAGTATCTGGCGGAACATCAGAAAGCGCTCCTATGATTTCGGGGGCTGCTGCTTTGGTTAAAGCGCAGTTTCCAGCTTACAATGGTTTGCAGGTGGGCGAAAGATTAAGAGTGACAGCCGATAATATTGATGCATTGCCCGGCAATGCCAGTTACGTTCAGAGGTTAGGAAAGGGCAGATTGAATATTTTCAGAGCATTAACAGAACCGGCAACTTCGGTTAGGGCTCACGATATAAGTATTACCGATGATAACGATAATGCTTTTACAGGTAACGATACCATGCGCATAAGCCACACTTTGGTAAATTATTTAGATGCTTTGAGCAATCTCTCAGTAACACTTTCATCAAACCAGCCTTTAATAAGTATTTTAAACAATACGTGGAATGTAGGCGCAATGGCAACTCTTGATGCTGACAGTAACCGCTCTGCTCCTTTTCAGGTAGTGATTGACCCAACTATTCCGCGAAACACTAAGGTAGTTTTCACACTTAGCTTTACTGATGGAACTTATTCCGATTACCAAAAGTTTGAAGTAACAGTAAATGTTGATTACATAAATGTTTTGGTTAATGATGTTGGGTTAACAATAACCAGCAAAGGAAGGCTGGGATTTAACGATGCAGGCAACAGCCAGGGAATTGGTTTTACTTATAATGAAGGCGAAAACTTATTGTATGGTGGCGGATTGGTAATTGGCATTGGCGATACGTTGATTAACGACTGCACATTTGGCACCAGTGGTATGAATAATGATTTTGCTCCGGTTGAGTTTGTAAGACAAATAATTCCTACCGTAAAATCTGATTTTGATGTTACCACTATTTTTAATGATTCGGTTGCCACCACCCCACATCCTGTTTTAATAAAAAATGATGTGTTTGCATGGGGCTCACCTGCCGACAGAAAATACATTATTTCAAGTTACACTATACACAATACTGGCTCTGTTTCTTTTGATTCGCTTTATGCCGGTATACTTGCCGATTGGGATTTAACTGCTGCTACGTATGCCACCAACCGAGCAGAGTTTGATGCACCAAATAAAATGGGATATGCTTATGAGGTTAGCAACAACAATCACTATGTAGGCATTAAACTTTTAAGCAGCGGTAGTTATAACTATTACGCAATAGATAACGATGGAAGCGCAGGAAGTATTAATATTTATAATGGTGGGCTTTCTAAACCTGAAAAATTTTTAGCGTTAACTACGCCAAGACCGCTTGCAGGAGCGGGTGCAGGCTCTGATATTTCTATGATGCTTTCAACCGGTCCATTTAATGTGGCGGCAGGAGATTCTGTTACCGTGGCATTTGCGTTTATTGGAGGTGATGATTTAGCCGATCTCTCTTTATCTGCTACTGCTGCACAAACAAAATTTGATAATCTTAACCCCGTAAAAAACAATGATGCTTTTGAGAGTTTTATTTCTGTTTACCCAAATCCTTTCAGCAATACCACCTTGCTTAAAATTGACAGCTCTTATCCCTCTAAAATAAAAGTACAATTAACTGACGTAACGGGCAGAGTAGTGTTTGAAAATTCTGATTTAAAAATTAATGCAGGAAAAAACATAGTTGATGTTAAAGGTTATAATTGGTCAAAAGGAATTTATTTTTACAACGTTATTACCGATAGCAAAACTTTTTCCGGTAAAATTGTTAAACAATAACAAAACGTTTAAACTTTATTTTTGTACAGATGCGTTTAGCACTTTCATTTATAGTTCTTATTTGTGTTACAACATCTATGCAACTCAACGCGCAACCCGTTAAACAGGTTGATGAGGATAAATCAATTCTTTACCGCAATGAAGTATCTTATGGGTTTACACTTCACTCTGCAGGCATTGGTTTAAATGTGCGCAGGTACTCTAATAAAACCGTAAACCTTAAGCGCTTTTACGAAATTGAGTTTGCCACAATTAAGCATCCAAAGGAGTACCGCAGTATTAACGTGCAGTACGAAAATTCAAAATCATTTATTTACGGAAAAGTAAATTCGTTTTTTTCCTTTCGCACTGTTTACGGCAGGCAGCACGTAATTTCAAGCAAGCCGCAGCGTAATAATGTAGAAGTACGTTTACATTATTCAGGAGGAATATCATGGGGATTTGCCAAACCTGTTTACCTAACCTTTTATGACCAAAACAATTCAACACCCGGTAACAAAACCTACTACACCGATAGGTACGACCCTATGAAAACTGAGCACAGCCTGGACAACATATACGGCAGGGCTTCTTTTCTTTTAGGTTTCGATAAAATAAAACCCCATCCGGGATTATGCGCCAAAGCGGGTATTATGTTTGAGTATGGGTCTCTTGATGATGATATAAAAGCACTTGAAGTAGGCGTAAGTGTTGATGCCTTTCCAAAACAAATTCCAATTATGGCTTATATTGAAAACAAAAGCTATTTTTTTAATTTTTATGTTAACATCAGTTTTGGCAGAAAGTGGTAAATACCACTTATTTTTTTGATTAATAACTCGATTTAAAATTAGTGAATACACTAACGAATGCTGCAATGAAGTGTCATCAGAACAATACAATTTAGTTCCTGAAATATCAACCATAGACGCCATTCATAGTTATAAAGGTATAAAATGAAAAGAGCCGGATGTTACTCCAGCCCTTAACCTAAAAACATGAAATCAAAACCGCATCTTTATGTAAGCGACTTAAAAAAGCCGTTAACTTTTTCTATAACACAAGTTTTATCAATGGTTAGCAAATTTGAGAAAGGTGCTTTGTCATACTTTATTTGAACACACGTTTCAAGCACATCGGTAACCTCTGCCTCTTGCGTGGAATTTAATCCCGGTATCAGGCAAAGTATTCTGTCTCCTATCTTTATATCAACCATTTTTATTTGATGATGTAAATAAAAGGTTAGTCTAAGCCTTTTTAATGAATTAATTAATAAGTGAGGCAAATTGAGAATATTCAAAATCTGTTTCCCGTTAAAACTATTAATACTACCAATCAGCGTTAATTTATCCTTAGTGGGCTGATTTTCGTCCGCGTTTTAAATGAACGTTCCTAAGCCTTATGTTTATAATCTCAACTATTAACGCAAAAGCCATAGCTATGTAAGCATAAGATTTATCAAAGTGCATGTGCAGTCCTTCAATTATCAGAATAATTCCTATCAAAATAAGGAACACAAGCGCAAGAATTTTGATGGTAGGATATTGGGCAATAAAATCGCTTACATAAGGAGCAAATAGCAGCATGGCAATCATAGAAAGCACCACCGCCACAATCATAATTGGTATTTCATTTGACAAACCAACCGCGGTAATAATACTGTCAAAAGAAAATACAATATCAATAAGTGTAATTTGAAGTATTGCCTGGCTCATTGTCATTTGCCTTGCCTTAGCGCTTTCCTCATGGTCAGCAATTTTAAATTTATGGTATAACTCGTTAATGGTTTTAATTACTAAAAATATACCCCCTGACAGAAGTATGATATCACGCCCGCTTACCCCAAAACTGCCAATATGAAACAGTGGCTCAACCAATTGCGCTATCCATCCTATGGTAAGTAACAATATAATTCTTGCTAATAAAGCAAGCATTAAACCTATGTACCGGGCTTGCTTTTGCTGTTCTTTAGTAGGCAGATAGCCGCACAGTATGGCAATAAAAATAATATTGTCAATACCCAGAACTAACTCCAGAAAAAAAAGTGTTACCAATGAAATTAAACCCTGAGCGGATAAAAACGGTTCTATAAATTCTTGCATAGCTTTTTATTAAAGCGCGCAAATATAAAATTTAGCCAACAAGTAGTGGAGTATACTTCCTGCTCGTGCCACAACTACTCACTTTATTATAACCACTTTTTTACTAACCAAAAAATTATTCGAATTTATTTGGCAACTGTAAACGCCAGGACTTAAAAAACTTACATCTATATTTTGCAACGTACTCCACTGTGGCAAATTTTGAGAATAAACGGCTTTGCCGTTTATGTCAAAAATTTGAAATGTACCGCTTTTGTTTTGTGGCAAAATGTACATGAGTTTGATATTACCATTTGATGGATTAGGCGAAAGAGAAAAATTGAAGTTGTTTTTTTCTATTTCATTTAAAGAAGTGGTGAGGCAAGGGCAACTAGAGGTTGTATCACAGCCGAGGTAGTAGTTGGGGTGGTTGACGTTGGCTCGAAAAGCATAACAAGTTAATGGTATTACATGTTGTTGAACATCACAACTTAATCCGCTGCTATCGGGATAATTTATTAAATGTAATTCTAATGTTCCGTTAGCTGTAGAGCAATAAATTTTACCGTTAGGAGCTAAATAAAGAGACCAAAAATAAGAGTAAAATGGAGGAGATGGAGAAAAATGACCGTCATAAATTGCAACTGTGTCAACGGAGAGAGTAGATGTGTTTATTTGAAAGATTCTTTCAAATGAGCAGGCATAAAGAAAAGTGGAATTTGAGGAAAACGCCATACCCAGACCTGCAATACTATCGGTAATATTGATAACATGTGGGTTAGAAAAAACACCATTACATCTATCAAAATCAAAAAGTCTAACATCATGATAATAACCTCCTGTTGATGTTCCATAACCGAAAGTGTAAGCGAATTTAGACCCATCTTGTGAGAAAGTAGGTTGACCAGCATTGAATTTTACAATTGGAACATTTAAATGCTGCGAGGTTATCGAAGTAATACCATTTGGAGATAGAAGAATTTTATAAATTAAATCACTACTGTCCTTAGCAACTACAATCCACCAATCTCTTCCGTTGGCATGTTTGCAAGCCGCAATCCCCATGCTCAAAGTGTCATTTATCATTATTACATTTTTTTGGGTACTGTCAACAGCACCTAAGCCACCATCTTTTGATATGTCAATAACAGAATAATAAATTTCAGTAGGCAAATAACTATTCATATTGTTGTTGCCTGTCATGTGAAACAAGTAGTATTTATTAGACGAGTCAGGCATAGGCAAAATAGTATTTGCATGAGGAAAAGGATTTGCTGAAATATTTGTGCAACGGATTGTTGAAAAGGGACCAGGATTCAGTCCACCGCCATTTTTCATGGTATCCATTATAGCATTTGCTACCCAACATCCGTTGCTTGAAATAATTAAGTTGCCATTTTCATCGGAAATAGTTGCTTGACAAGAGCTAAAAGGCATTTTAAACGAAGTTGGGGTAAAAACCGAATTTATAGAATCAGTATGAGCAAGCATGCGTCTTGATGTAGTGTTAGCATCAGTTGCTGATTGATATCCTATTAACCAATTGTAAGCCTTGCCCTGTCCGAAAAAATATAACGGACAAGACATGGTTATAAAAAGAAGAAAAATTATTCGCATTATTTGTTGACTACAAGTTTAACAAGTTTTACTGCACCATCAGGCAATATTGCTTTATTACTAAAAACCCAACTGCTAAGTTTTGAAATACTAATCATCTTTTGAGGGAAATGATTAATTTTTTACGGAAGTGTGGTTGTTTGAAATTAACCAACAGCAATATTCACCGCGAGGCAAAAAACTCAAATCAAGATTTTGAAAGGTACTCCATTTTGGTCCAAACCTAACTGCGCTCCAGCACACTCCAAACAACTACTAAAAAACCACTTGCTACAAGTAGTTTTTGCCATATTAAACGTTGAAAATGCTAAAAGGCGCATTGTCTCTGTTGATTGCGGCATTGTCCTTAAACACTGCGGCATTGTCCTTAAACACTGCGGCATTGTTATATGGCACTGCGTCTTTTTCACTTAACAATGCCGCAGTGTGCATAGCCTCAGTTTATGAATGCACTTTCCGCTTTAATTTTGCGTTATGCGGTTGTATAGCTAAAGTTTTTAAACAAATAACTTATTTTTTAACGCTGCACCACAACGTCCTTGGTCTGCACATCCCCATCCACATCAATCAACAACTTATAATTTCCGTTTGCAATTGTTTGGCAATTGATACTTTGTTGAAGTTGCGCATTGTTATTCTTAAAATTGCTTTCGTAAACCAATTGCCCAAGGCTGTTTATCATTTTAAACTGAATGTTTTTGCCAATTACATTGTTTAATTGTACGGTTATATTTTCTGCTGTTGGGTTTGGATACACCACTAAATTGTATTTGCTTTCCAAATTATCCACCAATGTGTTTATTAAAACTCTTTCGGAATAATTTCCGGCACCTGTGGCAGGGTCAATAATGCGGCACTGGTAGCTTGCATTAAATGTTGGCGTGTGCGATTGATTGGTAGCACCGGCAACAGGAAAACGATTTGCATACCATTGGTAATTATAACCGGTTGCATTAACTGTAAGTGAGCCTCCACTATTTGAAACCAAAGGGCGAGGAACAGTAGGTAAAACGGTTATGGAAATTATATTAGCAGAGTAAGCGTTTAATGCACATACATTATCTCTATACTGAACTAAAAAATTATAGGTATTTGGCAAATAAGCGCATGGGTAATTTAATCCTAAATGATCATTGGTGGTTACCCATGTACAATTTTTATTTACAGCAACTGGAGCAGTTGTTGGAAAACCTCCGGTGGCGGTAAGGCAGGGTGGAGTATTACAAACTGCACTGTTGGTTCCATTAGCTCCAACCTGGGTTCCTATTAAATTAACGGTAACATTTTGAAAAGGATTACCAGAAGTATTAATTTCATAATCTGAAAGCTGAAGATTAAACAAAACAGTATCGCCTGCAAAAACTGTATCAGCAAAAGATGTTTGCAGCCCTGTACCCAAATCAATAAATGGAGGTGTTAAATTTGGAGGAGTGTTAATGCCACCACCGTTTATCGGTATTGATGCTTCAAACCTAAAATTAACGTCTCTGAAAATTTCTGCAACTTTTATTCCGCATTTGTAGGAAGTTACTTTGCTGCAGGTTGCAAAATTGCCAATGGTTGAAATGTTATTTATTTCTAAACTTCCTGTACTTGCATTAAAGTTTACAATACCCGGTAATTGATTACTAACATTATATGGTGCGCTAAAATTAAGTGTGGGCGCAAAAAAAGGAGAAGTACAGTTTGATGATGGAGCATCGCTTGCGCTTGTAAAAGTGTATTGCACCGAATCGCCTTCTGCGTCAATGGCAAAAGGTATGTAGTTGTAGCTATATCCAATTGTTGAACTATGTGGCGGTTCAATAAACTCCGGAGAACTATCAAAACAAGGATTTGTATTTTGATTTTGGTATGGATACATTATAGATTTTAAAGAAAAGCCCAAAACTCCGCCCGATGAACCACTGAGATTGTCAAGCGAATTTCTACAGCAATTGCTGTAGGAAAATATCCATCCTGTTGCAGGCGGTATGCCATCCACAATAATTGGGGCAGAGGTGTAAATGATTTCTTCAACTGAACGAGGGTCGCCACCTGTGCAATTATAACCGCAACCCGCAGGGCTTAAGTCTGTAATTGATAATGTGGTTAATTGAATGCCGCACAAGGTGGGATGCCCGTTTACAGCAAGTGAGTCTGTTGCGCTTAAAGAAATACCTGAACAATCTCTGTAAAGTTTAAGTTTAAAAATATACTCGCCAGTGCCCATACATTGCCACGAAATTTCACCACCCAATAAATGGCTTGAAAAATTTTTTGTAGGTACTAAAATAATGAGTGCAAGAGAAAGGATAAGTTTTTTCAATTTAAGAGTTTAATTTTATTTGGCTCCTAAAATATTTATTTAACCAATATAAACTAACCTATATCCTGGCAGAGTTCAACCAATACACCATTGGTTCCTTTAGGATGTAAAAAGCAAACAAGCTTATTATCGGCACCACGCTTGGGTTCTTTGTTGAGCAGAGAAAATCCTTCTGCTTCCAATCTTTTCATTTCTGCATGAATATCTTTTACATCAAAAGCAATATGATGTATGCCTTCTCCTTTTTTCTCAATAAACTTTGCAATGGCGCTTTCGGGTGATGTGGCTTCCAATAACTCTATTTTATTTTCTCCGGCCTTAAAAAAAGAGGTGATTACATTTTCTGATTTTACTTCTTCGGTTTTGTAATGTTCAGCACCAATCAGTTTTTTAAAAATCAGGTTAGATGTTTCAAGGCTCTTAACTGCAATACCAATATGTTCAATTTTTCCCAGGCTCATTTTCTTTGTAATTGTATTTTATTTCTATTGGTTTTTGGTGAACTATTTTTAATACATCAGCAGGAGGTTTTTCTGAATTAACTTCAGCATTTTCTGTTTCATTAAGCGGCTGCATGTAATCAATAGTTGATGGTGCATCATCTGTTTCGTTTTCCCATTCGTAAACCTTGCGTTGCATTCCGTGTTTGCGGTAAAACCATGCACTCAGTAAACCCGCAAGCGAGCCATACAAATGTCCTTCCCAACTAATATCGCGAAATAAAGGAAAAATTCCCCACACCATGCTGCCGTATAAAAAAACAATAAGCAGTGATAATGCCATTAGCCCCGTATGCTTCCTGAACACACCACTAAAAAAAAGAAATGCTGCAAGTCCGTAAACAATTCCGCTTGCGCCAATGTGGTAATTCTCTCTTCCGCCTAACCATAACCAAAATCCTCCAAAGAGCCATACAATCAAAAAAACTTTATACCACACTTCTTTATAAAAGTAAATAAGCGCAGCTAATAAAATCAGTAATGGAACTGAGTTGCTTATTAAATGATCGAAACCAGAATGAATGAAAGGAGAAAAAATAATTCCTTTTAATCCAGCAAAAGTTTTGGGCAGTACCCCATAATTCTGAAAATTTATATCAAAATAAATTTCAATAACCTTAACTAACCATAACACTGCTGTAAACAGCAATGGAAATAAAAAAGTACGAAGCGTAAATTTTAATTCGGGGTGCATTTATAGAATTGTTATCAAATATAGTGCAATGCTGCGGAGGTGGTTTTTGATTGACATTATGGCTTAAAACTTTAAATTACTTTCGCGCTGGTATGACAATTACGAAAGCAGGGGTTCTAAAAGGACACCAAAGCGGAATTTATGGCTTGATAAGAGATGAACAAAATAATGATGCATTTTATTCGGCAAGTGGTGATGGCAAAATTGTAAAGTGGCAACCTTTTATAAATGATGTTGGTGAATTGATTGCAACTACCCCATCTCCTATTTATGCGATTGAAATAAATCCTGATAAAAATTTATTGTTTGCCGGAACGCATAAAGGTCAATTACATGTTATTGACCTTTTATTAAAAAAAGAAGTACGGTGTATTGATTTGCATGAGAATGGAATATTCGAAATTAAATTTATTGCTGAAAAAAATTTACTTGTTACAGGCGGAGGAGATGGTTGTATAAACCTTTTGAGTGGCGAGAGTTTAGATTTACAATCGAAATTTGCTTTCGGCAGCTTTAAAATACGGTCGGCATGTTTCTACAACCAACATAAAAATTTAATTGTAGGGTGTGGTGACGGTGGTATTGCCATAATTGATTCAGAAACCTTAAACCCCATCCATAAATTTGAAGCTCATCAAAAGGATTTTTCTGTAAATGCCGTTACTGTTTCGCCAGATGGAAATTACTTGTTGACCGGCTCGCGCGATGCACATTTAAATGTATTTGATGTAAAAAATAATTTCAAGAAAGTAACATCTATACCAGCGCACAACTATGCTATTTATAAAATTCAGTTTTCGCCAAATGGACATTTTTTTGCTACTGCAAGCCGGGATAAGACGGCAAAAATTTGGGATGCTGAAAAGATGGAAGTAGTTGGGAGATTAGATAAAGAAAAACATAACGGGCATATTAACTCTGTAAATACCTTACTTTGGCTAAACAACCATACGCTTGTTACAGCAGGTGATGACCGCGCAATTATTGTTTGGAAAATTTTTGATTGATCCTGCTAAGTTAAGGAGAGTTACTTTTTTATTGCCTCTTCAAACTTTGGAAAATCGTTATAGTGCCACATGTTTATAACCGTACCGTTTTTTAGCAACAGTAAACCAGGATTAGACCTGATAATTGTTTTTAAAGCAGTGCCATCGCAGAAATAATAATCAAACATGTTTTGGTGCTCGTGTCTGAACATATCAGTTTCGGCAGGCACGGTAGAGGTTACTCCAAAAAACTGAATCTTGCTTGCCTCACATTGTTTTGCAAACTCATTAATAAGCGGCTGTACTTTTGTATTTGCCTTTTTTAAATCGTAAGCCACCAGCATAAAAGAATAATCGGGGTTATTTAAGATATCCTGAGTGTGGTCTCCTCCTTGTACATCAACAATGGAGAAGTCGTGTATCTTTGGCTTATCCCCCACTCTTATCACTTTATCAAAGCGGTCAACAAATTCGTATTTATCCAAATCTTCGGGCAAGCTGCTTACGCCAAATTCGTGCATGGTGCCATCTGCAATTTTTTTGTACTTAAACATAATTTCTACGCTATCGGTAATTGCTCCCGGAGGTAATGTCATTCCGTCTTTAATATTTTTTCCAATTGCGTAAGGTCTAAAATCTATGTAAGGCAAATGGGCATAAGTGTGATAAGTAAAAAGCACCGATAAAACCAAACTTACCATAGTGGACCATTTGCTGAAAGCCAGGCTAAACAGGGGCTTAACTTTATTGCGCCATAAGAAAATCGGGAAGATTAAAATGAGGAGTGCAATATCTTTTCCGAACGATTGCCAGGGAGTAAGTTTTAAAGCATCGCCAAAGCAACCGCAATCTTTTACCACATCAAAATAAGCAGAGTAAAAAGTTAAGAAAGTAAAAAACACTATCATTATTAAAAGCAACCATGTAACCAAATTCATTCGCCACCCTACCAAAGTTGCAAAACCAAGTACAATTTCAACCACACAAATCAGTTGTGCCATAGGAAGAGAAAACGCCTGCATAAACTCTGTTCCAAAAACAGTAAAGTATTCATCTAATTTATAGGAGAAACCAACGGCATCGTTCGCTTTTATAAACCCTGAAATGATAAAAAGTACTCCTACTATTATTCTGCAAATGGTTACGATATACTTCATAAGCAATAAAATTTTTGATAAAGTTTATTTTTTGTTGAACGCAAAGATGCCTTACGGGTTTTAATTACAGAAACAAAAAACGGGGGGTTTATAAAAACTTCACGCGGAGCCCTCATCAATTCTAATTAAAGCAAATACAGCGTAATTAATAATGTCTAAATAATTTGCGTCTAACCCTTCCGAAATAATGGTTTCGCCTTTGTTATCTTCAATTTGTTTTAGCCGGTAAAGCTTCATTAATATCAAATCGGTAATGGAACTTACGCGCATTTGCCGCCATGCCTCATCATAGTCGTGATTTTTGTTTTCCATCAGCAATTTGGCTTTTTGTGTTTCGGTATCAAAATGTTTTTTACCCTCGTCAACACTAAGGTGCATGTTACCTTCCAGGCCAAGTTCTAATTGGGTTAATGCAATTACTGCATAATTTATAATGCCAATAAACTCTTCGGCAATTCCGTCTTCCACTTTTTGCGTGCCTTTATCTTCAATGCTGCGTATGCGCTGCGCTTTAATAAATATTTGGTCGGTTATGGAGCTTGTTCTTAAAATACGCCATGCACTTCCGTAGTCTTTCATTTTGTTAATGAAAATATCTTTGCACTTTAATATTGCCTTATCGTATTGTTTGGAAGTGGCTGACATGAAAAATTATTTATGCTTGTAAAAATTATTTGTACTGATGTTATTAAATGTAAAGGGTGAATTAAGAGAATTTAAAACACCATTGGTAATGGGCATATTAAATGTTACGCCCGATTCTTTTTTTGACGGGGGCAAATTTATTGAAGAAAGCCATATTGCCAACCATATAGAGCAAATGGTAAAAGATGGTGCAGATGTGATAGATGTGGGTGGTGTGAGCACGCGCCCGGGAGCAGTTGAAATTAGTATGGAAGAAGAGTGGAAAAGAGTTGAACCCGCTTTAAAATTATTAGCAGAAAAACATAAGGGTGTTTTGGTTTCAATAGATACTTACAACTCTGCCATTGCCAAACGTTCTGTTGAAAGCGGTGCGCATATAGTAAATGATATTGGGGGCGGCACTTTTGATAATAAAATGTTTGATGTGGTTGCAAAACTGAAGGTGCCATATATACTTATGCACATGCAAGGCACACCGGCTACCATGCAGCAAAACCCGGTTTACAAGAATGTTACCACTGATGTTATTGATTTTTTAGCCGCACAAATTACCAGGGCACGTAGTGCAGGCATTAACGATATTATTGTTGACCCCGGTTTTGGTTTTGGAAAAACGGTTGAGCACAATTATGCACTGCTTAAAAATTTATCTTTTATAAAAGAGATGACGGGCTGCGAAGTGTTGGTGGGATTATCCCGAAAATCTATGATAAACAAAGTGCTTGGAATAAAACCCGAAGATGCATTAAACGGAACTACTGCGCTTAATATGCTTGCCTTAAATAATGGAGCAAAAATTTTAAGGGTGCATGATGTAAAGGAGGCAAAGGAGTGTGTTAAGCTTTTTGAAATATTGTCGTCAAACAATTTTTAGAGCCAAATTGGCGTTCTGCGAGCCAAAATTAACTTTCTGCCGGCTGCTTTACCTCTTACAACCCCATCCATACCCCCATAACTGTAAGGTTTTGCAAAAAAGTTCAATTTTTTTAAGCCCACCCACAAACTCGCAGTTACATGTTAGCATTTAGTAGAATTAGTTTTACATTTAAATCTGCAATTTGCGCACTACATCAATAGTGCCGGAAAATGAATTAAAAAACTTAACTTATTTTTTTAAAATGGCTTAAAGCACCGGTAGCAGTGCATTTGGGCTGTTTGGGGTATTTTGTGCATTACCAAAAATTGAGTAAAAATACCTAACGATTTGCGGAAAAGCGAAATTTTAAATTGAGTAAAACTACTCTTGTTTGTATTTTTTTGGGTTAATATGTTTGGGGGTACTTACAATCTAAAATTTATACAAATGAAAAAGCCAAACCTAAAACCTGTTGTGCTACAGATGAGAAAAAAGGCAATGTATTTTATTACAGTTGCTGGTGCACTTAGTTTGCTTGCCATAGGAACAAATGCGCAAACATTATCAACATCGTGCTTAAGTCCTTCTCCTAATTTGCACAACCCAGTAAATGATGCAATTGAGTTGTGGGAAACGCTATCTGAATTAGCCATTAACCCTGGCAGTTACAGTTATCCGTTAACAATAGACTTTGGGCCTGATGTTTTTATTGATTTAGGTCAGTTACCGGTTGATGCATTCCCGCTTTACGTAGGTGATGGAGTTACCTTGCAGGGGGATTACGACCTGTTTCATCCAACAGGTGGTAACCTATGTTACGGTACTAAAATTTATTTTCCGTGGATGTTTGAAAACGGGCTTGCCACTAATATGAATGGAACAAACTCTAACAACGTAAACGGCAGTGCATTTAGAATAGGACAAGTGCAGGAAAACCCTGATGATTTAAGAATGGGAGCCCACATCAGAAACATTTGCTTAATAGGTCCTAAAAATGACAGTAAGGATTATCGTTTTTATAATACCGATCAATGGAGGGATATGTGCACACCAAGTGAGCATACCTCATACGAAGGGCTGAGCTCGGGTATAATTGTAAACGGAAATAATTGCAGTGTGCAGGATTGCGAAATTTTTGGCTTCCCTCATTTTGGCTGCCAGTTACTGGATATGATAGTGAATGCAGCAGGCTACAATGGCGAGCCAGCTAATTTTAATTTTATAAACAACTACGTGCACCATTGTAAAGAAAAGGGTTATGGTTACGGGCTTTGGATTAGTGGGGGAAGTGGGCAGGAACAATGTTCTGACTTTAGTAACGCCTCCCGTCCACTTTGTGACCAGTTAACCAACGACCCAGAAGATTTTTACTACAACTTTCAGGACCCCGATGAAAACGCACACATAACGGGCTGCTATTTTTTTGAAAACCAGCACGACATAGATGCCACGCGCAACCGCAACAATATGTTTATTAGCCAATGTACTTTTAGCTACCGCTGTGGCGAAACCAACATATACCGCCACAATAGCAGACCGTGGGTTTGTAACCCGGCACCTTTTACCAATTTTGGCATGACAAACCAAGAGCCTACACGCGCAACTTTAACACAGGTTGGCGGTAATTTTACCGGATTGTATCAAAATGTGTTTTATAACTATGCGTATAATTTTAAAAGCGGCTATCCAAACGTAAATCCTTGCGCTAATACTAACTTTAACCACCCTGCCCGCATAGAAATGTTTAACAATTACTTTAATACCCCTGCCAACATTATGCAACCCAATACCAATATTTGCGAGTGGCAGGATTTGAATTTGCACCCAACGTGCTCAATTACTCCAAACAACTGCTTAAACGGGTTTTTGAAATTTGAAATTGGCGCACAGCCCAGTTTTAACTGGAATATGGATAACCCTGCCCACCAGGCACATTTTAATTTAGGTAACCAATTGGGCATGCCTAATTTTTTTGAAGATTTAACAGATTATTATGGCACTAATGCCAATGCACAAATACCATTTAGCCGTATATCATCAACGCCCGATCCTGCAAATATTGCCCCTGATGATTTGCCCAAACAAGTATTGCCCGGAGGGAGTTTGTTTTTTGATACGGAGCTTTGCTTTGACAGAAATATGGGGACACCAGCGCCCGGACAAAACAATATAGTGTTTGTTTGGGGCTTTCATGAAGGGAGCAATAATGCATTGGGCGATGTAAGAACAGATGCTTTAAACCAGGGTATAGGTAATGCGTTGGAGCATGTATTTGTTGCCGATATGCCCGGCACACGGCATGTAACACTTAAGTGTATAGATAATACAAATGGATCTGGCGCTATGCGAGCCAGTGATATAGTAACGCAGGAAGTAGTGGTAGGTCCTCCGTTAGAAGAGTGGCCACAGCCGCATTTAATATTCTGGATAAAGGATACTTACAGCGGCAGGCATTTAGATGAAACGGACCCAAACTCCGCCACAGTTACTTACCCGGCAACCTGTAGTTGGGCAACTAACAACAGAGCTGATAAGTTAGACGATGCAGAGGTGCCAGAGCCTGAAACCGGTTTTGAGAAATATGCCGAAGTAAACGGTATAACTGTATGGACAGATGATATAGCCGGAGACGAAGGCTGGCAATACATAGACGTGCCGTTAGGCTGCTTATACACCCATGCAATAGGCGAACCGGAGCCACCGGTATTATCAACAATAGAAATAGGAATAAGAGCCGTTAATCCTGTAGATGCTGAACGGGTAAGAGGTGTACAAATTTTTGTTGATGATGTATATGTAAACAATGCCGAAGGTGCTAATTTGATACTAAACGGTGGTTTTGAAGAAATGACAGACATTCCTGAACTTGATGAACCAATACCAAATATACCAACAGACTGGGGTTTGTTTAACGAGGGTGATTTTGGGACAAGCATCGGTTATACATTTCCTATGAGTTGTCCGCCTACTCCTCCAAGCCCGAATAGCCCTACATTTTTTTGTTGGGATCATGGTATGGGGCATTACAATTTAAAAGTTACCAATGGTGCAGCATCACGTTACGAACCCCACAGCGGCAGAAATTCTTATTGGGGCAGTATAAATATGCACTGGGGTTATACCGTACAATGTGGAGGCTTGGAGTACAGTTGGGTTGGATACTATAATGATGGAACCGCAGCTACAACCTACCATACCGGAAAATATAAGGCAGTGGTGCAGGAAAATGTGCATATTGAGTTTCCGGAGTGCATACACTGGCGAATGGCATTTGATGCAAGCCCAAACCCGCTGCATAAAAATCAGCCATTGGCAATAAAATTAAAAAATTACCAAACCAATAAAAAAGTTATTGCACGAATATTTGATGCCACAGGTATGCAGGTTTATGAGGGGAATTATTACTCAGCGCAGTTTGAAATAAATGCAGCATTAACGCCCGGAATTTATATGCTTAAAATAGAAAACGGGGAACAAACAGGCATTAGCCAAACAAAAAAAATAGTAGTAATAGAATAGTTAACTTTGTAAAACAAATAAAAAAATGAACACGAAAACATATTTACAAAAATTATTTGCATTAGTATTACTGCTTGCAAATTATAATAGTATTGCCCAGACGTTGGATTGGGCAAGGCAGATAGGTGGAACAGGAAATGATTTAGGAACATCTTTGACAATTGATGCACAAGGCTACATCTATTTAAGTGGTTTGTTTTCAGATACTGTTGATTTAGATCCTGGAAACAATACGTTTAACACTTTTTCAGTTGATGCTACGGATGGCTTTGTTTCAAAGTTGGATAGTATGGGCAATTTAATTTGGACGAAAGTTATTGCAGGAACGGGGAATCAAACAATCAGTGCCATAAGTTTAGATAATTTAGGGAATGTAATTGTGACAGGATATTTTGAAGATGATGTTGATTTTAACCCAGGGACCGGAACAGCAATTTTAAATTCTTTTGGTAACAACGATATTTTTATTTTGAAATTAAACCCTACTACAGGTGGTTTTGTTTGGGTTAAACAAATTGGAGGAAGTGGGAATGAGGCAACACGTATTGCAGTGAAAACTGACCCACAAGGAAAAATTTATTTCTGTGGTTATTTTGAACAAACGGTTGATTTTGATACTGGAACAGGAATATTTAACCTTACATCTGCCGGAGGTTATGATGGCTTTGTTTGCCAGTTAGATTCTTCAGGCAACTTGGGTTGGGTTAAACAGTTTGCTGGAAGTGGGATTTACCAATACCCTCTTTCTTTGGCTATAGATAATACGGGTTCGATTTACATTACCGGAAGTTTTAACGGAGATTTAGATTTAGACCCAGGAATAGGAAACCACCTTGTAAGTGCTACCACAACTGCAATTCTTGACGGAGATATTTTTATTTGTAAACTTGACAACATTGGTAATTTTTTGTGGGGCGCTTCATTTGGCAGCCCAGGAACTGAGCAACCAAATAATATTTTAATAGACAACTTCGGAGCTGTTATATTATCTGGAATTTTTACTAATACTATTGATTTTGACTTTGGCTTAGGAATAGCTAGCCTAACCTCCTTTGGCAGTAACGATGTTTTTTTACTAAGGTTAGATGCAAGTGGTGCATTCTTATGGGTTAGGCAATTTGGAGGAGTTGCGAGTGATGTGGGTGGAGGTTTGGAAATTGATGCAAGCGGTAATATATATCTTGCCGGAGCATTTAAAGATTATGCTGACTTTGATCCCGGAGCCTCAGTTTATGGCATGAGTACACAGTTATCCTATTTGTACAATACTTTTTTATGCAAATTGGATAATTCGGGGGCGTTTGTCAATGCAATAAGTTTTTTTGGGCATCAAAACAACCCCTCAAATATTGCAATTGATAGCTATAATAACATAATTATTACTGGCGTATTTGGTTACAATAATAATTATATAGTAGATTTTGATCCGGGTAATGGCATATCAAACTTGGCTAGCAACGGTAATGGAGATTTATATTTAACAAGATTAAACCAAAGTTTAGTTGACATTCAAAATCAACAACCTATTTCTTTAATTAACATTATGGTTTACCCTAACCCAACGCAGGGTATAACCACAGTTGCATTACAAAAAATACAAAAAAGTTTAACCGTAAAAATATACAACAGCACGGGGCAGTTATTGCAAACTGTGGATGGAAGCAACACCAACACATTGCAAATAACACTGCCATATAAAACAGGAGTTTATTTTGCAGAGGTGATAATGGATGATGGTGTGAAGATGGTGAAGGTGATGAGGGAGTAAGGAAAGGGTGATGAGGAAGTGGATTAAAGTAAAGTTGGTTGAGTAAAAAAATGAAAGCTAAAATACAGTTACAAAAATGGATAGTAGCATATTTGCTTCTAATAAGCTATTGTAGTAATGCCCAAACATTAGATTGGGCTAATCAAATTGGTGGAGCCGATTATGATATTAGTTTTGATATGACAATTGATAACAATGGCAATACGTATGCAGTGGGTTATTTTACAGACTCGGTAGATTTTGACCCGGGACCAGATACATTGGTGTTTCAAACCCCAGGCATAGCCGGAGATGCTGATGCTTTTGTAATGAAAACAGATAGTTTGGGTGATTTGGTGTGGGTTAAAATAATTAGCAGTATCAATAGTGAAACAAGCAATACTATCACTATTGATAATTTAGGCTATATCTATGTCTCAGGAAATTTTGAGGGTACTGTGAACTTCGACTTTGGACAAAGTAATTTTTCTATTACAGCATTTGGCAATAACGATGTTTTTATTTTAAAACTTGATATAAATGGAAATTTTATCTGGGCAAAACAAATAGGAGGAATAACTGATGAAAGTTCACGGGATATAAAAATTTTAGGTGACAAACTTTATTTAACTGGAACATTTACATCAACTGTTGATTTTGACCTTGGTGTCGGCACATTTAATTTAACATCAGTAGCAGGGCGCGATGCCTTTGTTTGCAAGTTAGATACCGGAGGTAATTTAATTTGGGCTAAGCAATTGGGCGGTGCAGGCACCTATCAGGACGGTAATGCTTTGGCAATTGATACTTTAGGTAATGTATATGTAACCGGAAGGTTTAATGGCACCATAGATTTAGACCCTGGCGCAGGCGTATTTAATGTAAGCACACCTACGGGAAATACATTAGATATGGATGCATTTATATGCAAGTTGAATACAGTAGGCGATTTTGTGTGGGGAATGAAATTAGGAAGCAATTTGGGTGATGAATCATATAAAATAATACTTGACGTTTTGGGCAATGTATATGCCTGCGGAGTGTTTTATAATACCATAGATTTTGACCCCGGCACAGGCGTGTTTAATATGACATCGGCAGGTGGGGCAGATTTTTTTATGTTAAAACTTGATTCGGATGGTAACTTTGGATGGGCTAAAAGATTGGGTAACACAAATAACGATTTTGGAATAATCTCAACAGACGCTTATGGAAGTTTGTATATATGTGGAGCATTTATTGGTACTTTTGATTCAGACCCTGGCGCCAGTGTTTTCAGTTTAACTTCAACTGGTGCATTTAACAGCAATGGCTTTATAAGTAAGTTAGACGCACAAGGCAATTTTTTATGGGCGATAAAATTTGATGGCAACTATTCAAACGGCATAATTGATATGAGTTTTGGTACATCTAATAATATCTATATACATGGGGGATTTATGGGCACTATGGATTGCGATCCAGGCACAGGGGTTTATAATTTTACCAGCAATGGTAGTAGAGATATGTTTTTTATGCGGCTGAGCCAGCCTATGGTTGGCGTTGTAAACCAACAGGCAACTGCTGCAGGCGGCATTACTGTTTACCCTAACCCAACGCAGGGTATAACCACAGTTGCATTACAAAAAATACAAAAAAGTTTAACCGTAAAAATATACAACAGCACGGGGCAGTTATTGCAAACTGGGGATGGAAGCAACACCAATACATTGCAAATAACACTGCCATATAAAACAGGAGTTTATTTTGCAGAGGTGATAATGGATGATGGTGTGAGGATGGTGAAGATGGTGAGGGAGTAAGGAAAGGGTGATGAGGAAGTAGATTAAAGTAAAGTTGGTTGAGTAAAAAAATGAAAGCTAAAATACAGTTACAAAAATGGATAGTAGCATGTTTGCTTCTAATAGGTTATTGTAGTAATGCCCAAACACTAGATTGGGCAGGGCAGATAGGGAACAGCAATTGGAATAATTGTTCAGGAACAGCAGTAGATGAAAACAATAATTTTTATGCAGTAGGTTTTTTTGAAGACACTATTGATTTTGACCCTGGGGCTGGGCAATACAATGTGATATCAACAGGGCAGAATGATGGCTATATTTTAAAATTGGATAGCAATGGAAACTTTGTTTGGCTTAAGACTATTTCGGGTATAGAAAATCAGCTTTGCCTTAGTATAAACATCAAAGGCAGCCAACTATTTTTAGCCGGTGACTTTAGAGGGACATCTGTTTTTGACCCCGGGCAAACTAATTACATATTAACTGCAATGACACCCAACTATTCAGATGTATTTATAATGGAATTAGACACATCCGGCAATTTTAAGTGGGTAAAACAGTTAATGGGTACTGAAGGACTGAGTTTACGCGAATTGAATTTGGATTACTCCAATAACATTTTACTTACCGGAACTTTTTCAGGAACTGTAGATTTTAACCCTGATATTACAGGTAGTTACGCGCTTACATCGGCAGGAGGGCGCGATGCATTTGTATGCAAATTAGATACAGGTGGTAATTTTATTTGGGCTAAACAGATAGGAGGCACTGGCATCTATCAGGATGGAACTTCGTTAGATGTTGATGGAGTTGGCGGTATTTATGTTACAGGGAGGTTTAACGGAACCATAGATTTAGATCCGGGTGTTGGAGTTTATAATTTAAGCACATCAACTACTATGTTAGCTGACATGCCTATTTTTATTGTTAAATTAGACAGCGGTGGTAATTTTATTTGGGGCATGGGATATGGAAGCCCTCAAAGCGTGGGTTCTAATAAAATCTTATTTGATGGTACAGTCAATATTTATGTATCAGGTGCATTTTCCGACACTATTGATTTTGATGCCGGAGCAGGTGTTTTTAATATGACATCTGCCGGAGGCGGAGATGCATTTTTACTAAAATTAGATACTGCGGGCAATTTTGCGTGGGCAAAACAGTGGGGCAATTTAAATAGTGAACATGCCGTAGTATCTATAGATAATTTGGGTAATTTATATTGCACAGGTAGTTTTATTGGCACTATGGATGCAGACCCTGGCAGCGGCATACATAACATAACGGGCAGTACCATTTATTCAAATGCATACATTGTTAAATTGAATGATCAGGGTAATTTTGTGTGGGCAACAGATTTTAATGGTACTTGGACAAACGCTTTAAGGGGTTTAGTGCATGATAACAGTGGAAATATTTATACACGAGGAGATTTTAACAATGTAGTTGATTGCGACCCCGGCACGGGAACGTATAATCTAACATCAAACGGCAGTTATGATGTGTTTTTTATGCGGTTGAGCCAGCCAATGGTGGGTATTGCTGATCTGAGTCCTGATGCTTTTGGAGGGCAATTAAGGTTAGTTCCTAACCCTGCCAAGGATAAACTTACTATTACAGCCTTAAATTTTACGCCAACCCATAATGCACAATTTATAATAACCGATTTAACAGGAAGAATATTGCAGCAGGAAATATTTACAGGCACAGCAACAGTAAACACTACGGCACTAACACCGGCAGTATATTTTGTAACGGTACAAGATAAGGAAAGAAGTGTGGTGAGGAGGTTTGTGAAAGCACCATAGCGTGCTGCAAAAGATAACATGAAAAAAATACTTATAACGATAATAATATACGTATTTACAGCAAAGGCAAATGCACAAACTATATTGCTACAAGAAACCTTTAGCAACGGCACCATGCCTGTGGGCTGGTATAACGACAGTGCGGGAGTTACTCCGGTAAATGGGTGGAAGTTTAGCGGAGCACCGACAGTACCTGCCGGTAATGGGT
>Ga0209605_1000639_pt1 | contig 42913 bp, 39 predicted proteins | sample AD_UKC035_MetaG_FD_184408 | JGI IMG/M metagenome (GOLD analysis project Ga0209605, IMG submission 184408) | Active sludge microbial communities of municipal wastewater-treating anaerobic digesters from USA - AD_UKC035_MetaG (SPAdes) (version 2) | ecosystem: Engineered > Bioreactor > Anaerobic >...
CTCCCGCATGATTTTTAACCCATGCTCGTAGTAGCGTTGTGCCCCCCCATAATCGCCCAGTGCATCGGCAATAATCCCCAGGTTGTTGTAGGCCATGCCCTCGCCGTAACGATCGTTGGTCTGAATGCAGATCTGTAGGGCCTGGCTGTAATAATCGCGCGCATCCGAGAGGTTCCCCACCTCACCGGATACAATCCCCAGGTTGTTGTAAGCCAATCCCTGCCCCCAAAGATCACCAATTTTACGGAAGACCCCCAGGGCTTCGGTATAGTACTGTGTGGCAGTGGGGTAATCCCCCTGACTGTCAGCCACAATCCCCAGGCTGTTCAAAACCGCCCCCACGCCCTGCAGGTCCCGGTTCTGCTCGTGAATCACCCGAGTCCGGGCATAGTAATCCGAAGCCGCCGCGTAGTTCCCCTGATGAAAACTGAGCTTGCCCAGGCTGTGCAGGCACTCCGCCTCAATGGCTGTCATTCCCAGAGCCTCGGCTTGTTTCAATGCAATCTCAAATTCCTCTCCGGCGGCCTCATAAAGCCCCTGCCGCCGCAGTGTTTGACCATGCTGCAGGTGTCCCGCAGTCTCCAATCTGGCGTCTCCTCCCGCCTGCGCCAGGCGGATCGCCCGGCTGGCATGCGCCGCCGCCTCACCGTAATCGCCGGTGATTTCGGCATAATGCGCCCGCCGCAGCGCCACTTCAGCCTGCCGCCTGGGGTCGCCCAGCGCGTTGGCAATCTCCTCAAGCGCATTTAGATCTTCAAGCTGCGCGCCGCGGTCACCCAGCAAATTCAGAACCTTCTCACGGGCCAGCCGCAAATCATAACTGTGATGCGGGTCATTGGCAGGTGTCAGCGCCAGTGCATGCGTCAGACACCGCCGTGCCTCTGCATTGGCATATCGCAGGCTGGCGCTTCCGGCCGCTCGCTCATACCATTCTTGCGCGCTCAACATTTCTCCCGCCTGTTCATAATGCTCGGCAATCAAAACCGCATATTCATCAGCCCGCCCGGCCGCTCGGGCTGTTTGACCCAGCCACCTGGCGGCCTCGGCATGATAATGCCGTCTTTCTCTCTTGAGTACACTCTCGTAAGCCACATCGCGCAGCAGCACATGGACAAAAATAAACTCATTGGTGCCTTCAAAAGCAGGTTTGTCGCGCCGATAAATCAACCGGCGGTTCCGCAGTCCGTTCAGCGGCTTCTGCACCGCCTCATCCTGTTCGGGACGGTCCTCCGTCTTGCCAAGCTGCGCCACTGCCCGATCCCAAAAAATCCGCCCCAGAATGGATGCCCGCTGCAGAGCCAATTTCTCACTCGCGGGCAGACTGTCCAACCGGGCTTGCAGCACCCCGGTCAGGGTTGCCGGGATGGGCAGCATTTCCAGCCGGGTTGCGTCAATCAGCCATTCCTGCTCCCGAATCTGAATCACACCTTCTTCAATCAACATCTTGATGAGTTCTTCAATATAAAACGGATTGCCCTCTGATCGCTGGATAATCAGGCTGCACAGTGCCTCTGGAATTTGCTGGGCCCTCTGCAAAATTTCTTGGATGAGCGTCCGACTCTCATTTTCATTCAACGGGCGCAGTTCCAGCATGGTGCTGCAAAGAGATGGCCAATCCGGGCGGCGTTCCAGAAACCCGGGCCGCGCCACGCAAATCGTAAACAGCGGCACATGTGCACAGGCGCGCTGGATAAATTCAATTGCATCCAGCGACTGCTCATCAGCCCATTGCAAATCTTCCAGCAGCAATGCCAGCGGCACCTCGGCTGCACTGGCGCTCAATAGTTCTGCCAGGTGAATCATCCCGCGGTCGCGCAGTTGCCGGGCCCCAATCAATCCAATGAACCCATTGTCATCCGGCAAATCAAATCCCGCCCAAGTCCCCAGGATTAATGCCCGGTTGTTCAGCGGCACTTCACTGCCGGGCGCCTTCTCCAACCCATGCGCCAGCCTGGCAATGATGACCTCCGCCGGGTCGCTCTCGCGGATCTCCAGTTGGGTGGTGAGCAGCTGCCGGATGAGCAGCCCCGGCACGCTGCTGGTTTGCTGCGTTGCTCGGATTTTGAATGCCGCTGTCAGGTGGTTTTGTAATTCCAGCCAGCTGCTAAACTCGTACAACAGGCGGCTTTTGCCAACCCCGGCTTCACCGATAATCGTGACCATGCGCGGGTTTTGTTCATTCAACCCCTCCATATAATCAGCCTGTAGCTGTTCCAGTTCTTCTCCCCGACCTATCATGCGCGTGTCCAGGTCTTCAAAGCCGCGCGTTGCCAGCCGGAACGCGTGGGGGCGCGCCTTCTCTACCAGATACACCGCCACCGGTTCTGCTTTCCCTTTCAGCGCCAGCGGCTCCAATGCCCGCACCCGGAACAACCCGCGCACATGCCGGAACGTGTCATGCGAAATGATAATTCCATTTAATGGCGCTGCGTTTTGCAGCCGGCTGGCTGTATTCACCGTATCGCCAATTGCAGTAATTTCCCCGGTGGTGCCAACCACCCCCAGCAGCGCCGCTCCGGTGTTAATGCCAATCCGCATGGCTATCGTCTGTTCGTCGGGCAGCGCTTTTAACCCCGGAATCTCGTTGTTGTTATTCAGCCGCATCAGCTCAGCCTGCATATCCAGCGCGGCGCGAATCGCCTGTTCGGCATCGTCCTCCTGCGCAGCCTCCGCTCCCCATACAGCCATAATGGCATCCCCAATGTGTTTATCAATCCGCCCTCGCCGCTGGGTGATAATTCGGTCCAACCGCTCCCATAACGCATTCATCAGGTCGGTAATATCTTCCGCATCCATCTGCTCAGCCAGCGCAGTGAACCCCGAGAGATCGGCGAACAAAACCGTCACCATTTTCCGCTGCTGGGCTTCGTGCTCTGCTTCTCCCTGTCCGGCTTTCAATGTCGCCAGTTTTTGCAGCATTGAATCAAGCGCAAGCTCAACCACCGCATCGCCCAGCACCGGGCGTTGCGCTTCTAAGGCTGCAATTGCTTCCTCGAGTTGACGAATCTCATCCATGAGCAGCTACCGGAATCAGTATATCATATCTGCCTGAGATGATACCGCACCGCCGGGCATAAAAATAAAAAAAGCGGGCGGCGCATCAGCGCCGCCCGCCAGAGGGGTCTATTCCTCTTCTTCGTCCTCATATTCGTCGTCATCGTCACCGTGAACGTGACCATGCTCCAGCTCTTCTTCGGTCGCTTCGCGCAGGTCCACCACAGTGATGTCAAAGTGCAGGGTTTTGCCCGCCAGCGGATGATTGAAGTCCAGCTTAATCTCGTCTTTGGTGACGTCCACAATCGTGGCGCTCATCACTTCGTCGTCTTCGTCGCGGACATCCAGCTCAATCCCAACTTCCATCGGAATATCTTCCGGGAATTCGCTGCGGGGAACGCTCATCATCGCCTCGGGTTCATGATCGCCATAACCCTCAGCCGGCGCAACGGTAACCTTCTTGCTCTGACCAATTTTCATCCCGTACAGTGCTTTTTCCAGCCCGGGGATAATTTCTCCGGAGCCCTGCAAAAAGGCAATGGGGTCTTTTTCGTCAGCGCTGTCAACTTCCTCGCCATCAACGGTGAGGACATATTTCAACATGACAACTACATCATCGGCAATTTCAGCCGGTTTCTTGGGGGTGTTCAAGCGATATCTCCTGCCTTACGGCTCTAACAATTTGGATGGGTTAAACGAACGGATTATACCAAAAAGGCCGGTTTTTGGGGAAAACCGGCCCAGGTATGTTATGGCTTTTTCAAGAAAATGTCAGACAACTCCTCCAGGCTAGATATCGTCATAATTTACCAATGACGGCTTTACGGGAAGGGGATTTTACAGTGAGCAAAAGGGCAAAAGCCTCAGAGATGTGACCCTCAAAGTATCGACGGGCTTTTGCGGCGTTATGCTGCCCAGTGCGTTTGATTAAGCCAATCACCAAGTTATGGACGGTAGCCAGAATTCTACCGGCAGCACCAATGGTCATGCGGGTAGAATCTTCGCGGAAAGTAACGTCCCGCCGATAGTGGAGTCCAGTTTCCACTCCCCAATGAATGCGCCGGTAAACCAGGACTTGAGCTGGCGAGGCCGAGGCTGTGGGCAGGCTGGTGATGCCATACTCAATCTCACAAGTTGATTTGAAGACTTTGCCCTGGCGGATCCAATCGAACTTGCGTTCGAGGCGGTAAACTTGTCCCAGCCCAGGCCAGTCCTGGTAGTCATTGAGCATCGAACTGGTTTGGAGGGTGCGTTTCTCGATCCTGCCGTGACCAGAATTGACCTGGATGGCCGTTCTAAAATCAGTGGCAACCTTCCCAAAGCCCGGTTTAGGATTATCTGGAGCAAATAAGCGCTCAATATCTTCATACAAACGCGGGTGATTGGTTTTGACCGGCCAAATGTAGTGCCCCCCGCGATCCACGATCGTTGCCGAAATGGCCCGTTGAGTATGTAGCGCATCTCCAGTAATCACTTTTCCGGCAATCTCAGCTTGCTCCAAGACTTGTGGGGCGACCACAATCTCGTTTTCCTTTGTATCCACTGCCGCTTGTGCGATGACAAGCTGCTCTTCCACATCGTAGAGGCTCAAGACCTGATCACTGCGCTCTTGACCGGCTATGCGTGTGCCCCGCAATGCCTTGCCGTCCATGGATAATACCTTCCCCGCCCCGCTTTGCTCCTGTTGCTGGTATGACCGGGCCATGCGGTCAAACTCGGCTTCCTCCAGAATTGTGTGAAATACCCGCCGAATCGTGCTATGGGACGGCGTCCGCTGGAGTTTCAGTTTCAGTAGTTCACACACTTCCCCTACATGATTTTTCGCCCAATCCGCAATTTCATCCGGTTTGTCTTTGCCGACCAGTTTGGCTATAAAAATGATCGCCAACAACGTCACCAGGCTGTATTGTTTGCCTTTTGCTCTTCTGCTATCGCGGATATGATGAAACCGCCCATACAAACTGTCTCTATCATGGATAATCCCGGTTTCTCCGATCTCCTCCCAGGGCTTAAGCGTGCTATACTCCATTTGGATCCTCCTCGGTTTTGGGTTGTTTAGTCACTACCATTTTACCGAGAAGGATCTTTTTGTCTATCTGTCAAGCTTTCTTGAAAAAGCCATACCAGGTATGTAATGTTTTAACGGTTTACTTCACCTTGAAGCGGTAGTCAAAGGTGCAAATCACTTTGTCGCTGCGCATCAACCGCCAGGTCGCACCATAAGTGCCCACCGTGGTCGGCGCCTTCACGTCAATGATGATATCTAACGTAGTGTTTGGCGGAACATCTGCCGCCAAATCATAAATATCATTCCCAGTGTGAAGCTTATCTCCGGAATACCAGCGGTAATCCACATCCGCATCATCCCACGTCTGGCTGCCTGAGTTCTTGATCGTCCAGCGCACGTCAAAATCATTCCCCGCGCCGATCACCGTATCAGCCGCCGGAGAAACAGCCATGATGGTGCAGTTATAACCTTCAGATGTTGGCTGCTGCGTGTTGGTCGGTGACTGCACCGGCGTATGGGTGCGCGTCGGCGCCCGGGTGATGATGGGTGTCACCGTGGCTGCCGGCGGGGTGTTGGTGGGCGCAACTGTGGACGATGGCCGCAGTGTGGGGGTTGCGCTGGGTTCCGGTGTATCGGTCGGCAGGGCCAGGGCCGTGCTGGTCAGGTTGGCAGCAATCGTCTGAATTGAGATTGTGGCCGCCGCATTGACGGTCGCCTGCATGTCTTCTGCTGAAAGCGTGGGCGGCAGTGGCACAGTTGTATTCGTTAGGCTGCACGCCACCGTAGTCACCAGCAGGACTAAAGCAAATATCGCTTTGAAAAGTTTAGATCGAGACATAATGTATTACCTCACTTGAAAATGGGCTCTCATAAAAAGACGCTGAAGCCAGTGATTTTGTTCCCTTGCATTATATCATTGACAGAACACTCCGCAAACCCGGATAGTTTACCTTAATTTAACCAACCATTCGGACTGCTTAATCGTGCAATTCCCCACCGCGAGCAATCATGCCTTATGCCAGTCCGTGCGCAGCCATCAACTCGGCATCAGACAGAATCGCATCCGTAGGCCCGTCTGCTGTCACCTGTCCCTGATCCAGCAGCAGGGTGCGGGGCAGCAAATCGCGCACCAGCGCCAGGTCATGGGTGGCAATCAACATCGTCTGTGGCAGTTCAGCCAGCAATTCAATCAGGTTTCGCCGGGCGCGTGGGTCCAATCCTGCTGACGGTTCATCCAGTACCAGAATCTCCGGCTGCATCGAGAGCACCGTGGCAATTGCAATGCGCTTTTTCTCGCCAATGCTCAAATGATAAGAATTGCGCTGAATATAGGCCTCCATATGCACCGCTTCCAAAGCTTGCTCAACCCGCGCCTGCACTTCGCCGGGCGTCAACCCCTGATAAATCGGCCCATAGGCCACATCCTCAAATACCGTTGGTGAGAAAAGCTGGTCATCCGGAGATTGGAATACCAGCCCAACGCGAGCCCGAACCTCGCCGAGATTTTTGGCAGTCACAGCCTGCCCGCAGATCCGCAAAACCCCTTCTCCAGACAGAATCCCATTGAGATGCAATATCAAGGTGGATTTGCCCGCCCCGTTGGGCCCCACCAGTGCAATCTTCTCACCCCGCTGCGCTTTGAAATTAATCCCTCGCAGCGCTGCCCGCCCGTCAGGATACGAAAAACGCAGTTCCTCAATTTCAATCACGGGTCCCAGGTTCAATCCATCGCTCATCTTAACCACCTGTCATTATGCCAATCAATAAAATCATACTCAGAACAATGCTTCCGCCGATCATCAACCAGATTTCATTCTGCGATAAACGGCGTGTGGGCAGGGTTCGAATTTCGCCGTCGTAACCCCGCGAAACCATCGCATGATAAATGGCCTCGCTGCGTTCAAAAGACCGCAAAAACAGGCTGCCTGCCATCCCGCCGGTTACGCGTGCCCGCCAGGTCAAACGCCCGCCCGTCTTTCGCCCTGCCAGGTGCCCGCTGCGCGCAGTGCGAGCGCGCAGCATCCGCAGCGCCTCGTCTGACATCACAAACAAATACCGCCACATCAATGCCACGGTAACCGCCAGTAACCGGGGCAGGTGATAGGCCCGTAATGCCGCCAGAAGGTCCTGGATGGTGGTTGTCGCTGCCAGCAGCACAGCCGCCTGAACCGATAACCATGACTTGAGCGCAATGGATGCCACCCGTACCACCCCGGCATCGCTGATGTTTGCAGTGGTTCCGAAGAACGGAAAACTGAGCCAGGTGTTTCCAGCGGTTGTGAACAAAAGAGGCACGGCTGCTAGAATGAACGGCAGCGCCAGCAGCGACCGCTTCATAACATACCCCAATCCCAGTTGTGACAGCAAAGCCCCCGAGATCGTGATGGTCAATAGCAATACATAGGCAGGCCAGGCCCCGGGCGGGCATAAAGCGGTAATCAAAATGAACCCAACCGCCAGCGCCAGCTTGACCCGCGCATCCAGATCGTGAAGCAGACTGACATGCGGCTGGTACGGGTCAAGCAGGCGGGCAGCGTCACTCATGGGGTAGTTATGCCTTGGTTTCGGTGCGGCTTCGGGTTCTGGCAACCAGCAGCGCAATCCCCAAAACAACCAGAACGCCCACAATCCCGGCCACGATGGTCGCTATCGCTTCGTTGCTAATCCCCGGAAAAACATAATCCGGAATAATCGAATACGCCGGATCCTGCGCCGCTTCCAGAAAACCCTTCTGTTCAGCAACCCATTCCAGCCCATCCGGATACGCCGAAGCCAGCGGTGAAAGAATCGCCAGCAGCACAGCAATACCCAACCCGCCAAATAACAATCCCTTTTGAGATTTTGTGCCGGCATTGCCCGTTTTCAGTAAGTCGTGCCGGGCAGCAAAGATGAACGACAATGCGCCCAGGGTAATTAATCCTTCGCCTATGCCAATCAACGCGTGAATGCCCGCCATGGTTGGCACAGCAATATTCGCCGGTGAAGTTCCCGAAATGGCCAGTTCCAGAGCGACCGCCAGCGAAGCAATAAAAATAGAACCCCAGGCTGCCGCAAACCCCCGAATCATCACGCCTTTCAAATCCTCGCCCAACCAGCGCCGCAGGATCTGGTCAACGCCGTAAGAGACAAACACCCCGATAATCGCCATATTGAAGATATTGGTGCCCAACGCTAGCAGCCCGCCATCTTGGAAGATGAGCGCCTGCGTACCGACAACTGTTGTCATCACAATCACTGCCGCCCATGGCCCCAGTAGAATAGTCGCCAGTGCCGCTCCCAACAAATGCCCCGATGTTCCCCCCACAACGGTGAAATTGAGCATTTGCCCCGCAAAAATTGCCGCCGCCATCACCCCCATTAAGGGAATGTCTTTCTCTGAAAGCGAGCCGTTTAATTGACGAATGGCAACCGCAATCACAATGACAGACGCAATCCACATCACAACCGATACCAGCACGGAAAGAAATCCATCTGGAATATGCATGGGTGTTGCCGAGAATAACATAGGAGGGTGCTCCTTGATCTATTTGGAAATGGTGACTAAATTATAAATCCAAAACTTTGCAAATGCAAAGATTTGCATTATAATTTGCACAAGGTTAAATCATGCGTTCATCCTCTGCTCAGGCGATTGTTTTAGATGTCATGCGTCAGGCTGACGCTCACCTTTCAGCCTTTGAAATCTACAAAGCCACCCGTTCCCGTCTCCCGGCAGTCAATGCCTCAACCGTCTATCGCATCTTGCGCCGCATGGTGCAAATAGGCCAGGCCTCAATCTCAGACATGGGCACCGGTGCAGCCGTCTATGAACTGCTGACCGAAAAACGCCACCATCATCTGGTCTGCGAGCAGTGCGGCGGGGTGATAGATCTTGCAGATGAGGATGTTGCCGCCTTTTTTGAGCTCTTAACCCAAAAATACCACATCAAAATTGATACCCACCATTTGGTGCTGTTTGGCGCTTGTCCCTACTGCAATCACTCCCAAGAGACCTAATTCTCCGGAACATCGCAGGTAATTTGTTCAATACGCTGCCGGAGAAAAGCTAAAATCGTTCCGGCTTCATTTACATCAAAATTCATACTCAGATGCCCGGCCCCAATCAACTCAGTCCAGTCCAACTGTGGCAGCCCATCAACATTTGATCGCGCGATCTCACAACCGTATGGAATCAGCGTTTTCTGAAATACTGCATACTCGCTGGGTTGCCGTCCTTCCAGGGGGACGTCTCCCGCTCCAATCCAGATGGACAGGCGCTGCAGGGCTGTCCGGTCAAATAGTATATACTGGGTGGTTTCTGCCAGGTTAAATGCCTGTTGGACCCCTGGCAGAAAACCTGGGTTGGGCTGCCGGTTTTCAGCGATTCCAAAATTACTCAAGACTTCAGCATCCTTGTCCCCCGGATAAATAATTCGGAAATTAAGCTGCGGTGCATCAGTCATCGATACCGCCAGCAGCCAGACCACATCAAGCTGCGGGTTGGCGGCGGTCAAATCATCCACCTGGATCAGGATCAACCTGCGCTGGTTGGAAAGGTCCGGCGTATCGTCTGGGGTGCTAATCATGGTCTCTGCCGGTTGCTCGGTGATTCGGGCAAGCCAATATCCTGCTGCCGCACACAGCCCAAACAACACCAGCAGAACAATAATGGCCGGAGCCTTTTCTTGCACCGTTTTCCTTTCCTGGTAATCCGTTGAAAAATGCCTGAACCAATAAAACCCCTGAGGCCGACGCGCCAATACCCCCCATACCCCCCACGTCCCCTCCCTGCTTAAATTCTACCAGAAATCGGAATTGGGTGGGGCTTTGTAAGACAACCAATTTTGTAAGGTTAAGTCAGGGCAAACAATAACATCCCCGTCATAAATCCCGCCAGGGCTGTCAGCGCCAGGCTGCCCAAAATTGTTCTCATGGACTTCTGCCGCAGCCACGCCAGGTGGCTCACCAAAACCTGCCGCACCTGATTCGTGAAGCTCGGTTCAGCATCAGGAATCAGCAGCCAGTCGCTCAGTTGGGTTAGTTCCCCGGTGACCTTATCCAGTACAGCCAGCTGCACTTTTTCGATCGTGTGCTCAAAAATCGTCATTGCTTCCTCCAATCAACGGGATGTCGTAATTTTGGTGATTTTGCCCGCCGCATTAACGCTGACGCGGATAATTCGCTGCAGCGCCTTCCCATTTGCGGTAATGGCTTTGGCCTGAAAAATCAGCGCCGTGCCATTGCTCTGCGGCTGCACCCGTGGGCGGCAGCCCCGGGTTTCTGGGAACTGCCGCTCCACCTGCTGACAGATTCGTGCCAGTTGCGCTGCATCCATAATCAATTGACCATGGTGCGGGTTCGCCGCCGCATAAAGGCTGGTAGATCCAGGTCATTGGCAGCCGCAACCGTATCCATCTCCGGGTGCAGCGTCAAAGGTGGGCGCCCCACCGGGCTGGCCGGCTGCGCCGGCATTTCTACCGGGCGGGTTTCTACCGCTCGTGGCTCCGCCGGAATAACCTGTACCGGGGTTGCTCCCAGTCCGGTGACAATCAAAATCACCTGCGCCCGGTTCTTCATTCGCGGGTCCGTCGTAATCCCAGGGATGATTTCTGCCGAGTTGCCGGTGCGTTCCTGTAGCTGATTCAACGCTTCCATAACCTCCATAAAGGTGATGTCGGGCCCGGCAGTAAAGTTCGCCAGAATGGCAGTGGCATTCTCCAGGCAGATTGCATCCAGCAGCGGGTGATGCAGCGCCCGTTCAATTGCCTGGCTGGCTTTGTTGGCGCCCTCGCCCTGCCCAATTGACATAATCGAACCGCCACCCAGCTGCAGCATTTGCCGGATGTGAGCAAAATCCACGTTTATTAAACCGGTCTCGGTGATCAATTCAGTAATGCCCTGCACCCCCTGGCGCAAAACATCGTCTGCCAGCCTCAAGGCCATATCCAGCGTCAAATCCCGCTTGCCCAGGTCCAGCAGGCGGTCATTTGGAATAGCGATCAGCGTGTCGGTGAATCCGCGCAGCTTTGCCAGTCCACCGCGCGCATTGGTCTGCCGCTTGCCCATCTCAAATGAAAACGGCATTGTCACCACGCCCACCGTCACCGCACCGATAGCCTTGGCGGCTCGCGCTGCCACCGGGATAGATCCAGTTCCAGTGCCGCCGCCCATGCCTGCCGCCAGAAAAACCATATCTGCGCCTTTCAGCGCTTCAGTAATCAGGTCGTAGCTTTCCTCGGCAGCTTCTTCGCCAACCTGTGGATTGCCGCCGGCGCCCAGTCCGCGGGTTCGTTCGGGCCCCAACTGCAGGCGCACCGGCGCCAGGCTGTTATTCAGCGCCTGTGCATCAGTATTTGCAGCAATGAAATCAACGCCAGTCAGTCCAAGTTCAATCATCCGGTTGATGGCGTTTGAGCCGCCGCCGCCCAGCCCAAGCACCTTCAGACAGGGCTTGTGGGCTGGCAGTGGCGTGCTGGGTACAAAAGAACGGGTGGCAATTGTGAAGTTCATGGGATCACCTCTCAGCCAGTATTGTTGCAAGAGTCGTGCCGGTCTCGTTGATTCGTTCAACCCGGCAGCCCGCCCGGCGCAGGCGGTTCAGCGCCTCTTCCGAAAAATCTTTCTCACCGCCAATCACTAAAACAGTTTCTGCCAGCGCGGCTTCAGCCAGCGAAAAACCGATCGTTGGGCGATATTTTTTGACGTAGGGCCGAATGGCTTCAAAATGCCAGTCCGCGATGCCCCATTCATATCCCGGTAGCAGAACATAGCGCCTGATGGGGCGCTGCGGACCGGCAGGAACCTGCTTCGGAGCCATCAGCCGCGGCAGCGCTTTAATTTTCTGTGCCAGTTCGCTTACTTTTCCGTCTGCCGAATACCAGGCCTTATCCACATCTGGCGAATCGGGCGCCGCGCTCAGCAGCCAGAAACAGCAGCCCAGCACCTCTGCGCCCAGCGGCGCCAGCGGGTGAGTTCGATTGTTGGGGTCCGGGGTAGCCTGCCCGTTTGCCAGCCGCACGGCCGCCAGTTGAACCTCTGCCGGGGCATCCGCGCCGGCTTCCAGCAGCAGCATGGGCCGCGGCCCGCCCAGTTGCTTCTGTACAACCGCCTGAATCCATTCATATTGCCGAAACCCGCGCTGGTCTTCGGAGCCCTCCGGGCTTAGGTAGGGGCGCACCCCTGTCCAGCGAACTGCGCCGCCCAGCCCCCAATTCAATGAATGGCCATAGCAACGCGCATAGGCGGAAACGGTCAGCGTTTCCAGCAGCCTGGTTTGCCGCCGCCGTTCCAGTGCCTGCAGCGCCGCGCTTAAAAAGCTGAGGTCCCAGTAACTGCCTCTCGGCTCCAGCGGTGGAAAAACAGGCAGCAGCCCGGCATCCAGTGCGGCTTCAGCCAGCGGCAAATAGCGGTCCAGGGTGCGCTCAACCAGATCTTCCCCCAGCCATTCAGCCTCAGGCCAGGCTGTACTTTGATTGGGCCTTTCAAACAGCACAACGTACCGCACCCCCCAGGTTGAATAAGCGTGCAGCAGGGGGCGCAAGTCCTCAACTTGGGGCGGCTGATGCAGCGCCAGTTGGAACTGTAAGATGGGCGTGATACCCGCACCAATCAGGCTGCGCAGAAAAAACTCAGGCACTGCCCGGCTGCTTTCTGCCCGCAGCGCCAGCCAGCCTACCCCCAGCTCGTGGAGTTCGGGCAGCCAGGTCGCCAGGTCAGACTGGCGGTAATGCAGGGTATCCGGAAAATAATGCAGACCAGTGACAGCCATAGACGCTTCCAGAAGAAAGAGTGACGTGCTGCCTTCAACGGAGCAAGAAATATGCCAGTCTCCAGGATACTGCCTCTTAAAACCCAAAAGACAGTATAATTTCCCATCATGATTTTGGTTACCGGTGGCACCGGTTTTATTGGTCAGGCGCTTGCTCGCCAGTTGGTCCTCAATGGCCATCGGGTTCGGGTCTTACTGCGCCCTGCTCCTCAGTCGCCGAATCTGCCGCGGCACATCCCCGTTGAGGTGGCGCTTTGCTCACCGCGCGATGAGCGCGGCCTGCGCGCCGCCATGAAAGGCGTGGATGCCATCTTCCACCTTGCCAGCGCCGAAAACGCCTCCGGACGGGCAGACTTCGACGAGGTGGATATCGGTGGCGCCGAAGCCATTGCCGCAGCTGCGTCCCAGTCGGGCGTTCAGCGTATTTTCATGCTCAGCCAGTTGGGCGCAGACCGCGCCTCTGCCTACCCGGCCTTGCGAGCCAAAGCATTGGTCGAAGGCATTCTCCAGCACGGCTCCGTCCCCGTCAGTATCATTCGTTCGGCCTCGGTTTATGGCCCCAACGATCACTTCACGATTGGGCTGGTTCGCTTGCTGCGCATGAGTCCGGGTATTTTCCTGCTTCCCGGCGGTGGTAAGACCCTGCTCCAACCTCTCTGGATTGAAGACCTCATCGCCTGCCTGCTGATGGCGCTTGAAGATCCATCTCTCGTCACTCGGACCATTGAAATTGGTGGGCCTGAGGCCATTTCTTTTAAGAAAATTGTACAGGATGTCATGCAGGCCTCTGCCGTGCACCGCCTGCTGTTGCCCGTTGAATTGGGTTACATCAGAAAAATCTCACCCTGGGCTGATCACAACCCCCGCTTCCCGCTTTCAATTTATTGGCTCGACACCCTTGCCACAGACCGCACCTGCTCGATCAGCACCCTGCCGCATCAATTTGGCCTGATGCCCGCTCGCTTCCATCAGCAGTTGTCCTATCTTAATCCACCGGATAAAAAAGCTCACTCCAGCACCGGTTAGAAAGAATCCCTATGTCGCCCCAACCTTCCAATTCTCCCAGTTTTTGTGTTCACGGGCATTTTTATCAACCCGTTCGTGAAGACCCCCTGACCAATGAGATCCCCGAAGAGCAGGGCGCAGCCCCCTACCATGACTGGAACGAGCGCATTTACGCCCATTGCTATGCCCCAAATGCCGAACTGGGCAACTTTGAGCGCATCAGCTTTAACATCGGCCCAACCCTGTTCACCTGGCTGGATCTGCACCACCCCGAAACCAGCGAAATGATTGTTACCCAGGAGCGCCGCAATGTAGAGCGTTATGGTGTGGGCAATGCCATGGCTCAGGCCTACCACCATACCATTCTCCCTCTCGCCCGGCGAGAAGATAAAATCACCGAGGTGATGTGGGGCATCGCTGATTTTGAGAATCGCTTCCATCATACGCCCCAGGGCATGTGGCTCCCAGAAACTGCCGCCGATCTGCAAACGCTGGAAGTTTTGGCCGATTGCGGCATCCAGTTCACCATTCTGGCACCCTGGCAGGCGGCCGTGGATTCGGTAGATATCACCCATCCCTACTGGGTTGAACTGCCCAACAACAAACGCATTGTCGTCTTCTTTTACCAACCCGAACTCAGCGCCCGCATTAGCTTCGATCCTGGCTCAACCGCCAATGCCGATGACTTCTATAACCACATTCTCTTGCCCCAGTTTTATGGCGCCCCAACCGATTCCGCCCCGAAGTTTGTCATGATGGCTTCTGATGGCGAACTCTACGGCCACCATCAACCCTTCCGCGATAAATTCCTCTCCCGCCTCACCCAGTACAGCGGTGATGGCCCCCGGCCGACCTTTCCGGCGCTCTGGCTTCAGCAGAACCAGCCCACCCATACCATGACCATTCGCGAAAAAACCTCCTGGAGCTGCCACCACGGTGTTCTCCGCTGGATCGGACAGTGCGGTTGCACCCCCCACGGCGAATGGAAAACCCATCTGCGCCAGGCCCTCAACCGGATTGCCGAAGTGGTAGATGCCCAGTACCTTGCTGTGGTCAAGCCCCTCCTGTCCGATCCCTGGCAGTTACGCCACCAGTACATCCGGGTCTTGCTCGGCCAGCTTACACTTGCCGACCTGGTTGAGTTGTTGGTGGGCCGCCGGCTCACAGAGCACCAGATCATCCAATTGGATCTCCTCCTCAGCGCCCAGCATGAACGCCAGCGCATGTTCACCTCCTGTGGCTGGTTCTTTGAAGATTTCGACCGCATCGAACCGCGCAATGTGGTGGCTTATGCCGCCCAGGCCGTCTGGCTCACCAACCTGGCCACCGGTGAAGATTTCTCTCAAAAAGCCCTGGGTTGGCTGCGCCCTGTCGAATCCTGGGTCAGCGGCCTGCGCGCCGACGTAGTATTCTCCGATCGCCTGGCCCTTACCCGCAAATTCTTTGACCGGATGCAGCCCTCGGTCTGGGTTCCTGGCTGAGCCGGGCTATAACAACCCGCGTTGCGCGGCAATCGCAATTGCCGCCGCCCGTGAATCAACCCCCAGCTTGTTGTAGATACTGGCCAGGTGTGCTTTGACGGTCCGCTCACTGATGCCCAGGTTGAACGCAATCTCCTTACTGCGCTCCCCGCGCGCCACGGCTGCCAATACTTCCATCTCGCGCTCACTCAACTTAAGCATTCCCCCTTCAGTTGGGGGCGGATTTTCTGCCCCATTCAACAGCTTTAGCAGCATCTCTGGCGCCAGCAGTGTCTCTCCTCGCGCGGCTGCTTGAATGGCATGGAATAATCGTTCCCGGCTGGTATCTTTGAGCAGGTAACCCTTGGCCCCGGCGCGCAAGCCGCGCCGCATAAGATCATCCTCGTTGAAAGTGGTTAAAATCACCACCCCAATTTCCGGCATTTCGACCCGCAGATGTTCAATCGCCGTAATGCCATCCATGCCGGGCATGCGCAGATCCATCAACACCACATCCGGGTGCAGTTCACGGCACAGCTGCAGCGCTTCTGCACCATCGGCGGCTTCGCCCACCAGTTCAAAATCTTCGCCGGTTTCCAGAATCAGGCGAATGCCTTGCCGGATGATTAAATGGTCGTCTGCAATCAGAATTCGAACACTCATGGGATTGGCATCCTGACGACGATGGACGTTCCCTGTCCGGAGCGGCTTTCAATTTCCATCGTCCCGCCGGCCAACTCGATCCGTTCTCGCATTCCAATCAACCCATAATGCCCGGCGGGTATGGTCTTGGGATCAAAACCTTGCCCGTCGTCACGAATTTCAAGCTGAATCGTTCTGTTTTGGGCCGAAACGATCACCTGGCTGTGTGCAGCCCGCGCGTGTTGGGCAATATTTGCCAACCCTTCAGCCAGGATGCGTTGCATGGTGTCACAAAGGTTGGCTGGCAGGGCTTGAGGTATATCAATTTCCAATGTGCAGGGAATCCCGGTGCTGGCACTGAATCGCGCCACCTCTCCTTGCAGAATATCCTTGCAGTCTGGCGTGGAGGGTTCTCGCAGATCTTCAATCGCCCGGCGGGCATCTGCCAGCGTTGTGCGCGCCCGTTCCATCGTATTTTGAATAATCTGATGGGCTTTTTCTGCTCGCCCGCTTTCTAGATACGCATTAGCAGCTTCAAGCTGTAAAATCAATCCTGCCAGCCCCTGCGAAAGTGTATCGTGCAGTTCACGCGCCATGCGCTGCCGCTCAGCAGCAATGGTTAAATCTTCCACCTGTTCAGCATAGTTTGTAAGCTGTCGGTTAGCCGCTTCAAGCTCATTCAATAAAGCTTGGGCGCGCTCATTCGCATTTGATTGGCGCGTATACATCTCCACATAAATTACCACAAAAATGACCATCGGCAGAGCGCCGAGCAGCCACCAGCCAACCTGTGTTGTTCCCGATACCCAGATGTAAAACCCCAGCGACAATATCAGATAGTAAGCCATGGCCAGGAATCCACGCCGGGTAATCCCATAAACCCCAATCGCCTCGCCCACCAGCGCCATTGAAACGGCAAACGCAATCCCAATATCTTTAGAGAGATATACCAGGGCAATTGCCAGCCCGCCTTGCAGCAGCATATACCAGATCAACCAGCCAGGGCGCTCAGCAAACACCCTCAAGATCCAATGCAGCAAAATATGGGCGCTCATTAACAAAACAAAGATTCCCAGCCGCCAGGGCTGCTGCATCTCTGGTTGAGCCACGATCGCCCACAGACTCATGGCGACCAAAACGAGGGTCATAAACCAGAAAAAGATGCGTGTCTCTCGTTCTGTATTGATAATGGGAGTTCTTATTTTCATATCTGCTTTTATTGTATGTCTTCTTGCCTTTTTTTACCACCGCCCAAACGGACATTGTCCAAAAGGACAGTCCAACCCGGCCCGATTGCCCGATGTAATTTTCTGTCAGACTGACTAAACTTCAATCTAGTCAGCTTATTTCTCGAAAACGGAGTCTCTCATGCAACCAGCACTTCATGTTCACAATCTGCATAAAACCTTTCGCAATGGTCACAACCTTAAAGCTGTAGATGGTGTCAGTTTTGATATCTTCCCCGGTGAGATTTTTAGCTTGCTGGGCCCCAATGGCGCTGGCAAAACGACCACTATTTCCATGCTCTCTGCCCTCTTACGCCCCGACCTCCCATCGGACGGAGCCAGTGAAATTGCAATCCTGGGCCATTCACTGCAGCACGAACCTCGGGCTGCCAAGGCTTTGCTTGGCGTGGTGCCCCAGGATATCGCCCTTTACGAAGACCTCTCTGCGCGTGAAAACCTCACCTTCTGGGGCAAAATGTATGGCCTGCGCGGTGCTGCCCTGGTCCAGCGGGTTGACGAAGTGCTGGAATTAATCGGCCTGACCGAGCGCGCCAAGGACCGGATTGGTAAGTACTCGGGTGGTATGAAGCGCCGAGTCAATATTGGTGTAGCTTTGCTCCATCGGCCCAAAGTAATTTATATGGACGAGCCAACAGTCGGCATCGATCCGCAAAGCCGCCGCAGTATTCTGGATGGCGTGATGGCCCTCAAGCATCAGGGCATGACCGTGCTCTACACCACGCATTACATGGAAGAAGCCCAGGAACTTTCTGATCGCATAGCCATCATGGATCATGGCAAATTGATTGCCAGCGGCACCCACGCAGAGTTAATCCAGCTTGTGGGCCAGAAGGCACGTCTAATCCTGACTGTCAATGTCCCAACCGATCACATTTTGCAAGACTGGCAAGCTGTTCCTGGCGTGTTCAGTGTGGTTGCAGCCGATGACACGTTGACCTTGTTGGTGGATGATACCAACCGCGTGCTCCCGCAGCTTTTTGAAATTGCTGCCTCTCGCGGTGTTCGCATTACCTCAGTAGATATCCAGGAACCCGACCTGGAATCGGTGTTTCTCCATCTCACCGGCCGCGCCCTGCGCGACGCCTAACGGAGCCCTCATGAAATCCCTCGCCATTGCCTTCAAAGACCTGACGCATTCATTCCGATCCACTTTTGCCATCATTTTCATGTTTGGCGTTCCCCTGATGGTCACCGGGCTTTTCTACCTCATGTTTGGCAGTCTATCTGCTGATGAGTCCGGCTTCAATCTGCCCCCCACCAAAGTAGTGATTGTCAATCTCGATGCTGGCGATCCTCAGGCCGGGCAGTTGGGGCAAATTATGGTAGCCGCCCTCCAGAGTGAGGATTTTGCCAGCTTGATGGATATCTCCCTGTCTCCGGACAGCGCTTCTGCCCGCCAGCTCGTGGATACTCAGCAGGCTGGGGTTGCCGTGATCATCCCCGCAGACTTCTCCACTTCGTTCACCGACTCCCAATCGGCAACCCGGCTTGAATTGTATTCTGATCCTACCCTGACCATCGGCCCTGGGATTGTTCGTTCAATCATCAGTCAATTTACAGATCAATTCTCCGGCATCAAAATCACGGTAGCCCTTGCCCTCAAACAGGCTGAATCCGGTCAGATTGAGTACGCTCAAATTGAGTCAATCATCGCTGACTACATGGCAGCATCTCAGGCCAGCGCCGATCCGCAATCGCTGATCGAATCAGTTACCCCAACGGCTGCCCCGCAACAGAACTTCATGCTGACTCTGATTGGCCCAATCATGGCCGGCATGTTGATCTTCTATGCCTTTTACACCGGTGTCAATACCGCCATGACAATCCTCAAAGAGAGCGAAGATGGCACCTTGAGCCATCTCTTTACCACGCCCACCTCGCAAACCGAAATCCTTGGCGGCAAATGGATTGCAGTCGGCCTGACGGTGCTGGTGCAGGTGGTTACCCTTCTGCTCGTTTCCCGCCTGATCTTTCAAATTGAATGGGGCGCCCTCCCGGTGGTCGCTCTGGTGGCGCTCGCCATTGTCTGCTCGGCCTCGGCTTTTGGTGTTTTCATTTGTTCGTGGCTCAAAAACACCCGGCAGGGAGGCCTTATCTTTGGCGGCGTGCTCACCGTCACTGGCATGGTTGGCATGATGGATGTCTTTACCGGCAGTCCTGGTGACCCCCGGTTTGGATTTTGGCCTTTGATCACGCCCCAGGGCTGGGCCTCACGCGGCCTGCTTGCCTCAATGAACGGCGCTGCGGTCTCCCAGGTTCTGCCCTATGTGCTGGCGCTGGTCGCGATGAGCATCATCTTTTTCATCATCGGCGTACTGCGCTTTCAAAAGCGCTATGCCTGATCCCACTTACCCCGAGCCACATCTCGATAAATAGGAGCCCGTCACATGTTACCCATTCTTGACCTTGCGTCTAAAGATTTGTTACAAATGCTGCGCGATCGTAAAACTTTTTTGTTTTTGCTGTTGATGCCTGTCGCTTTTACATTGCTGTTTGGTTTTATTTTTAACGGCGCAGCGCAAACAGATACCGATGCCCGTCTGCCCGTCGGACTGTTGAATCGGGACCAGGCCGCACCGCTCAGTCTGGGATTAGAATCCTTGCTCTCGTCTTCAAATGTAATCCGACTGGAATCCTATGAGGACGTTACCGCCCTGGAAGAAGCTGTCATTGACCAGTCTCTGGCCGCGGCTGTCATCATTCCTGCCGGGTATGGCGATTCGCTCCAGAGTAATCTCCCTCTCAAATTAACGGTCATTGCCGACCCCGCCGTCCCTGCCGGTCTCAGCGCTCAAACAGAAATCAGCGTGGCTGCCAGCCGCCTGAACCGCGCCATCCATACGGCTCAAGTGATTGCATCACAGGGCCGCGCCAGTTTTGATGCCGCGCTTCACGATGCCCTTACAGCCTGGCAGGATCCCCCCGTGCATCTGGCTTTAACCCAATCTCAAACCACCCTTGCAGAACCCGGTGAGCCTCCAGCTCCTGCCAATAATTTTGCCCATAGTTCTCCGGGCATGATCCTGCAGTTCGCAATTGCCGGTTTGCTCACCTGCGCCCAGGTCATCGTTTCAGAACGTAAAAACCGCTGCCTCCAGCGCTTGCTGACCACCGCCACCAGCCGGGTACAAATTCTCTTGGGACATTACCTCTCAATCTTTCTCCTGATCTTTTCCCAGTTCGCCATCCTGATTCTCTTTGGGCAGTTTGTTCTCAAGCTGGATTATTTCGCTCACCCCTTAGCCACTCTCTTGATTGCCCTCACAGCGGCCCTGTGCATCTCCGCTCTGGGTTTGCTGATTGGGGTGCTGTCCAAATCAGAGGAGCAGGCCGTGACCTATGCTTTGATTTGCATGTTTATTCTTGCTGGCGTGGGCGGAGCCTGGGTGCCGCTTGAATTTACTGGCTCAACCTTCCAGACAATCGGTCACCTCACCCCCCTGGCCTGGGCGATGGATGGTTTCAAGAATATCCTCGTCCGCGGTCTGGGTTTGACTTCAGTTCTGCTCCCGGCTGCGGCCTTACTGGGTTATGCCATACTGTTCCTTGGTCTGTCCACCTGGCGCTTCCACCGCAGTGCAAGTGCTTGAAAACTTAAGGGTTCGGCATTCAATTGAGCGTCGAACCCTTAAGTTTTGCTTCAAATGATCGAAAACCTGACCGAGTAGCTGTGGCTAGAGGTATTTCTTTTGCCACTCATACAGCTTGTTCAAAGCCTCAATTGGCGAAACGGTATTCATATCCAGCGCTCTCAACTCATCCAGCAGCGGGTTGGTTTCCGGGAACAAGGCCATCTGTTGCGCCGCTTCCGGGTTGATCTTCACAGCTCGCCCCGAAGAGGCTTCTAACTGTGCCATAATCTCGCCCGCCCGCAGAATCACCGACCGCGGCAGCCCCGCCAACTGCGCCACATGAATCCCATAAGATCGGTCGGCCCCGCCCGGAACAATCCGATGCAGGAATACCACCTGCCCTTCAGATTCGCTGACCGCCACATTGTAATTCCGCACCCCCGGCAGCAGGTCGCTGAGCTGCGTCAGTTCGTGGTAATGCGTGGCAAACAGCGTGCGCGCCCGCAGCCGCGGGTGATTGTGGATATACTCCACCACTGCCCACGCAATCGAGACGCCATCATAAGTGCTCGTCCCGCGTCCGATCTCGTCCAGGATGAGCAGGCTGCGCGGCGTGGCATGATGCAGAATATTAGCCGCCTCAATCATCTCAACCATAAAGGTGGACTGCCCCGCGTGAATCTCATCCTGCGCCCCAATTCGGGTAAAAATCCGGTCCACCAACCCAATGGTGGCTGAAGCTGCCGGCACAAAACTGCCAATCTGCGCCATCAACACAATCAGCGCCGCCTGCCGCAGGAAGGTGCTTTTACCGCTCATATTCGGCCCGGTAATCAACCGCACCACTTCGCCGTTCTCAAAGATGGCATCATTGGGCACAAACCGCGTGCCTCCGCTCAATAGCCGTTCAACCACTGGATGCCGCCCTTCGTGAATTTCCAGCGTTTCATCGTTTGCCAGCCTGGGTCGGGTGTACCCGCCAATCGCTGCCGCTTCTGCCAGTGCTGCCAGCGTATCCAGTGCTGCCAGTGCCCGTGCCGACCCCAGCAGCCGGGTGCTGCCAGCCCCCAGCGCCGCACAGATCTCGCGGAACAACCGGGTTTCAACCTCGCGGATGCGGTCTTCCGCGTTCAACACCAGCGCCTCATACTCCTTCATTTCCGGTGTAATATAGCGTTCTGCATTCACCAGCGTCTGCTTGCGGATGTAATCACTGGGTGCCATGTCTGCGTTTGCGCGTGTAATTTCAATATAATAGCCAAAAACTTTGTTGTATCCAACTTTTAGCGTTTTGATTCCTGTCCGCTCGCGCTCCACCGCCTCCAGGTTCGCAATCCATTCGCGCGCGTGCCGACTGGCTTCCACAATATGGTCCAGCTCTGCCGAATATCCCGGGCGGATGATGCCCGTGTTTTGCAATGTGGCTGGCGGCTCATCGCTGATGGCCGCTTCCAACAGCCCCAGTTCCTCTTCACAAGGGTTCAATGCCTGCATCAACCCCTGCAGCGGCCCACCTTCAGACAATAATGCCCGGATGTTGGGCAGTGCCCGCAGTGTCGCCCGCAGTGCAGTCAGGTCGCGCGGGGTGGCGTGTCCACTCAATACCCGGTTCGTCAGCCGCTCCAGGTCATTCAACCCCCGCAGACTGGTGCGCAGTTCAGCTCGCAGCATCCCATCGTCCACAAAAGTTTGAACGCCATTTTGGCGTTGATCAATCGCTGCCAGGTTCAGCAGCGGCTTGCTCACCCACTGCCGGATTAATCGCTTGCCCATCGGGGTCACCGTATAATCCAGCACCCCCAGCAGCGATCCCTGAACCTCACCGGTTCGAATGGTTTCGGTCAATTCCAGATTGCGCCGGGTCGGCGCATCCAGCGTCATAAACTCATCCAGGCTGTAGGTTGCCAGCCCGGTCAGCAGCTTGAGTGCAGCCGCCTGGGTCTCTTGCAGGTATTGCACAATTGCCCCTGCCGCTCGAATAGCCAGCGTCATTCCGCGCAGCCCAAACCCATCCAGCGATCCTGCCTGAAACTGCCGCAGCAGGGCTTCCTGGCACCGCCCCGGTTCAAACCGCCACCCCGGCCAGCGGGTCACGTGCCCCGGCCAGCCATCTGGCAGCGCCAGTGTCTCGGGCATCAGCACCTCGGCCACATTCAATCGCATCAGTTCCGCCCGCAGCGGATTCAATAACTCGGCGCCCTCCAGTTCTGTGACGCCAAACTCTCCCGTGGTAATGTCGGCATACGCAATCCCGGCGCGCTCATCCAGCATGACCACACAGGCCAGATAGTTATTGCGGTCGCTGTGCAGCAGCCCTGGCTCGATCAGTGTGCCGGGGGTAACCACCCGCACCACCTGCCGCGGGAACAACCCCCGCGTGGGCTGGTCTCCCACCTGCTCGCAAATCGCCACATGGTATCCCTTATCAATCAGCCGCGCTAGATAATTTTCCACCGCATGGTATGGAATCCCCGCCATCGGCACCCGCGCCCCCTTGGCCACATTGCGTGAGGTCAACACAATATCCAACTCTCGGCTGGTAATTTCCGCATCCTGGTCAAAGGTCTCATAAAAATCACCCAGCCGGAAGAACAAAATCGCATCCGGATACTGCCGCTTGATTTCTAGATATTGTTGCCGAATCGGGGTTACATCATCAGTTGTCATAAGTATTCCATTTTCAACTACAGTACATTTAATCAAATGAGTTTGGCGGCAATCAATCTTTCTTTATAAATCTCAAATCCTAAATCCTAAATCCTAAATCTCAAATCTTTCACGGCCACTTGATTTCCCGCAGCCCACTTGCGCCATTGAAGGCATAAATCTCATCGCTGTAAATCCAGATGGTATTGCCATCCCAGCCAATTTTCTCAAAAGTGAGAATGGTCTCCTCTGGCATGCCGTAGCTGGCCTGACTCTGTGTAACCCCGGTTTGCAGATCAATCAAATCAAAAGTGAGCCGTTCTGGATCGTCAAAAACCTGCACCAGTGCCATGCCGCCGTCAATATTTTGCACTGTGAATCCCCCATCTGCATCCATAATCGAGCTTGACTGCAGATCCAGTGACGCCTCAGCGGTCGGAATAACCTGCCACTTACGCTCGCCGCTCTCCCGGTCCAGGCCCCAAATCTCAAACCGTGTTGAGCCGCGGGTCCGTTGCGCCTCCACCACCAGCACGCCATCCTGCGAAAACAGCGGCCTGAGGTAATAATTCTCTTCTGCCGCCAATTGGCGCGCCTCGCCATTGTCCAGGTCCACAGCCCAGAGCAGCCCGGCGCGCTCAATCGCCAGATACATCATTTTATCGTCAGTCACACTTAAAACCGCGCTCCGGGTGAGTTCTTCAGAAACCTCTGCCTGCCAGACTCGTTCACCGGTTTCAACGTTCCACTGATCCACGCACCCGGGTTCCCAGAAGCCATAAGCCGTAAAAAATGTATTTCGATCTGCCCCGGTCCACGCCTCAGAATATAAACTCATTTCCTGTGGGTCACTGGTAAAGGTGCGGTTGGGGCACACCGGCTGAATATTCTGAAGCCGCTGCCCGCCTTCTTTGTCAAAGACAATCAATGTGGGTACCTCATCCACATTGTCAATAACCCCGGGTCCGCTGTTGAATAAAAACAGTCTGTCGGGTATTTCAGTCAGCCCAGCGCTCCATAGCTGCTGCCCCGTCACGCGGTCAAAAGTGTGCAGGGTGCCAATCTGCGTCAGGGCATATAATCGCCCCTCGTCAACCAGCAGACAGGTGTCACAGGCAGTCGGCAGTTGATCGCTTAACGAAGTTTCCCAAAGCACCGTTCCATCCGCCCGGTTGAGCACACTCAAGTGAGTCTCGTCCACCAGAAAGACTTGCTCCCCATCAACCAAAAACCGCACCCGGTAGCTCTCATCGCCCAGGCCTTCAGTTTTCCACTGCACAACCGGGTCCTGATCGAAATCCAAATAGACCAACCGGTGTGTCTCATCAGAATTATAGGCAATCCCGATGATGTCTGCTGTTGTGCCTGCGGCTTCGTCACGCACCAGCATCCGATTGACCACGCTGTAAATCACCACGCCCGGCGTGATGGCCTTATTGGCGTTGTTGAGCCCCATAATGAGCAAAACAATCCCAATGGGCACAATGCCCAGCATAAAAATCAACAAAGCAATAAAAGTCCCGGTTCTTTTCGGCGTTTCTCTGGGTGGCGAAAAATCGGCAGGCGTGAAATCAATCCGGGTGACCACAACCGGCGGTTCCTCATTATCTGGCAGATCCACCGTTGCATGGCAGTACTGGCATTGAATTCGCCGGTCGTGTTGGGTTGCCTTAAGCGGTGCACCGCAGGATGGGCAGGTCAGTGTACGGACATCATCAGCCATGTCTACCTCCAGGGAATGCCTTGATTATAGCACGCTCAGAATTGGCTGGCTTAATCTTGGTCTCATTTATTCCGCTCTGTGTATAATGGATAAAACATTTGTCAAGGAGCGTGCATTGATGAGCGAAGAAAAATACAACCGGCATCCCATCATGGAAGGCCTTGAATTGGGGTTAGGCACCTGGGCCTGGGGTGACCGCCTCTTTTGGGGGTATGGGCAGGGCTACGGCTCTGAAGATACCCGCCAGGCTTTTGATGCCTCCATTGCAGCCGGTGTTCGCTTCTTTGACACGGCAGAAGTTTATGGACAGGGGCAGTCTGAACTGATCCTCGGGAAATTGCTCAAAACGGCCGACCAACCTTTGCGTGTAGCCACTAAATTCATGCCCTTCCCCTGGCAGCTCAGCCGTCGCGTCTTGCTGCGCCATTTGCGGGCCAGCCTCAAACGCCTGGATTTATGGAAGGTCAGCCTGTACCAAATGCACTTTCCCAATCCCCCGGTCAGCGTCGAAACCTGGATGGAGGCCATGGCGGAGGCCGTCCACAATGGCCTGACCGAAGCAGTGGGGGTGTCCAACTATGACCGCTCTCAAATGCAGCGCGCGTTTGATACCCTCGCGCGCCAGGGTATCCCGCTGGCTTCCAACCAGGTGGAATATCATCTCTTGGATCGCCGCATCGAAACCAGTGGCATGTTGCAGCAGTGCCGTGAACTTGGCGTAACGGTGATTGCCTACAGTCCTCTGGCCCAGGGCATGTTGACGGGCAAATATACTGCCGAAAATCCCCCGCGCGGCTTTCGCGCCGGCAAATACACCCGTAAAACGCTGGCTGCCATTAAACCCCTTGTGGACACGCTTAAGAAAATTGGCTCAGACCATGCCGGCAAAACTGCGGCGCAGGTGGCCCTCAACTGGACCATCTGCAAGGGAACTGTACCGATTCCCGGCGCCAAGAACCTGGCCCAGGCCGAGCAGAACGCGGGCGCAATGGGCTGGCGCTTGACCGATGAGGAAGTCGCCCGTCTGGATGAACTCAGCGAGCGTGTGACCAAAGCCAACTGATCCCCGCAACTTACCCCGCTGGCTTGCGTATGTATTCTCTGAAAGGAGTTTTACACATGGAAGCCACGCGTGCTTTACGTCGTTCACGGTCAAACCGTTGGGTCGCAGGTGTTTGCGGCGGCCTCGGTGAGTTTTTTGGCATCGCTCCGGGTTGGTTCCGGCTGGCGTTTTTCCTCATGCTGCTGCCTGGCGGTATTCCTGGCCTGGTCATCTACCTGATCTGCATGATCATCATTCCCCCGGCGCGGGCATAGATCCCTCCCGCGCGTACAGGCGGATTGGATGCTGGTCGTCCAATCCGCCTTTTTTATTCCACCCGGGCGGTGTATCCCAGCTTTTGAGCCGCCGCAATAATCTCTGCCTCACTGAGAACCTGCTCGTCAAACTCAACCTGCATGGTCTGTTTGTGATAACTGGCGCTGACCTGCCGGATTCCCGGAACGTCATCTTCCAGCCCTTCCAGTCGCATGGCACAGGCCGGGCATTCCATATCCAAAATCCGAAAGACCTTCTTAATCATTCGAAAACCAATTCTCCACTGTACATTCCCATCGAGCAGGCGTATCGCAGCACCGTTCCAGCGGGTTGGGCCGGGATTTCCACCGCCACATCCCCGGTTTCAGGCAGCATCACCTCAACATTCAAATCCGGAATGACGAAAGCACGCGCACAGGAGTATGTTTTTTGAGTGATCAGGTGCAGTTCCAAATCTTGGTTGGCCGGCACCACCTGCGAGTTGGGGCTGTATCCGCTGTTCAAGACATTTAACGTGATCACCCCATCCGGCGCTGGGGTGGGGGTGTAAGCTGGATCAACCCCCGGCGGATTAAGCAGCGGGCTGATGTTTGGCGTGGGAAGGGGCGTTTCCTCGCTGGCCTGTTGTGCAAACAGCGGTCGGGTCAGTCTGGAGAACGAAATCGGTGACCCGGATAACACCAGGCCGCTTTCAATAGAAACCAGCCCTAAAATCAGCACCACCACAGCCACAATCGTCATGAAAACGCGCTCCAGCTTGGCCCCCAGCTTGGCGGCAAAATAAAAAGCGGCGAAGAAAACCGGGCTTGTTCCCAGGATGAAGGCCGAGAGAATCGCTGCTCCCTCCCAGGGGTTGCCAGTGCCAATTGCCAGCGCCATCATGCTTTGCGTCACACCGCACGGGATTAAGACCGTCAAAGCGCCCAGAAATACGGCGCTGATGGTTGATGCATTACCGCCTTTAGCCTTGCGCCGCAGGTAACGCGTGAACTTGGCTGGCGGCTGAATGGCAAAATAGCGAAAAATGGGATGGACATTCAACATGCGCAACCCATTCCCCACCATGAAAATGCCAATTGCAATCAGAAGGACAGCCCGTATCATCGGCGTAAGTTGCAGCACCGACCCTAACAGCCCCAGCAGAAAACCCAGCAGGGTGTAGGCAGTCAACTTGGCCAGCAGGAAGAACAGGATTGGGCGGGCAATCTGATGAGAACGCTGACCATTTTTGCCGCCTTGCTGTAAATCCTGCTCCAACTGTACCGCCAGCGAACTTGCCAGCAGCCCGCCTTGAACCGCCAGGCAGCTCAACCCGCCAGCAGTCAACCCGGTAATAAATGCGATCCAAATGTTCATCTTTATCCTTTATTGATAATCCGATAAAATATATCTTATTATAGGGCCCTGCCCGCATTTGTAAAGAGGTCAAATTCTGTGAAAAATGATAACCGAACCCACAAAACCTCTTTAATCAGCGCAATCAGCGGTTGTAATCAGCGTAATCAGTGGTCACAATCAACGCAATCGGCGTAATCAGTGGTCACAATCAGCGTAATCAGTGAAATCAGCGGTTGTAATCAGTGGTTGTGGTTTGACTCCTTCTCAAAAATCGGATAAAATCAGGGCAGTTATTTACCCCACCCCCCTGGGGGGGGTTAGGAGATTATACCATGACAGAACCCCAACATGTCACCTTGCCCATCACCGGAATGACCTGTGCCAACTGTGTCGCCACTGTTGAACGCAGCCTCAAGAAAGTCAACGGCGTTCAATCGGCAACCGTCAACCTGTCTTCTGAGCGCGCCACCGTAGAGTTTGATCCATCTCTTGCTGGCCTGGATGATCTGATCGCCCGGGTGGAGCGTGCCGGCTATGGCATCGCGGCTGGCGAAGCAGATTTGATTATCCAGCGCCTCAGCGATGATAACGATGCCCGCCGCTTGCAGAAGACCCTCAGTGCTCTCCCTGGCGTACTCGAGGCTGCCGTTAATTTCGCCTCTGGCCGCGCCCATGTTCGCTACCTCCCCACCATGGTCAGCCAGATGGATCTGCGCCGCGCCATTCGTTCCGCCGGCTTTGACGCGCTTGAACTGGGCGGCGAAGCTGAAGATGCCGAGGCGAAAGCTCGCACCGCTGAAATTGCTTCTCAACGCCATTACCTGATCATTGGCCTGATTTTCACGCTTCCGCTGTTCCTCTTTTCCATGGGCCGCGACCTTGGCTTGCTGCCCGCCTGGGCGCACCAACCCTGGGCCAACTGGTTGATGCTGGCTCTTGCGCTGCCAGTGCAGTTCTATGTGGGTCGTCAGTATTATGTCTCCGCCTATAAGGCCTTGCGCAATGGTGCCGCCAATATGGATGTCCTGGTTGCCATGGGCTCCTCGGCAGCCTTTTTATATTCTTTGCCTGTGACCTTTGGCTGGATTGAAGGCCACGTCTATTATGAAACCGCTGCCGTCATCATCACCCTGATCAAGCTTGGCAAATACCTCGAAGCCCGCGCTCGCGGCGGCACCAGCGAAGCCATCAAAAAACTGATGGGGCTGCGGGCCCGCACGGCTCAGATCCTGCGGGATGGGGTGGAGCAGCAGGTGCCCGTTGATGAGGTCCGCGTCGGTGATGTTGTCCTGGTGCGCCCCGGCGAAAAAATCCCCGTCGATGGGGTGGTCCTGGAGGGCCGCTCATCTGTGGATGAATCAATGCTCACCGGCGAATCGCTGCCCGTTGAAAAAGGCCCTGGCGCCCCGGTCATTGGCGCCACCCTGAACAAACAGGGTCTGCTCCGTTTCGAGGCCACCCGGGTTGGCCGCGAAACTGCTCTGGCGCAGATCATCCGCCTGGTAGAAGAAGCCCAGGGCAGCAAAGCTCCCATCCAAAAACTGGCCGACCAGATTTCGGCGGTATTCGTCCCGGTAGTCATCGGCATTGCTACACTTACCTTCCTCATCTGGTTCTTCCTGGTACCCATTGCGGTCAACGCTGATGTCAGCCTCTTCACCCGTGCCTTGATCAAAATGGTCGCCGTACTGGTCATCGCCTGCCCCTGCGCCATGGGGCTGGCAACCCCCACCGCCGTGATGGTAGGCACCGGCAAGGGCGCCGAGCTGGGTGTCCTGATTAAAAACAGTGAAGCGCTGGAACGTGCCGGTAAATTGAGCGTTGTTGTGCTGGACAAAACCGGCACCATCACCCGCGGCCAACCTGCCGTGACCGATATTGTTCACAGCTTCCCCGCCGGCGAAAATGAACTCCTGCGCCTTGCCGCCTCGGTCGAAAAAGGTTCCGAACACCCCCTGGGTGAAGCCCTTGTGGCTGAAGCCGGTATGCGTGATTTGCCCCTCAGTGATCCGCTGGCATTCAAAGCCGAGGCCGGGCACGGCGTCCAGGCTCAGGTGGAGGGCCACACGGTGATGGTTGGCAGCCCGCGCATGATGGAACGCTATCAACAGGATTTGAATGGACTTTCAGCCGCCGTCGATCACCTTCAACAGGAGGCCAAAACCGCAATTCTTGTCGCCGTAGATGGTGTGGTACAGGGCGTTTTCGGCATCGCCGATACCATCAAAGATGGCTCCCTGGAAGCCATTGACCGCCTCCATGCCCTCGGGCTGAAAGTGATTATGCTCACCGGTGATAACCGCCAGACCGCCGCCGCAATTGCCCGCCAGGTGAATGTGGATGGTGTCCTGGCTGAAGTGCTGCCCGGCGACAAAGCTGCCGAAGTCAAGCGCTTGCAGGCCGATGGCGCCGTTGTAGCCATGGTAGGCGATGGTGTCAATGACGCCCCGGCGCTGGCTCAATCAGATGTAGGTATCGCCATCGGCACCGGGACCGATGTTGCCATGGCCTCTGCCCCTGTCGTCTTAATGAGCGGCGACCTGCGAGGTGTGCCGCGTGCCATTGCCCTCTCGCGTCGCACATTGCGAACCATCCGCCAGAATCTTTTCTGGGCCTTTTTCTACAATGTAGTTCTGATCCCTGCTGCCGCGCTTGGTTTGCTTAATCCAATGCTGGCTGCCGCCGCCATGGCCTTCAGCAGTATCTTTGTCGTTACCAATAGTCTCCGCCTGCGCAAATGGCAGGATCGCTCAACCACTTCATAAGGAGTTGGATAATGAAAAATCTCCCCTCAATCAAATGGCTGTCTCTTCTGGTCATTTTGCTGACCCTGGTTGGCTGCACCGGCGGTATGGGTGGCATGCAGGCTGAATTTGCCGAAATGCCCGTTGGGATGGGATATGCCAACGGCGAAAAAATCTATTTTATGCACACCGAAGCTTCCGATCCTGAAATCGCCCAGGCCCTCTCAGAGATGATGGATTCGCCGGTTCTCACCGTGCCTGCTCTGGCTCAAGTGCCCCCCGAAGCCCTGGCAAATGTGTATGTCTTTAAAAATGGTGTTGAGGGCAGCGGTCCGCTGGGCTATCAGGCGGATGTCTTTGATGCCCCGCCCGGCGATCCTGGTTATTCCCCCCTGCGCCGCATTGTCTGGGTCACCTATGAGCAGTGGGCTGATTCGCCCCAAACTGCACACCTGCTCTATTCAGTAGATGAAATCTTCGCCGCCGAAGCCTCTGGCTTGCTGACTCTCGAACCCTCCAATATCGTGGTGAACATGCCTTTCGTCACCTGGGATGGCGATCAACGCTGATATCTCCTCACATTTTGGACTATAATCATCCCTATGGACTCCCAAGTAAAATTTCTCCCATTTCACGCCATTAATGACTTCATGCTGGACGAGTTTCGCCTGGAGGTTATCCGCACCGCCCTGGGTGGTCTGGATAATTTACCCGCCGAGCGTCGCAGCGCCATCAATAATCAGATCAAACGCCTGTTCAAAATCCCGGGTTTTCGCAACAGTGCAGCCGCTCCAATCGCCCTGAAAATTCGCAATGCCGTCCCGGTTTTTGAGGAATCTCCAGTGTTTGCCGCCGAGGTGCTTGCCGCCTGGACTGACCTGCATTCCGAACTGGCCAATCAGGTTCATGCCTTCCTCACCGAGCGCGGTTGGCCGCTCCTCCCGCTGGATGCCCCCCGCACCCATTTGCCGGGCTTCCTCACCACCTGGCCCCGGGCTGAAGAATTTGAAGTCTTGGTGAAAGCCTTCCGTGAACAGCACCCCGACACCCCCGCCAGTGATGATGATATTTCGCTGATGGTGGCCTGGCTGTCTGGTCGTTTGCCCCTCGACCTGGTGGACGCGGCCTTTGAAACCCCCGCTGAGTAAGCGGCTTAATCCACAAACTCGACTTCGACGTTTTCCTTATCCTCCAGGCTGCCCTCAGCCTGGAGGTCAATATCACTGAACAGCGCGTTCTGATTAGCCTGGATAATGTGCTGTTTGATCAATTCCAGCATCGCCAGAAACGTCACCACAATCTCAGTCCGGCTTGCCTGTGGCGAAATCAACTTGCGAAAACTGGTTTTCCCAAGCTGCCTCAGCCCATCCAGCACCACCTTGATCCGCTCGCGGATGGTGATGCGCGGCATATTGACCACCTGACTTAACTCTGGTAGCCGCCCCGGGTGCGCAAAAATGTCCCGTGCCGCTTGCATCAGGTCTTCAATTGTCACCCCGGTCAAATCCAGCCGGGCCGTCACTGCCATTTTGGGCGGCGCCGCCACCCGCAGATAAGTTCGCCAGCCCGCATTTTGACGCGCCTCAAGTTCTCCGGCCAGTTCTTTGAACCGTTTATATAAGATCAACTGCCGCGCCAGCGCCTCTGCCGGGTCTTCTTCATCCCCGCGCACACTGGGCAGCGCCGGGCGGGGCAGCAGCGCCGCAGACTTGATTTGAATCAACCGCGCCGCAATCACCAGAAACGCCGAAACTTCCGCCGCATTGCGTTCTTCAAGCTGCTTCAAATAAGCCAGGTATTGATCCGTCACCTGCGCCAGTGCTAAATGCGTAATATCCAGCTCTGCGCGCTCAATCAGCTCCAACAGCAAATCGAGCGGCCCCTGGTAGACCTCAGTTTCGACGGTGTATCCTTCCGCCTGGTGGGTGGCAACCTGAAAACTCACAGCCGCAATTATACCCTAGATGTTTATTCGGAATCTTTGTTTGACCGAATATAAGCTTCAACCGCTGCAACAAAACGATCCGCTTCTATAAAAGATTGAAGCGCTTCTTCTTCGTTTACTGTAAATACATCCCCATAATCGGTTTCTTGACGGCGCTGGAAAGCCAGATGGAGCGCTCTTGAAAGCTCCCTTGGAAATATTCCCGCCTTAATAAAGTTTCGATCGAAAAAAGCAACAACCCCGCTGTGTTTGGAAGTAATCTCTTGCCGAAGCGCTGTCAATGACAACACCGCATAAAACATTGCGTAATAAGCTCGGTTTATCGTTCCACGTAACAAACCCGCTTCACGAAGTGTGTTGGCTTCTCGTAAACTCTCATGGGCCTGTTCCAGCCGCATCTCAATCAATTGCTCAATTGGCGTTGGCGTCATACAGCAACACCTTCGGATTGGATAGCGCGTAGAATGGGGTTTCCAGCCAGCGGTCCATTGGTTAGAAGACTTGTGGAAGCAAGAAATGGTGATATCACCAGTCCATTATCCAGCCCAATTTCCCACGCTGTTTCCAGAATCTGTTGGTGTATACTCGGAGTGAGTATTGGAACCTCAATAAAAACATCCATGTCTGATTCGGCGTCTGCATCGCCGCGCGCCCGTGATCCAAACACAATCATCTTTTCAATCTGAGAAATGGTTTGAATCCGCTGTTTTAGCAATCTTGCAATTTGTGCATCTTGAGGTTCCAGCATCATAAACGCTCCTGCATTCATTATACAAGAAATCGAAGAAAAAACGCATCCAGGGTTAATGCTTATCCAAAACCTCAACCCGACCTGAGTACAGGATTATCTATCTCCCATTATAATTATCCTATGTCAGAAAAACATCTCTCCCATCTGGATGAACACGGGCGCGCTCACATGGTCGCTGTTGGCGCCAAGCCTGATACCGAGCGCGTCGCCATTGCCCGCGGCGAAGTCCACCTTCAGCCCGACACGGTCGCCCTCATTCGCCAGGGCCTGATGAAAAAAGGCGATGTCCTCACCGTGGCCCAGATTGCTGGCATCCAGGCTGCCAAGCGCACTGCCGACCTCATTCCTCTCTGTCATCCCATCCCCTTGCATCAGATTGCCGTGGACCTCGCCCTTGATGACACGCTTCCCGGAGTGGTCATTACCGCCACAGTCCGCACGGTCGGCAAAACCGGCGTGGAAATGGAAGCCCTGACAGCGGTTTCAGTTGCTGCCCTGACCATTTATGATATGGTCAAAGCGGTCGAAAAGACGGGCCGCATTCAGAACATCCGCCTGCTGGAAAAACATGGCGGCTTAAGCGGAGATATCGTCAATGAGTGACCTGCCCTTCACCATCCTGTTTTTTGCCCACTTCAAAGAGCTTGCCGGAGCCCCTCAAGTCGAGATCCATTTACCCCCAAATGCCACCGTTGCCGATCTCAAAGCCAGGCTTGCCTCCATTATCCCCGCCCTGGTCAATGCGCTGCCCACCGCCGTAGTCGCCATCAATCAAGAATTTGGCTTTGACGAAGATCTCATCCCCGCGGGCGCTGAAATTGCCCTCTTTCCGCCTGTCAGCGGCGGCTCGGGCGCGCTCATTCAGGCCCAGGTCACCACTGAACCCTTGGACCTGAACCAACTCACCGCCCAACATGTGGATGCCGAAACCGGCGCGGTGTGCCTCTTTGTCGGTGTTGTGCGCGGCGAAACCCACCGCGGCGCGGCCCATACCACTGCCTCGCTGGAATACGAAGCCTACACCGCCATGGCTGAAGCCAAGCTCCGCCAGATCGGTGCTGAAATCCAATCCCGCTGGCCTCAGGTCCTTCAAATTGCCCTTGTCCAGCGGATTGGCATCCTGGAACCCGGCGCTCCTTCGGTTGCAGTCATCTGCACCGCCGCCCACCGTGATGAGGGCGTCTTTGAAGCGGCGCGTTACGGCATTGATCGCCTGAAAGAAATTGCCCCCATCTGGAAAAAAGAAATTGGCCCCAACGGCGAAACCTGGGTGGATGGTGATTACCACCCCCAGCCTGGAGATTAACCCATGCCGACCATTCGCTGTACCCTTTGCCAGACCCCTTACCCACCCCAGGGCTTTCCCTACCGCTGCCCGGAGTGCGGCGGCACCTTTGACATTGATGCCCCCCCGCAGTTTGATCCCGCTCAAATTGACCCTTCTCTGCCGGGCCTGTGGCGTTACCGCCATACCTTTGATCTTTCCGCTGATGCCCCTCTGGTCACTCTGGGAGAAGGCAGCACCCCCTTACTCTGGCAGTCCGTGCAGGGCCACTCGGTTGGCCTCAAGCTTGAATCGCTCAATCCAACTGGCTCCTATAAAGACCGCGGCAGCGCCGTGTTGGTCAGCCAACTCCTTGCCCGCGGCGCTCAGCGCGCCGTGGAAGATTCATCTGGCAATGCCGGCGCCTCGTTTGCTGCCTATGCCGCTCAGGCCGGGCTGCCTGCCCGGGTCTATGTCCCCGAATCCGCCTCCGGCCCCAAGCGTGATCAAATTGAACGCTATGGCGCCGAACTAATTGCTGTTCCTGGCCCGCGCTCCGCTGCGGCGCAGGCTGTTCTGATGGAAGCCGAACAGGGTGTGCCGTATGCCAGCCATGCCTATCTCCCCTATGGCCTTCCCGGCATCGCTACAATTGCCTATGAGCTGTGGGAATCGTTGGGACGCCAGGCTCCCGGCTCGGTGATTGCCCCTGTGGGGCATGGTGGGCTGCTGCTGGGGCTTGTCCGCGGCTTTGCTGCCCTGCTGCAGTCTGGTTCAATCGCCCGGCTCCCCTATTTTGTCGGCGTCCAGGCGGCTGCCTGTGCTCCGTTGGTCCTGGCAGCCCGACAGGGTGCCGCAGCTTTGGAGAACGCCCCCGAGGGCGCGACCATCGCCGAAGGTGTCCGCGTCCGCCGCCCGGTGCGCGGAGAGGCCCTTCTGGCTGAAATTCCTCCCACCCGGGGCTGCTTTGTTGCCGTCGACGAACTGCGCATCCTCCCCGCTTTTGATCAACTTGCCCGCCGCGGCGTCTTTGTCGAACCTACTTCTGCCTTGGCCTGGGCAGCCCTTCTCGATAATCTGGAGAAATTGCCTGCCCCGATTATTGTGATTTTGACCGGTTTGGGGTTAAAATACAGACCGCACTAAATCATGTCATTTGAACTCATGGAACGCAAGCCACCTGACTATCCCGGTGAGGTGTCTGCCGCTCCCGGAGTTCTTGGAGGATACAATGGAACGACCGGAATTTGAGGGCGAGCACGAAGCGCCTCTGACCTTTGCCCACCGCGTGGGTCTGCAATTTACCGACTGGCTCCTGCTCAGTCGAGCGCTTACCCACCGCTCCTACCTTAATGAGCATCCCGAAGCCCTCGAAGACAACGAGCGCCTCGAATTTCTGGGCGATGCGGTACTGGATTTCATGGTGGGCGCCTGGCTCTACAACGAATACCCCGAAATGCCCGAAGGCGACCTGACCCGCATGCGTTCTGCCCTCGTCTATACCGAGCAGCTGGCTGTCTTTGCTCGAGAACTGGACCTGGGCCTGGCGCTGCGCCTGGGCCGCGGCGAAATGCAGGGCGGCGGTCGTGATCGTGATCCCCTGCTATGTGATGCCTTTGAGGCGCTGATCGGCGCCTTGTATCTGGATGGCGGCATTCCGGCAGTGGAGCGCTTCATGGCGCCCATGCTCACCCGTGCCGCCGATGATATTTTGATCAACCGCAAAAACGAGGATCCCAAGAGCCGCCTGCAGGAATGGGCCCAGGCCCAGGGCTACGCCACACCCCACTACGAAACCACCAGCGTCACCGGCCCTGACCATTCAAAAGTGTTTGAGGTCAGCGTCCTCATTCGGGGCGAAGTCTGGGCTACTGGCACCGGCCACAGCAAGCAGGCGGCTGCCAAAGAAGCCGCCCGCCTGGCGCTGGAAAAAATTGGGCAGGATATCACATGACCCTGCGCCTCAAATCTCTCGAATTGCACGGCTATAAAACTTTTGCCAGCCGGGTTGTGTTTGAATTCCCCGGCAACATTGCAGCCATTGTTGGCCCAAACGGTTCGGGCAAGTCCAATATTGCTGATTCCCTCCGCTGGGTCTTGGGTGAGCAGTCTTTCAGCCTGCTGCGCGGCCGCAAAACCGAAGACATGATTTTTGCCGGTTCCGAGCAGCGCCCCCGCGCCGGTATGGCGCAGGCTACCATCACCTTCAATAACGAAGACGGCTGGCTGCCCATTGATTATTCCGAAGTCTCAATTGGCCGCCGCGCCTTCCGCGATGGTGATAACGAGTATGTGCTCAACGGGCAGCGCGTCCGCCTCAAAGAAATTGGCGAACTCCTGGGCCAATCGGGCCTGTCAGAACGAACCTATACCATCATTGGTCAGGGTCTGGTTGATACCGCCCTCTCCCTGCGCCCGGAAGAGCGCCGCCGCTTTTTTGAAGAGGCCGCCGGCATCGGCCTCTACCGTGCCCGGCGTGAAGAATCCCTCAACCGCCTGGAAACAACCCGCCGCAACCTCGAGCGAGTCCTGGATATTCTCAGCGAGCTGGAGCCGCGCCTCAAAAGCCTTGAACGTCAGGCCCAGCGTGCCCAGGAATATGAACGCATCAAAGCCGACTTGCGCCTGTTGCTGCGTGATTGGTATGGCTACCATTGGCACACCTCACAGAAAGAACTGGCGCATGCCCAGGATATTGTGCGCGTGCACGAGTTAAAGGTTGAACAGGCACGCGACAAGCTCGCCGGTGTTGAAATTGAACTGAAAACCCTGCGCGAGCAGCTTAACCAGCTCCGTGCCGAACTCAATGAATGGCACAGCCAGTCTGCCGACCTGCACAACCAGTGGGAAAAAATCAGTAAAACCCTCGCCGTTTTGGATGAGCGTGAGCGTGCCCTTTCAGATCAGCAGGCCGCGCTCCAAACCGATCTGGCGACCCGCGAGGAAGAACAGAACGCCCGCCAGCAGCAGGCCGCAGCCTCTACCGAAGAATTGACCCGCCTTCAGACCGAACAGGCTGAAGCTCAGTCGCAGGTCGAGGCCGCCCGCCAGCAGCTTGTCGCGCGTCAGCAGGAGCGGGCAGGAATTGAAGAATCCCTGCGCAATGCCCGCCGCCAGATGGTTCAGGCCGAAACCCGCCAGGTGCAGTTGAAAGCCCATCAAGCCGAACTTGAAACCCGCCTGGAATCCCTGAATAAAAACCAGTCCAACCTCAACGCCCAGGCTGAACAAACCGCTGCTGCCTTCAAACAGGCTGAAGAACGCCGTGCCGCCGCCGAGGCGCAGCGCGCCGCCGCTGAAACCGCCCTGCGTCAGGCCGAAGAAGCCCTTCAAACCGGTCAGCGCCGCCTGGCAGAACTGGAAGCCGAGCGCAAAGACGCCCTCGATGTGCGCAACGCTCTGGAAGGTCAGCGCTCCCGCCAGCGCGCCCAGTTGGATGTACTTGAACAGGCCGAAGCCTCATTCAGCGGTCTGAACGAAGGCTCCCGCCGAGTCCTCGAAGCTGCCCGCCAGGGCCACCTCAAAGGTCTCTATCAGGCTTTAGGGCAGATCATGGAAGTCCCCGCTAATCTGGAAACCGCCATTGCCGCCGCCCTTGGTGAAGCCCTGGATGGCGTCCTGCTGGAAACTCAGACCGACCCCGAAGAAGTGCTGGCCCTGCTGGAGGCCGGCCCCAAAGGCCGCGCTGTCCTCCTGCCTGTGGATTGGGCCCGCCCAACCGCCCTGGAAATCTCGTCTTCTGATGACTGCCTGGGGATTGCTGCCAATCTGGTGAAATCCTCAGCCGATTACAGCCCGGTGGTTGATCTTTTGCTCGGGCAGGTTGTCATTGTCAAAGACCGTGCCGCCGCCCGCCGCATGGTAGCCGATTTGCCCGCCGCCGGTCGCGTGGTCACCCTCAAAGGTGAGGTCTTCACCGCCTCTGGCCTGATTATTGCCGGGCAGGAAGCCCGCTCTGGCATGGTAGGTCGCAGCCGCCAGAAACGTGAGCTGCAGGAAGCCCTCGAATCCGTTGAACGTCAATTTAACGAACATCAGGCGGAACTGCGCCGCATTGAAGCTCAATTGGAGCGCGAGCGCGCTGACCGCACGGAGCGCGAGAAAGCGCTCAAAGCAGCTTCGGCTCAGGTCAGTGCCGCCAACCAATCCCTTCAACAGGCCCAGTTGGCTGTTGAACAGGCCCGTCAGCGCGGCGAATGGCTGCGCGGCCAGTTGAAAGACCTCGAAACACAGGTCCAACGCGCCCAGGCCGAATTGAAGCGCTCGGCCGATGAAGTCAAAGCCGCCATTACCCAGGCCGAATCCTATAACCAGCAGGTACGCGCTGACGGTCATAAGCTGGATGCTTTGCCCCTGGACGAATTCCAGGCCCAGGTTGTCCATTGGAACACCACTGCCGCCGTGGCTGAACGCGCCGCCCGGGATGCTGCCCGTCGGGTGGAAGAATATCAACAGGCGCTTTCAGCTAACGCTCGCCAGCAGCAAGAAATCCGTCAGCGTATGAGTGACACAGCGGAACAAATGACCCGTTTGCAGACCGAAAAAATCACCTTGCACACAGCCGAGAACGAACTCGATGAGCAAATTCAGGCCGCCCGCCGCAAGATCGAGCCCGCCGAACAGCGCTTGCGCAGCCTTGAAACCCAGACCGCCGCTGTGCAGGATAATTACACTCTCTGCCAGCAGGCCGTCAGTGTTGCCGACCGCCACGCCACCCAGTCCCAATTGGAACTCAGCCGCCAGCGTGAAGCCTTGGAATCGCTCCAGCGCCGGATCGAGGATGATTTCGGCCTGGTCTCATTTGAATACACTCCCACGGTCTCGGGCCCTACGCCGCTGCCCCTTGATGGTATGGTTGAGCAGCTGCCCCACGTCGAGCAATTAGCCCCTGAAATTGAAGAAAGCATCAACCGCCAGCGCTCCCAGCTTCGCCGTATGGGTGCCATCAATCCCGACGCTCTCACAGAATACCGCTCTGTCAAAGAACGCCTCGAATTTTTGACCGGCCAGGTGGAAGACCTGCGCCGCGCCGATGCTGATTTGCGTGAAGTCATTGCCGAGCTGGATACCCTGATGAAAAAAGAATTCCGCCGCACCTTTGACGCTGTTGCGGCTGAATTCCGCCAGATGTTCACCCGCCTGTTCGGCGGCGGCTCCGCCCGCCTGATGATGACCGATGAAGATAACCCCACCGAGACCGGTATTGATATCGAAGCCCGCCTGCCCGGGCGCCGTGAGCAGGGCCTGTCCCTCCTTTCCGGCGGCGAGCGCAGCCTCACCGCTGTCGCCCTGATCTTCTCACTGCTGAAAATTTCGCCTACGCCCTTCTGCGTGCTAGATGAAGTGGACGCCATGCTCGACGAGGCCAATGTCGGCCGCTTCTGCGAACTGCTCCGTGAATTATCGCAAACCACCCAGTTCGTCGTCATCACCCATAACCGCACCACCGTCCAGACTGCCGACGTGATCTACGGCATCACCATGGGCCGCGACTCCGCCAGTCAAATGATCAGCCTGCGCCTGGATGAAGTCTCCGACGACATGATCCGGCGCGCAGATTAATGAGACCGGTTGGATAAATTAACAAAAAACGGGCGGCTTATGCCGCCCGTTTGACGTTCTTTACTTGCAATCTACTGATAATCTGTCCAGGTGGGGGTGGTGGGTACTGCCGGCATCCAGACATCCGGGAATTTTTCAATCTTCAGGCCAGTTTTAACTTCTTCCAGCCATTGACCGAAAACAACTTCGCGGTAGTTGGTCAGTTCCGCTGCCGTCAGAGGCCGTTCTTCATGGCCCACAACCTGAATCAGGTGCCAGCCAAATTCGGACTCAACCGGTTGGCTGATGGTGCCAACTTCCTGGCTGAATGCAGCTTCTTCAAACGGTTTGACCATCGCTCCGCGTGTGAACCAGCCCAGGTCGCCGCCATTGGTGTTATTGGAGGTGTCGCTTGAGTAGGTCATCGCCAGTTCGCTCCAGTCGCCGCCAGCCAGCAGCAGGTCGTACACAGCCTGTGCTTCTTCCTGGCTTGCAACCAGAATATGCCGCGCCCAAACCTGATCCTGAATAGGCTGCACATCGGCAGTCAGCAGTTCAAACATCTTATCCCGATACAACTTGGCGCGGTACATATCGCGCAGGTCTTTTTCCGGGAAATCAAAAGCTTTGATTCCGTCTATGTAGTTTGTGTAATTATCTTCAAACACATCCAACGTGTATGCTGTTGCCGTGGGCAAGGGCGTGGCGCTGGGCCCGGCGGTTGGCTCGGGGGTCGCTGTGGGCTCAGGGGTCGCCGTAGGCGGCACAGCCGTTGCCGTAGCCGTCGCGGTGGGCACGGGCGTCTCAGGTATTGCCGTAGCTGTGGCGGTCGGCGCTGTGGTCGGCGTGGCCGTATAAGCCACAATCGTCAACTGCTGCGCCCCAACCGTCAGCGTCGGGAAGACTGTCGCCGTAGCCGTGGGCACAGGCGTCCCATTGGCATAGAACCCGAAGCCTTCCTGCAGGGCAATTTCGACTTCTTCATCACTGACAGTGATGCCACGAGCAATGGCTTCTTTTTCAATCACAATCTCATTGATCATGGCATCCAACGTATCATTGCCCAGTGTTTCAGCAGCCAGGTTGGCATCGGCATCCTCAAGAATTGCGTTTGGGTCCATGCCAAACTGCTGATAGATTTGGGCATACTGAAGCGCAGAGGTAATAATAGCATGTCGCTGGAAGCGGGCCCGGGCCTCAAAATCAGAGACCGTGATTTTTTCGTTATCAACAATTGCCACTGCCTTCATCGGTTTGAAGACGTATTCCTGTAGCAATCCAGCGGCAACCAGTCCAACCACGAGCACAGCCACAACCACCACGCCAATCAGCAGCCAGCGGCGCTGTTGGCGTTCTCGCACCACACGATCTTGATGATGTTTATTGGCGACTTTTTGTTTGAAGACCTTGTCGTTAATTTTGATTTCTTTAGCCATACTGGCCTTTCATCATAAAATGAGGGGCAATGGGCGGATGACCCGTTGCCCCTGCAGAGTGTGTTGGTGTATCTCGCCAGGCTTAGCCGTTGCGGTCTTCCACGTAGGGAAGCAGCGCAATATGGCGGGCGCGTTTCACGGCGCCAGCCAGTTCGCGTTGATGGCGGGCGCAGGTGCCGGTTTGGCGGCGGGGGCGGATCTTACCTTCTTCGGTAACGAACCGGCGCAGCATATCCAGCGCTTTATAGTCAATTTTCAGGTTTTTATCGGCGCAAAATTGGCAGATTTTGGGGCGGGCCATGTAGCGGCGGCCACCCATCATCTGTTCGCCTTCAACCATATTTTCTTCAGACATTGGACTTACTCCTAAAATGGATATTCGTCTTCGATGTCGTCAGCGACTTCATCGGCAGACGTGGTGCCAGCGTTTGAATCCCGGCGTTCACCCAGCATCATCATCTCAGCCGCCACAACCTCCACGCTGGAATGTTTCACGCCTTCAGCGTCTTCCCAGCGGCGGGTTTGCAGTCGGCCCTCAATGTAAACTTGCTGGCCCTTGGTCAGGTATTGCTTGCAGATTTCTGCCAGGTTGCCCCACGCAACGATGTTGAACCACTCCGTCTCGGTCTTACGTTCACCGTCTGCAGTGCTCCACGAGCGGCTGGTCGCCACGCTGAACGTGGTCACCGGCTTGCCCGATGGCGTATAGCGCATTTCGGGGTCGCGCCCCAGATGCCCAATCAACATCACTTTGTTCAGTCCTCGGCTCATCCTACAATCTCCTTGCAATCACCGTCTGATACAAACGTCTTTGAGACTGGCCTACTCAACATTCGAGATGAGGAAGCGCAAAATTACTTCCTGGAACCGCAAGTTGCGTTCCAGTTCGGCCGCGAACGCAGGCGCAAACTGTGCATGCAGCAGCACATACTGGCCTTCGCGTTGCTTGCGGATGATATAGGCCATGCGGCGTTTACCCCACATGTCTACCTGAGAAACCGCACCGCCGGATTCGACAATCCAACCCTTGATTTTCTCAATCAGCGCAGTCACAGCGCTTTCTTCGAGTTCAGGATTGAGGATGACGATCACCTCATAGTTACGCATTGTATGGAAACCTCCTTTCCCTGGGATTGCCCCTGGTCAACATCGTGGATGCTGCCAGAGGCGGAAAGGCAGCAGCCATTGGCTGCCGACTTATCGAAGCCCGATTATAACATATATCCCTCAATTTACCTAACTTGAGTTTAGAAATGCGGAACAAAGCCCAGAAGGGCGATTGAACCTTAAAAACATAAAACAGTAGACCAAACTGAACTTACGGGCTTGCCAAGGCTCGATTTGAGGAGGGTTTTGCCTTTTTTACGACGGGAAAGCGGGTTCTTGGCGCTGGTCGATAGCCTTTTGTGCGACCTTTTCCTTTTCCAGCGGTTCTGGGTGTCTTGGCCGGTGTACCCAACCTTACCAGAATTCGGGCAGCGCTCCGTTTCACCAGTCCGGGCGTCAGTCTAGGCGTACCGCCTGTTGGCTTT
>Ga0209605_1000651_pt1 | contig 42433 bp, 28 predicted proteins | sample AD_UKC035_MetaG_FD_184408 | JGI IMG/M metagenome (GOLD analysis project Ga0209605, IMG submission 184408) | Active sludge microbial communities of municipal wastewater-treating anaerobic digesters from USA - AD_UKC035_MetaG (SPAdes) (version 2) | ecosystem: Engineered > Bioreactor > Anaerobic >...
CGATCTGGAAGGGCGCGGCAGCCGCCCGCTTCCGCGGCGCGTTCAAACAAGGTGACAACGAGTCACCATTCTGCCGGGCGTGCACGTTGCGCGACCGGGTGGCCGAGGACTGCACCGTCGCGCGGATTTTCTGAGCCGGCATCCGGAGCCGTTCAGCAAGAGGGCGTTGGATTCATGCGGCACCTTGTGGCCACTGCATTGCTAATGGCATTGACGGTTCTGGCTGGGGGCCCCGCACGGGGTGCCAGCCGGAAGGTGGTGGTGGCGGAAAAGTTCACCGCCACATGGTGCCAGTACTGCCCGGGCGCAGCGCGCGGCTTCGAACAGCTCAAGGCAGAATACGACAGCACGGTCGTGATGATCGCGTATCACCAGTCGGACGACCCGTTCACGATCCCCGAGTTCACCAACCGCCGCACCTACTACACCGTCGGCGGTTATCCCGCCGCGATCTTCGACGGGGTGCTCCGCAAGTCGGGCGGCTCGTATGACGGGACAATGTACCCTGACTACCTGCCGCTCTACACCCAGCGCGCCGGCGTCGCCGCTCCCCTCGAGATCCACCTCGACATGGAGACGATGAACGCCGCCCGCATCACGATCTCGAACCACTCGCCGGAGACGGTCTCCGGGACCCTGCAGGTGGTCCTGGTGGAGCGCTTCATCCCGTACGCGTGGCAGAACATGACCGCACTCGACTTCGTCGCCCGCGACATGCTCCCCGGCGCCGCCGGCGAGAGCGTGACCCTCGACCCCGGCCAGACGCTGATCACCAGCCGGTCATTTGTCCTGAATCCCACGTGGACGCGCCGCAACTGCCGGTTGGTCGCCTTCGTCCAGACGGCCAGCCGGGAGATCCTGCAGGGCGCGGAGCTGGCGCTGCCGGAGACTTTGCCCACCCTGCGCGTGCTCTGGCCCGACGGCGGGGAGATCTTCACCGTGGGTGACGCCGTGGAGATCCGGTGGAGCTGGACCCAGGCGGTGGGCGACGTGCGGATCGACTACTCCCGCGACGGCGGATCGAGTTGGCAACCCGTGGCCGCCTCCGTGCCCAACACGGGCACATACCTCTGGCAGGTGCCCGAAGGGCCGGGCCCCGGCGGCCGCATCCGGATCCAGGAAACCGACGTCCTGCCCGTTGACGCAAGCGACGGCTCCTTCACGGTGCTCAACTTCGCCGACCTCACCGGAGACGGGCGTCAGGACGCCGCAGACCTGACCGTGCTGGCCCACATCCTCGCCGGCAACCTCCCCGAACCACCCGCCGCCGATCTGGACGGCGACAGCGACTGGGACAGCCTGGACCTGCTGTGGCTCCGCTGCCTGGTGGCCTACTGAAGCCGATCACCAAACACCGCCGGTTTTGATCCGCCGCGGTGCCAGCCGGTTCAGAAACGGACGTACTTGTCCTTCCGGGCCTGGCACAATGGGCACTGGTCCGGCGGCTCGTTTCCCTCGACGGTATGCCCGCACACCTCGCAAACCCAGACCGGCCCGATCTCGGCATCCCGGCCCGCTTCCACCGCCTGTTTCGCGCGGCTGTAAAGCTGGTGGTGAACAACCTCTGCATCCATGGCGCGGTGGAAGGCGGTCTTCGCCGCCTTCTCCTCCTGCGCATCGGCAGCGGCGATGTACGCCGGATACATCTCCTCCACTTCGAACGCCTCGCCGGCCATGGCGGCGCCCAGATTGTCGGCGGTGCCGCCGATCCCCTTGAGCACGCGCAGGTGGGCCGTGGCGTGCACCTGCTCGGCGTATGAGGCCGCTGCGAACAGCCGGGCCACATTGGGTTTCCCTTCCGCCTCCGCCTTTCGGGAGAAGGCCAGGTACTTCATGTGGGCCTGGCTTTCGCCGGCGAACGCGGCCTTGAGATTTTCCTCCGTCATCTTCTTCATGCGGGTGTCCTCCGTTGGAATGTGCTTGGATCAAACGCTGAGTATACGGGAGGCGGGGAGGCCGGTCAACGGTCCCGTTAGCAATCCGGTGATCGTGGCCGAGAACAAGCGGCGGTCCCGTCGTCATCGTTGCGCTTCGAATCCGGCCGGGCCCGGTAACGGATTTCATCAATCGGTGATTATTTTTGTAACCGGTGACATTCCAGGGCCTGCTGCTCGGGATCCGGATTTTCACAACCGCATCCCGGTGGGAATCTTCGTAATAAATTAAAAATCAATACAATGCGAAGATAACCGGGTGCAGCGGGGACCGATTGCTGATGATGCAATATGTTTGTGACATTTTGGCATCTAATTTGCAATAATGATATTTCCGACTTCATCACGGAGTGGATGCACATGTTGACACGCTTGCTTTGGAAATGCCTGTTGGGCGGTTGTCTGGCGGCCTCGTGCCTCGGACAGGGCCTGGTGATCGGCCACCGGAATACGGACCTGGCGCAGATCCCGGAAGCATGGCTCGATCTGGCCAAGTCGAACCTTCACATCGCCTACCAGCACACCTCGCACGGCAGCCAGCTGATCACCGGGATGAACAGCCTGAGCGCCTACCCTCCCTTCGGGACCCGGTATGACTGGGATGATGCGGGGGCCGCTCCCGGCGCGCTGGATCTGGACGATTACGGCATCCCGGGTTGCGCTGATCTCAGCCAGGGGGACTGGGTGGACGGAAACGGCGACACCCCCTGGGTCGTGGCCACCCGCGACTTGCTGGACAATCCGGCCAACAGCCACATCAACGTGGTGATCTGGTCCTGGTGCAGCATCAACGGGCACAACGCGCCCCGGTACGTCACCAACATGGAGAAGCTGGTCAGTGAGTACCCGGATGTCACTTTCGTCTTCATGACCGGGCACGCGGAAGGACAGGGTGAATACGCCTACCAGAATCCGGACACGGGCAACGGCAACGTCCATTTCAACAACCAGTATATCCGCCAGCACTGCCAGAATCACGGCCGGGTGCTGTTCGACTTCGCTGACATCGAGGCGTACGACCCGGACGGGGATTATTACTGGGATCTGGAGATGTTCGACAACCTGGATTACAGCGGCGGCAACTGGGCCGCCCAGTGGATCGCCGCGAATCCGGCGTCCGAACTGGCGCTGCTGACCACCGGCAACGGTGTGCCCGGCTACAGCGGCTGCTCCGGCTGCGCCCATTCGGACAATCCCGCCGCAGCCAATCTCAACTGCGTGCTCAAGGGCCGGGCGGCCTGGTGGCTCTTCGCCCGGCTGGCCGGCTGGGACGGCGACGAATGCCTGCCCGCCCCGTCCGGCCTCCAGGCCACGCCGGACCAGTTCCAGCACCGGGTGCAGCTGACCTGGACCGACAACTCCAGCGGCCCCGAGGAAATCGGCTTCCGGATCCAGCGCCAATACGGCGGCGGCGCCTGGGACGACGGCTACGCCGAAGTCGCCGCTGACGTCACCGCCTACACGGACGACAACCACGGGGGCGGGCCCTTGCCCGACGGCACGTACACGTACCGGGTGGTGGCCTTCACCGCCGAGTGCGCCTCCGCTCCGTCCCCGGTTGACACCGCGGTGCTGGCGACGCTGCCGCCCCCCGCCCCGAGCAGCCTCGTCGCGACGCTCAGCGGCGTCCACGTCACCCTCACCTGGGTCGATAACTCCACCATTGAGGATCACTTCGTGGTGGAGCGGGCCGTCGACGAGGGCGCGTTTGAAATTCTGGCCGACAATCTGCCGGCCGATACCACCACCTATCAGGACCTCAATCCGGCGGTGTTGCACACCTGCCACTACCGGGTGAAAGCCCGGAACGGTTTCGGTGATTCGGCGTACAGCAACGAGGCCGCCATATTCGTGCCCAATGAAAGTCACACCGTCCGGCTGGAGAACACCACCGAGGTGGAGGACGCTTTTCTGGATCCGACCCAGCCCAACACGAATTTCGGCAACACGGCCTACACCCGCCTGTACCATTTCATCATCAGGTTCGCGCTGCCCGTTGAGCTGCAGGACAAGCAGATCGTGGCCGCGGCGGTCGGTTTCTATGGCTGGGGGCAAAGCAACTGGCAGCCGGGTCAATACCTGGACCTGTACCGGGTCACCCGCGCCTGGTCGGAGTCTCAGACCACCTGGAACATCGCCCGGTCCGGGCAGAGCTGGACCCAGCCCGGCGGCGACCACGGCGAGTGGCTGGGCCATTCGGAGATCACCCAGGGCTGCGACCACTGCTTCTACCCGGCCATTGACGTGACCGCACAGGTCCAGCAATGGGTGGATGGCGTCGAGGACAACTTCGGCTTCCTGCTGGTCAACGACTCGGTCACCATCACCCAGCTCAAGGCCAGCGAGTACTCCGGCGGCAGCCGCTCGTACCTGGAGATCACCTACTCGGAGGGATCATCGGAATTACCGGGCGACGCGAATCTCGACGGAACCGTGAACGTCCTGGACGTCCTGGCGTGCCTGTACCACTTCACCGGGCAGGCCGTCCTGACCACCCAGGGATGGGTGAACATGGACCTGGACGACGATTCCGCCGTGACGACGCAGGACCTGATGATCCTCTGCGGCTGCCTCAGCGGCGATCTGTCGCTCTGAACCCGGCCGCGGCCGGTGAGGATCGGATCGGCTGTCTCCCTCCAGGCGGGACGGTTGATCCAAGGACTGGCTGCAGACGGTCCGGGTTACGTGTGGCAGGTGCGGCGGTGAGCGGACATCACGGAGAATCACCCGGCCGGCAGCCCCGGCAGGCCCGCCCCATGGCCGCCACGCGGTCCGGGGCGCCGATCACGTACAGGACGTCCCCTTCCTGCAGCCGCAAATCGGCTGCGGCGGCATCGAGAGTCTCGGCGCACCGCTGGACGGACGCCACGGTCACGCCGAACCGATTGCGCAGCCGCGCCTCCGCCAGCGTCTGCCCGGCCAGATCGGACCCGGCCTCCAGGCGCACCGCGGCGATGTTGATCTCGGGCCGCGCGGGCAGCGGCGCCGTCCCGGTCGACAGGCTGCGGAACATCGCGTATCCGGACGCGCGGATCGCCGCCACATGCTCCTCGATGGCGTCGCTGGGCACCAGGTAGTGGGACAGCACGCGGGTGAAGATCTCCACCGAGGTCTCGAACTCCTCGGGGATGATCTCGCTCACGCCCATCGCCGCGAGCGGCTGGACCTCCTGCAGGTACCGCGTCCGCACGATCAGGTGGACCGCCGGATGCAGCCGGCGCACGGCGGCGGCCACCGCCCGCGTGGCTGCCGGATCGTTGATGGCCACCACCACCACCCGCGCGGCGCCGACACCCGCGTGCTCCAGCACCAGCTCCCGGCTGGCATCGCCGAAGATGACGGGCTCGCCGGCCGCCTGCTCGCGGCGGACGGTGTCCGGGTTGAGCTCCGTCACGATGTACGGGATGCCCGCCCGCCTGGCCGCCGCGGCCACATTGCGGCCGTTGACGCCGAAACCCACAATCACCAGGTGATCCCTCAGGTTGCCGACGTCGTGCGGGAGAGCCGGAAAGCGGCCGGACCACGCCCGCTCCGGCAGCGGCAAGTGGCTGAGCCAGGCGGTGACGCGGTCCGCGGCAGCCATCGTCAGGGGCGTGGCGGCCATGCTGGCCACCGCGGCCGCGAGAAAGAGCGGAAAGACCCAATCCGCCATGAGACCGTTCGCCTGCCCCACCCGGGCCAGGATGAACGAAAACTCGCCCACCTGGGCCAACGCCAGACCCACCCCGACCGACGCCCGCAGGATGCCGCCCATCAGCCAGGCGGTGACGCCGGCCAGCATCGCCTTGACGAGAATCACGCCGATCACCGCCACTGTCACCAGGAGGGGGTGCTGGACGAGGAAGCCGGTATCGAGCAGCATGCCCACCGACACGAAGAAGAAGCTGGTGAACACGTCGCGCAGGGGGATGATGTTCCCCAGCGCCTGCAGGCCGTACTCGGATTCGGAGATGATGAGTCCGGCCAGGAACGCGCCCAGGGCCAGCGACAAGCCCGCCGTCGCGGTCAGCCAGGCCACGCTCAGGCAGACGGCGATCACCGCCAGCAGAAACACCTCGCGGTTGCGGGTGCGCGCCACGAGGTGCAGTAGCCGGGGCACCGCCCAGCGGGCCGCCAGGACGGCGACGGCGATGATGCCGACTCCTTTGGCCAGGAGGAGGGCGATCGCGCCGATGCCACCGGCATGGCTGGCGGACAGCAGCGGTGCGACCAGCATCATGGGCACCGCGATGATGTCCTGGAAGATCAGGATGCCGAGGATCATCCGGCCGTGGGGCGTGTCCACTTCGGCCCGTTCCTGCATCAGCTTCAGGACCACCGCGGTGCTGCTGAGCGACACCAGCCAGCCGATGAACACCGCCTCCCCCCAGGGCCGGCCCAGGCCGACCGCGAGAGCGCCGGCCACGGCGGCGGTCAGCCCCACCTGGAGCGTGCCCCCGAGCAGGACGTAGCGGCGGATGGCCAGCAGCTGGGTCAGGGAAAATTCGACTCCGATGGTGAACAGCAGCAGGACCACGCCCAACTCGGCGAGATGATCCACCTCGGCCGTGGTGGGCACCAGGGCCAGGCCGCAGGGTCCGGCGATCACCCCGGTCAGGAGGAATCCCACCACCGCCGGAATGCGCAGGCGGTGGCAGATGACCGCCACCGCGATCGCCAGCCCCAGGACGATGAGACCATCGGCCAACACGCTCATCCGATGAACTCCAGGTCAGATGGTTCCATTCCGACCGCTGAATGTGCCCTCAGCATAGCGGCAAACGGTTGATTTGTCCGCACGAATTTTGATTGCCCGCGCGGATAGGAGCCCGGGGCCACCGCGTTATGCGGCGCGCGCACCCCGGCCGGTGCGAGTTGGCGAAATGATCTGTTTAGTCGGTTCCGGTCCGTCCGCCGGTTGCGATCGTCACGCCGGATGCGGGGCGGTGAAAAATTTCCGCAGCATCCAGTACAGCACCACCAGCCCGATGACGAACGTCACGAGGAACATGGCGAACGGGCCCCACTGCGGAACCACGGTCAGGGTCGCCGGATCGAACGCGTCGCGCAGGTACACCAGCCGCAGGTAGTGCCGCGCCGCCACCATGCAGACCACGCCGAGGAACACGAGGCCCGAGGCGGCCAGCACGTGCCCCAGCGGGCGCGCCGCGCGGCGGACCCGCCATGCGAGCACTCCCGCCGCGACGTTGAGGACGATGGCGGTGACAAGCGCGTGCAGCGCGGGCGACTCGAGGTACCGGCCCAGAACGGTCCGGTCGATGAGCGCCAAGTAGATCAGGCTCAGCACGGTCGCCTTGACCGCGGCGACCACGAACACCCGGCCGCCCAGCGCCAGCAGGTCGGTCCGCCCCTTCAGCTGCGGATGAAAGAGCGCAAACCAGAGGATCATGATCCCGGCCACCGCGACGGCGCCGGTGATCGAGTGGCCCCAGCGGAAGATGGTCTCCGCCACGTGGGGATTGAGGCTGGCGCCCCCCGGCGACGCCAGGTAGAGCCCCGCCCACAGGGCCGGCTTCTCCGCCAGGTCCGAGATCATGGTGAACGTGTAGGAGATGTACACGAAACCCACCGCGGCTGCCAGCAGCAGGCCGCGCCGGACGCCGGCCGACAGGTTTTTCCGGAGCGCCACGATGTAAAGCAGGTAGTACACGGCCATCACCACCGGGATCTGGAGGAACCAGTTCCAGCCCGAGACGATGGTGGCGGCGTAGAAGAACTCGCCGTACACGACCTGGGTGAACAGCAGCGGCGCCACCCCGAGGGTGATGGTGGCGGCCATCGCCACCGGGAAAATTTTAATGGCGGTCTCCTCCAGGAGTCGCACGGCTGCGTGCCGGCGGGCCAGCAGCAGCACCAGCAGCAGGCCGAACAGCAGGTTCATCGCCACCAGGTGCAGGGTGAAGGTGAGCCAGTGGAGCGCGGTGAGCAGCCAGTAGGGCGCCGGCTGGGCCAGGGCCGGTCCGGCAACGGCCAGCATCGGTTGGAACGCGGGCAGGACGTTCATTTCGCACCTCCGGTCAGGTGGCGGGCCACCCGTTCCTTTTCTCCATCGGATCCCGTGAAGGAGGGCATGGAGTCGGACATGTCGCCGATGCCGGCGACGATGTCGGCCGCGTCCGCGGGCGTCAGGCCGGCGAAGGCGTCCGCCAGCGGACGGAAGTTGCCGGCGAGGGTGTGGCAGCCGCCGCAGCGCCGCCCGAAGGCGAGCGCGTCCTGCGCCGCGGCGCTCAGCCGGCCGCCGGCCAGCGGATCGGGCCCGGCCACGGACTTCAGGTAGCGCCCCAGGGCCGCGGCGTCGGCCGCGTTGCCCGGGAACGGCGGCATCTTCTCGCGGTAAAGATGGAGCCGGGGGACGATGCCGGCGATCCAGGCTTCATCGAGACCGGCCACATACTCCCGCAGCGGGTGATAACCGTCGATGGTGTGGCAGGAGCGGCAGCCGTGCAGGTACAGGTCACGGCCGCGGTCCCCGGTGGAAAAGGCCACCGGCAGCGGATCGGCCGCCGGCAGCGCGGCGGCGTCGCGCGCCAGCAGGTTGTTGCTGTAGAGAAATTCGTGGATGACGTACGGCTTGCGGATGGCCTCGCGGGCCCACTCGAAGCCGCCCATGGCGACAAGCGCCAGCGCCAGCATCACGCCGGCGGCAACGGCGCCGGTCCGTCGGGGGATGAGCAGCAGCAGGACCAGGACCGCCAGCGCCAGCACTCCGGCCGCCGCGAGCATCACCTGCACCGCCAGCGCCGGCACGCGCGCCGACACCAGTTGCTCGGCCGCCACCGGCGGCAGCGTGAGGAAATACCAATAGCCCGACGGCACACCCACCGCCAGCGCGCCCAGCGTCAGGGCGCCGTTGAAGCGAAGCATCCGTGTCTTGAGCTCCGCGTTCTGTTCCCGGGCCGCCGTGAGCGAGGCGTACAGGCCGGCCAGGGCCAGGCAGATGCCGGTGCGGAAGACCATCCCCGGCAGGAAACCGGGGTTGAAGAACCCCTCCCAGAAACTGCCCGTGGCCAGCCATCCGCCGGGAGTCAGCATGAAGGTGAGGATGCCGTTGATGATCACCAACGACAGCCAGGCGGTGACGAAATAGATCCAGCCGATGGCCAGGTGCAGCTTCGGCGCCAGCCGCCGCCAGCCGTACAGGTAGAGCATGGCGGCGGTGATCTCCAGGAAGAACATCACCCACTCCGTGGCCCAGCCCCAGACGAAATGGTTGATCAGCCACTTCGTGCCCACCGGGTGGATCAGTCCGATGGTCACCCAGATGGCGACGCCGGTCACGGCGCCGAACACCAGGGTGAGCAGGACGAAGAACCGGGAGTAACGCTCCAGGTACGCCAGGTGGGCATCATCGTTCCGGCGCCGCGCCCAGATCTCGGCGAGCACCAGGTACAGCCCGCCGCCGATGGCGAAGTGGGACACGAACACGTGGACGATGGCGATCACGCCGATGAGCACGCCGTTGGCTATAAATGGCTCCCATACGGGGTAATTCATGGCCACCTCGTCAGGGTTTGATGTATGTGTATTTCCACAAACAGATTACCATATCGCCCGGTCCCGACAGAGTGCTAATTCAATCCGATGGGATATCCGGAGATGGTGCCATTAATAAATAATTATTATTTAACAATAATTATTATTGACAATGTATCCGAACATCGCTAGATTATCAGCATGCGCATTCATGAGTCTGAGTCTGAAATCCGATCCCGCCGCACCCAGATGCTGGAGAAATTGCGGGCACGGGGTTTCCGCATCACCCCGCAGCGCCTGGCGGTGCTCGAGGTGCTGTCCCGGAGCGAAGGCCACCCGAGCGTCGAGGCCATTTACGCCAAGGTCCACGCCCGCTTCCCCACCGTCAGCCTGGCCACGATCTACAAGACCATCGCCGTGCTGAAGGAAATCGGCGAGGTGCTGGAACTGGGGTTTGCCGACCGGGGCAATCGATACGACGGCCACCGACCGTACCCGCACCCCCACCTGATCTGCACGCGGTGCGGCGCCATCTTCGATCCGGACCTGAGCAGCCTGCACGACCTGACCCAGGAGGTCGCCGCCGAAACGGGCTTCCGGATCCTCACCCATCGGCTGGATTTTTTCGGGATCTGCCGGGACTGCCAGGGGAGCGATTGACCAGCCGGACGTGTCGCCGCGACCAGGCGGTTCGGCCCGGCGGGCGCCTCACAGTGCCGAAATACGATTTTTGAAATCACACATAGAAGGAGGTCAAAGTTATGGCGAAAGAACAGAAGAAGAACGTGCACCCCCACATGGCCGGCGGCGGCACGACGAACCTGGACTGGTGGCCGAACCAGCTGCAGCTCGACATCCTGCACCAGCACTCGGCCAAGTCCAACCCGATGGGCGAAGAGTTCAACTATGCTAAGGAGTTCCAGACTCTCGACCTGGCTGCCGTGAAGCAGGATCTCCGCGACCTGATGAAACAGTCGCAGGACTGGTGGCCCGCGGACTTCGGCCACTACGGCCCCCTGTTCATCCGCATGGCGTGGCACAGCGCCGGCACCTACCGCGTCGGTGACGGTCGCGGCGGCGGCGGCCGGGGCAACCAGCGCTTCGCCCCCCTCAATAGCTGGCCCGACAATGTGAACCTTGACAAGGCGCGCCGGCTGCTCTGGCCCATCAAGCAGAAGTACGGCCGCAAGATCTCCTGGGCCGACCTGATGATCCTCGCCGGCAACGTCGCGCTGGAATCCATGGGGTTCAAGACCTTCGGCTTCGCCGGCGGTCGCGAGGATATCTGGGAGCCGGAAAAGGACGTCTACTGGGGCGCCGAGACCAAGTGGCTGGACGACCAGCGCTACTCCGGCGACCGGGATCTCGACAACCCGCTGGCCGCCGTGCAGATGGGCCTCATCTACGTCAATCCCGAAGGCCCGAACGGCAAACCGGACCCGCTCGCCGCGGCGAAGGATATCCGGGACACCTTTGCCCGCATGGCCATGAACGACGAGGAAACGGTGGCCCTCATCGCGGGCGGCCACACCTTCGGCAAGACCCACGGCGCCGGCCCGTCGACGCATGTGGGGCCGGAGCCCGAGGCCGCGGGCATCGAGGAACAGGGCCTCGGCTGGAAAAGCAGCTTCGGCACGGGCAAGGGCGGCGACACCATCACCAGCGGCCTGGAAGTCACCTGGACCACCACGCCCACGAGGTGGACCAGCAACTTCTTCTGGAACCTGTTCGGCTACGAGTGGGAACTCACCAAGAGCCCGGCCGGCGCCTACCAGTGGACGCCGAAGGGCGGCGCGGGCGCCAGCACCGTGCCGGACGCGCACGACCCGGCGAAGCGCCATGCGCCCGCCATGCTGACCACCGACCTGTCCCTGCGGTTTGACCCCGCCTACGAGAAAATCTCGCGGCGCTTCATGGAAAACCCGGACGAGTTCGCCGACGCCTTCGCCCGCGCGTGGTTCAAGCTCACCCACCGCGACATGGGCCCCCGCTCGCGCTATCTCGGGCCCGAGGTGCCGGCCGAAGCGCTCATCTGGCAGGACCCCATCCCGGCCGTCGATCACAACCTGATTGACGCCAAGGACATCGCCGCCCTGAAGGGCCAGATCCTGGCTGCCGGCCTGTCCGTCTCGGAGCTGGTCTCCACCGCCTGGGCGGCCGCCTCCACCTTCCGCGGTTCCGACAAGCGCGGCGGCGCCAACGGCGCGCGCATCCGCCTGGCGCCGCAGAAGGACTGGGAGGTCAACCAGCCGAAACAGCTGGCGAAGGTGCTCCAGGCGCTGGAGGGCATCCGGAGCGCGTTCAACGCGGCGCAGTCCGACGGCAAGAAGGTCTCGCTGGCCGACCTGATCGTCCTGGCCGGTTGCGCCGGCATCGAGCAGGCGGCTAAGAACGCCGGCCACGCGGTGACAGTGCCGTTTGCGCCGGGGCGCATGGACGCCTCGCCGGAGCAGACCGATGCGGCCTCGTTCGCCGTGCTTGAGCCGGTCGCGGACGGCTTCCGCAACTACCAGAAGACCCGCTACGCCGTCACCGCCGAAGAGCTGCTGGTGGACAAGGCGCAGCTCCTGACCCTGACCGCGCCCGAGATGACGGTGCTCGTGGGCGGGATGCGGGTGTTGAACACCAACGTCGGCGGGACCCGGCACGGCGTCTTCACCCAGCGGCCGGAAACGCTCACCAACGACTTCTTCGTGAACCTGCTCGACATGGGCACGGAATGGAAGGCCGTCTCCGACGCCAAGGACCTGTTCGAAGGGCACGATCGCAAGACGGGCGAGCTGAAGTGGACCGCCACGCGGGTGGACCTGGTCTTCGGTTCCAACTCCCAGCTCCGGGCGCTGGCGGAAGTGTACGCCTGCGCCGACTCCGAGGAGAAGTTCCTGCACGATTTCGTGGCGGCGTGGAACAAGGTCATGAACCTGGACCGGTTCGATCTCTCCTGATCGCGATCGTTCCGTCCCCATGGGCTGCGCCCCGGGCGGCGCAGCCGGCTGACCCAAAACAAGCGGGGCCTGGCTACCAGGCCCCGCTTTTTTTATCCCGCCCGTGTCCGTTGCCCGCAGGGATCCGGGACCGGGCGGCGGTTGCTTGCGGAATGCGGTTCTTCTATTCCTTGGGCTTCCAAATCTTCCAGACGTTGCCCACCAGGTCGGGACCCACTTTGAGTGTGGGCTGGCCGGGCTCCCAGCCGGCGGGGCACACCTCGGCGCCGCCGGTGGCCCGGACGTGCTGGTACGCATGCACCTGCCGGATGGCCTCGCTGATCTTGCGGCCCACCGGGGGCGTGAGGATCTCGATGGCCTGGACGACGCCGTCCGGATCGATGAGGAAGCGGCCGCGCACGTCCACGCCGCCGGCCTCGTCGAAGATCCCGTAGATCGTCCCGATCCGCCCCCCGGCGTCGGAGAGCATCGGGAACGGGAAGCCGCCCGGAACCATCTTGCTCAGCTCATGCTCCTGCCACATCTTGTGGATGAAGCGGCTGTCGGTGCTGCAGGCCAGCACCTGGACGCCCAGCTTGCGGAATTCGTCGGCTTTGGCGGCGACCGCCGCCAATTCGGTGGGTCAGACGAAGGTGAAATCGCCGGGGTAGAAACAGAGCATCACCCACTGGCCCTTGAACTCCGACAGCTTGATGTTCTTGAAGTCTCCCTCGTGGAAGGCCGTAGCCTCGAAATCGGGAGCCGGTTTGCCCACCATCACGCTCACGGTCGCCTCCTTTCGCGGCGCTCCGCCGGCCGCCGGGGCCGCCTCGGGCCCGGGCTTCGGGGCGATGGGCCCCGCCGCCGGCTGCACGCAGCCTTTTGGTTTTTGCTCCGTCATGTCGCCTCCTCTGGAATGAGGTTGTGCGCACATCGCGCGTGTCGATTTTTCGACGGTAGGTTCATTATAAGAGAGGAACACCTGCTGTCCAATCCCGACTTCGTCTGGTTGGCAGGAATTTGAGCCCATCTTGTGTTGATGCCGTCAATTTGCACGCCGGTCCGGCTGCGCCGCAGCCGCGGGGTATAGCCCAAACCGACAGGTTCGGGTTGCGCGGTGGTGGAGCAATCCGAGCTCCGCGGGAGCGACAGAGAAACGCGACAGGCAATCGACCCCACTGGGCCGCCTTTGCCCCGCCGCGGCGCGGCTCGAGCGGCCGATCTGTCCCGACTACCCGAACCTTTCGGTCAGGGCTACATGCCGCGGCCGCCGGCGCGGCAGCGTGGCGGGATGCCCTGCCCTTCACCCCTGCCGGCGCACCATCTCGGCGATCCAGACCGGGACGTACGGCGAGGTGCAGCCCTTGGAGACCGGATAGTCGCGGTAGAGCCCGAGCTTCTCGCCGATGGCGATGGCCCGCCGACGATGCTCGGGGAAGTGGATGCCGATCCCGCCGAGACAGAAATTCATGGTCCACTGCGCGGGCGGCGGGGCGCCGCCCATTTCCGCCTCGATCCGGTCCAGGAGCGCCGGCAGATCGAGCCCGGCCGGGTCCCGGGTGATCCGCTCGTAGGTCAGGCCCCAGCCGGCACGCGCCGCCCACGGGTCGGCGTCCGCCAGCCACCGCCGGCGGAGCGGTTCCTTCTCGGGATGCTTCTGGACCACGTAGGCGTTCAGCCAGTCGGCCACCTGGGCGAAGTCGCCGGAGCGCACCAGCCGGTCCACCGCGTCGCGGGAGAGCTCCTCCGGCTTGAACAGCAGGACGGCCAGTAGCCGGGCGTCGATGTTCCCCGTGTCCCAGAGCGCCAGGGCCAGCGCGGGGTCGGCCTTGATCGTCGCGGCGAGCTTGCGGATGTCGCCCAGCCGGACGCCGTACTGGTTGTCGCCGGCGCCGTTCTTCCGGTTGTGCTTCCGCACCTTCTCGTCCCCCATCGCCTCGAGCCGCGTGAGCGCTTCCTCGAGAGTCATGGCCATGGATGTGTCACTCCTTCAGTCTGAGTTGAGGGCCGACGCCGGCGGCACGCACCGGGCGCGCCGCCGGATACTTCGGGTCATTCGCTTCCTTCCCTTGTTTTGACGAACTCGGAAAGATAAGGGATGCCGATCTTGATCACCTTGTCGATGGCGTCGTCCACGCGGGGGATGACTTTCGCCTCGGCCGCCGGCGCAGGAATGGGCGCCAGCCGGGCCGTCATCTGCTCCACGGTGAACGCCGGCTCGAACGCCTGGATGACCCACCATTCGTCCTTGTGGGTCCACAGTTGCGGCAGCCGCGTGAGGTACTCCGCCTGGCGGAACTCCCCCCGGTCCGGTGACGGCAGGATAGGGGAAGGGATGACCGTCAATTCAGGATATCGCCCCAACGTGGACCACCCCACCAGGACCGTGAACTCGTCGTAGTCCTTGGGACTGGGGCTGAGCACGATCCAGCACTTCAACGAGCCGTCCACCGACCGGCCGAACGCTCGCTGCCCGGGCCACAGGTACACGGACTGCACCTTCTCCTCTCGGAATTCCGGCAGCCGCTCCTTCATCTGCTTCGAGAAATATTGCCGGAGGACTTTTCCATACTCCTTGCGCATGTCACGTCTCCGTCATGTCTTTAATCCATCCTCAGGCAGGTTGCTCCATGAGCGAGTGCGTCGGGCGCCTCATGGTCGGCGTGATCCTCACAGTCAGCTTAAAACATAAGACGTGAACAGATCGCACTCCCAAAATCAGGTCTGGCCATATCGTTATCGTCCTTTACCATCTGAACCCATCTCTGTCAACCCGCACTGCATAATCTCAAACATGGCTGCAAGATCGGGAGATGGAGCGGGGCAGCGTCGGTTGGGGAAGGGCTCGCGATTCTCGACCAACGCCCGTGTCTCCCCCGCCGCTCGCGCGGCTCGGATGCCGAATGTGACCGGCGCATCCGGGCCTGTCGGCCCGGGCTACACTCCGCGGCTGCTGCGCAGCTGGCCTCCGGCGAGTGCGGCCTACTGTTCGCAGTGACGCAGTCTTCGGCAAAGTAGCGCCCGTCCGCCGGACGGGCGCCGTGACACTCGGCAGGAAGTGGCGGGAGTCTGATCCGTCCTTGCCGCGCTGCGAGTCGAATCTGTGGGCGAATCGCTTAATAGTGCCAAGGAGACGGGCCGCGCCCGGCCGGCGCGCGGCTACTGTTCGCTGTGACGCAGTCTTCGGCAAAGTAGCGCCCGTCCGCCGGACGGGCGCCGTGACACTCGGCAGGAAGTGGCGGGAGTCTGATCCGTCCTTGCCGCGCCGCGACTCGAACCCGTGGGCGAATCGCTTAATAGTGCCAAAGAGACGGGCCGCGCCCGGCCGGCGCGCGGCCTACTGCGAAGCTGTGACGCAGTCTACGGCAAAGTAGCGCCCCTCCGCCGGACGGGCGCCGTGAAACTCGCTGCCGCGGGCAATGGAATGGTGTCGCGGGCTCCCCTGGTTTCGCGGGGTGGGCTTTCGCGCCGCTCCCTCCCGGTCGCGGTACCTCCCGCCTGCCCGCCGGGCGACCGTGCCCGTCGTCGTTCACCGATTCTCAGGTTCACAGGTTCCAGGTTCGCAGGTTCCAGGTTCGCAGGTTCAAGGTTCACAGGTTCCAGGTTCGCAGGTTCAAGGTTCACAGGTTCCAGGTTCGCAGGTTCGCGGGTTCGCAGGTGCCAGAAAAGAGCGGGCAGAGAGACCCGGCGGATCCCTCTGCCCGATTCACCCATTCACCCATTCACCTATTCACCGATTTTTGGCTTCAGCCCCATGTTCCAGAACGTGAACGCCCAGGTGTCGGCCTGGAGGTCGAGGCCCTTGGTGAGCGAAGAAGCGCCGTGGCCGGAGCGCGTCTCGATGCGGATGAGCACCGGGTCGGGGCCGGCCTGGCACGCCTGCAGCGTGGCGATGAACTTGAACGAGTGGGCCGGCACCACGCGGTCGTCGTGGTCGGCGGTGGTGACCAGGGTGGCCGGGTAGCGCACGCCCGGCTTCAGGTTGTGGAGCGGCGAGTACGCCTGCAGGTACTTAAACTGGGCGGGATCGTCGCTGGTGCCGTACTCCACGGTCCAGCCCCACCCCACCGTGAACTTGTGGAAGCGGAGCATGTCCATCACGCCCACCGCCGGCAGGGCGACCTGGTAAAGCTCGGGGCGCTGGGTCATGCAGGCGCCCACGAGCAGCCCGCCGTTGGAGCCGCCGGCGATGGCCAGCCGCTTCGACGAGGTGTACTTTTCGCGGATCAGGTACTCGGCCGCGGCGATGAAGTCGTCGAACACGTTCTGCTTCTTTTCGCGCATGCCGGCCTGGTGCCACGCCTCGCCGTACTCGCCGCCGCCCCGCAGGTTGGCCATGGCGTAGACGCCGCCGCTTTCCAGCCAGAGCATCATCGTGGCGCTGAACGAGGGGGTCATGCTGGCGTTGAAGCCGCCGTAGCCGTACAGGAATGTGGGGTTGTCGCCGCTCAGCGTCAATCCCTTCTTGTGCACGATGAACATGGGAATCCGGGTGCCGTCCTTCGAGGGATAGAACACCTGCTTCGCCTCGAAGCCGGCCGGGTCGAAGGGGAGCTCGGTGCGGCGGAACAGCTCGCTCCGGCCCGTCTTCAGGTCATACTTGAAGATCACCGGCGGATAGGTGAAGTTGGTGAAGGTGTAAAACAGGGTCGTGTCCTTCCGCTTGCCGTAGAAACCGCCGGCCGAGCCCAGGCCGGGCAGCTCGATCTCCTTCTCCAGGCGGCCGTCCAGGGCGTGCTGGTAGACGCGGGTGCTCACGTCCACGAGGTAGGTGCAGAACAGCTTGCCGCCGGCGGTCGAGGCGCCGCGCAGCACGTCCTTCTTCTCGGCGACGACTGTCTGCCAGTTCTCCGGCCCGGGCCGGCGCGGGTCGATCAGCACCACCCGGTAGTTGGGCGCCCCGTGGTCCGTGTGGACGAGGAAGCGCTCGCCCACGTTGTCGATGATCGAGTAGTTGTACTGGAATCCCGGGCAGAGCACCTGGAACTGGCTGCCCTTCCGCTTCAGGTCGCGGACGCGCACCTCGTTGCCGTGGGTCCCCTCGGAGCTGGAGATGATGAGGTAGCGCCCGTCCTCGGTCACGCCGGCGCCGTGGTAGCGCAGCGGATGCTCGGGGTCCTCGAAGACGAGGCGGTCCTTGGCCTGGGGGTCGCCCAGCTTGTGGAAGTAGATCTTCTGGTTCTCGTTCCGGGCGGTGAGCTCCTCGCCCGGTTTGGGAGCGTCGTAGCGACTGTAGTAGAAGCCGTTGCCGCGCCAGGCCGCGCCGGAGAACTTGACCCACTTCAGGTGGTCCGACAGCTCGCGGCGGCTGGCCACGCCCATGACCTTCAGCTCGCCCCAGTCGGAGCCCGCCGCCGAGTAGCGGACCACGACGTAGCGGTCGTCCTCGGAGAAACCGGCCAGACCGGCCCGCGTGGTGCCGTCCTTCGAGAGCGTGTTGGGATCGAGGAAGACCCTGGGCTCGCCGGTCAGGCCCTTCTGGTAGTAGGTCACGCTCTGGTTCTGGAGGCCGTCGTTCTTGCTGAAAAAGTAGTAATCGCCCGCCCGGAACGGCGCGCTGTAGCGGGGGTAGTTCATCAGCGTCTCCAGCCGTCGGCGGATGGCGTCGCGGTAGGGGATCTGGCCCAGGTAGCCGAAGGTGAGGGCGTTCTGCTCCTGCACCCAGGCGGCCACGGCCGGGGCTTTGTCGTCCTCGAGCCAGCGGTACGGGTCGGCCACCCTGGTGCCGTGGTAGTCGTCCGTCTGGTCCACCGTGGCCGTCTTGGGATACTGGAGCGCCGGCGGATCCGCCGCCAGGACGCCCAGGATGCCGGCGGCCGCCAGGACCGCCGTCAGCAGGATGCGGATGGTCACGTTGCGCATGTCGCCTCCTCAGTCGAAATAAGGTTCGCGGGCCCGGACAGGCCCCGCGGCTATCGTCCCACGTATCTCAACGCGCGCCGGCGGCCGGGTGCCCGCGCCGCCGCGCGCGTCCGTCGCTTCAGCCCTTCTCCTCCAGCTTGCCGCTGACCCGCCGGCGGGCCAGGAACAGCGCCACCGGCGTGATCATGGCCACGCCGCCGTACACCAGCCACATGGTCTGGGGATGGCGCAATCCGTCGATGGGGACGAAGCGGGTCAGGAAGAAGCCGGCGTACAGGCTGGTGAGGATCTTGGTCAGAAACCAGGGGAACTGCCCCACGCCCACGTACTCGCCGGTGCGCCCGGCGGGCGCGATCTGGGTGATGAACTGCAGGAAGCGGGGCGACCACATGGCCTCGCCCACCGACATGATCACGATGTAGGCGACCAGGAGGTAGACGTTGGTGCCGAGCGACAGCAGGAACGCGGGGGCGGCCATCACCAGCGTGCCCAGCATCATCATGCGGTACACCGGCACCTTCGTGGTCAGCGCGGCCACGAGCGGCGTCAGCACGAAGATGAGCAGCGGACTGAAATTGACGAAGAACTCCATGTTGTCCCGGACGCCCTGGCCGAAGCAGCGGTCCACGTACTGGGGCAGGGTCAGCCAGTTGTGGGCGAACAGCGTCTGCACCGGGATCAGGACGAAGACGAAGAAGGTGAACTTGCCGTCGCGCAGCGGATGCTGGCGCAGGTACTCGCCCAGGGTGCGCCGGGGCCGGCCGGTCCCCTCCGCCGCGGGGGGCGCGCCGGCGGCCGAGTCGCCGGCCAGGATCCGGCGGGCCCGCTCCACCGCCCGCCGGTTCAGCAGGAACGCCACCACCAGCAGCCCCACCACGGTCAGGGCCACGTACACCCAGTAAACACCAAGGATGCCGTAGTGGATCTCGCCGCGGGGCCCGGGGCCGGCGGTGGGCGCGTGGGCCTCGAAGAACGCGTTGGTGGCGGCGCGCACCCGGGGTGACAGCAGCCCGGGGAGAAAGCCGCCCAGGTTGTTCACCGCGTACAGCATGGCGAAGCCCATGGCCGCGGTCTTCTCGTTCGTGAAATGCTTGACGGCGGAGAAGATCGCCGGCTGGTACATCCCCCAGCCCACCACCACGCACAGGATCCCCGCCAGCGACACCAGGAACAGCGGCGACGTCGCGCCGCCGAACCACGGCAGGAACGTGGGCCCGGCCGCGAGCAGCGCCCGGCCGGCCAGGACGAACGCCATCGCCGCCACCAGCGCCCGGCGGACGCCCCAACGGTCGGGGATGCTGCCCAGGAACAGCATGCCCAGGGTGATGCCGCCCGTGAGCACGCCCACCATCCAGTCGGCGGCGTGGTCGTCGAAGCCGAGGAAGTCGTTGTAGTAGATCGCCAGCAGGGCCAGCGTCCCGAAGTAGGCCAGCCCTTCGAGGCAGTAGCTCAGATTGGCCGCCCAGAGCGCCATCGGCGCCCGCACCAGGTTCATGAACGGCTCCACGATCTCGCGCCAGGGGCTCTTCTTCTCGGCGGTCCCGGGGGATTCCGTCATATCGCTACTCCTTGGGTGGGTTGTACATGGTTCCGGCCGTTTGGTTCTGCCCATCGCCCGCGATTGTTCCGTCATCGCGCACGCGCAGGAGCAGAGCGGCCGCCGCCGCGGCCAGCGCGGCGCCCAAGCCGAACGCGGCCGGAGCGCCCCAGGCCTGCCAGACCAGGCCGAAAGCCAGGCTGGCCGGCAGCGCGCCCAGCCCGACCACGGCATGGTAACACCCGAAGGCCGAGCCGCGCAGCGCCGCCGGAGCCAGGTCGGCCACCCAGGCTTTCTCCACCGGCTCCGTCAGGCCGAAATAGACGCCATAGATCATGAATGCGGCAATGAGCCCGGGCATCGTCGGCCCGGCGGCAAAGACCAGGTACACCGCCGCATAGACCGCCCAGCCCGCCAGCACCCAGGGCCGCCGCCCCAGCCGGTCGGACAGGCGCCCGCCGATGTAGGTGGCGGCCATCTTGACCACATGGTGGAGCGACCAGAGCACCGCCACCCATGCCTCGGTCACGCCCGACTGCGCCAGCCGGAGCAGGAGGAAGGCATCGGCCGAGTTGCCCAGCGTGAACACCAGCATGGCCAGCAAGTACCGGTGGAAGGGGCGACCAAGGCCTTGCCAGTCGCGGCGCACGTCCAAGTGCGGCGGCGTCGGCGGCGTGCCCCGCGCCGGCTCCCGGACCCCCGCCACCAGGGTCGCGAGCACCGCCACGCCGGGGATCGCCGCCAGGAGGAACACCTGTCCGAGCTCGAGCCCGGCGCCCACGAGGAGCGCCGCGGCCGCGAGCGGCCCCACCACGGCGCCGGCGTGGTCCATGGCGCGGTGGAAGCCGAAGGCGGCGCCGCGGATCTCCGGGGCGGTCACGTCGGCGATGAGCGCGTCGCGGGGCGAGGTGCGGACGCCCTTCCCCACCCGGTCGGCGAAACGCAGCGCCAGCACCGCCGGCCAGGCTCCGGCCAGGCCGATGAGCGGCCGGGCCACCGAGGAGAGCCCGTAGCCGGCGAGGAGCATGGGCTTGCGCCGCCGGACCCGGTCGGCGAAGATACCCGACACCAGCTTGAGCGCCGCGGCGGTGGACTCGGCCACCCCCTCGATGAGCCCGATCACCCAAGCCCCCGCGCCCATGGTGGTGGCCAGAAACAGCGGCAACAGCGGGTAGATCATCTCGCTGGACAGGTCGGTGAAGAAGCTCACCAGCCCGAGCGCCACCACCGCCGCCGGCAGCCGCTTGAAGTGAGGCGTGGGCTTGTTCATGCGGGACGGGATCTCCGCAACATGGATTGCACGGTCATCCTCGCGAAGATAACGACCGGCCGGCGCAATGTCAAGGCACATCACGGCGCCGGGCGACGGGCTCGCCAAGGCGCCAAGACGCCACGTATATTTTATTGTTTCGGAAATCGGACATCGGGGCTCGGGGCTCGGGGCTCGCTCCCAACGATCAACCATCAACGATCAACCATCAACTATCTCGGACCTGGGTCCTCGGTGCTGGGTCCTTGTTCCCGGCTCCCAAAACCCGCTCTAGATCCCAGGCCCCAGGTCCCAAAACCCAGGTCCCAGGTCCCAGGTCCCATCCAGCCATTCAACTGTCGATTGACATCGACCGGTGATTAACCTACATTTCGATTTAGAAACACCAGGATCGTCAACCAGCGGAGGTGACGGGATGAGAATCACGAAAGTGTTGTTCATCGTGCCCTGTCTGCTGCTCTGGCTGGGCGGCCAGCAACTGAAAGCCAATGAGCGCCAACGCCTGGTGTTCAACGCGGCGGGCAACATCGGCATGACCGCCCTGATCATCGAATACCAGGGGATCACTCCCGAAAATTCCAATTCCATCAACCTCTACATCAACACGGCCATCACCATGCTGAACCAGCTCGCCGACCAGTACTTCGATCCCCCTTTCGATTCCGGCCAGATCCGCCGGATCGTTGACTTGCTGCGGCGCTTCCCCCAGGCGACGGACAGCATGAACAACCGGCAGAAGATGGCTTATCTGGAGGGATGCCACTCCAATTTGAAAACGGCGATGTCGACGGTCTTCAGGTCCGATCAGGGCATCCAAAACTTTTCCACCTGCGACACATATGTCGCCGATCTCGGATTCCACAGCGGCCAGGCCGTTGCCGCCACCCAGGTAGGGGAAAGCATTCGCCTGGAGATGGCCAGAAGCGGAATCAATCAGGCCCTCAGCATGGGAACGATGGTGCGCGGCACGCTCGGCTGTTCCTTTCTCACCGAGGCACAGGCGAACAATCTGAATGTTCCGAACCTGAAAACCACTGCGGAATTCAACGCGATGATCAGGACCCTGGAAAACGACGTCCGGTTGGCCAGCCTGAACCTGGAACCGGGCTTCGATTCGCCGGCGACGAAGGGAACCTTGGCCGCAACCCAGCGCGTCGATCCGCCGCCGCCGAATCCGCCGGCCAGTCCCAATGACCTGACCGGCAGCTGGCGGGAGGGCCTGACCGTCATCTCCAGGGAAGGGGGAAATTACGTCGCCCGAAAATATGACGATCACGTTCCGGATTATTACGTGGGGTACCAGAAGGGGATGGTCTTCCTGAAGTTCGCCGACCAGCCCGATGCTTCGGGCTATTACTACGGCAAGAATTTCTATTTCCGATACCGCGAACCGGGAATGTGGGTCGATGCCGTCATCGAGCGCACCTTCAAGCCCGAGAGAGGCCAGGAAACGTTGACGGTTCATTATACGATCGACGGGAAAAAGAGTTGGTTCGCCTTCTCGCGTTATCACCGACGGGAAGGCTCGACGCTGGGGAATGCGCCTTAGTCGGGCGTCGAGGCTAGAGGCTAGAGGCTAGAGGCTAGAGGCTCGTTCCCGTCATGCGGAGTTCGGACATCGGACTTCGGACAACGGACCTGGGTCCTCGGTTCTGGGTCCTTGTTCCCGGCTCCCGGACCCCGGCGCTAAATCCCAGGTCCCAGCCCCCAGGTCCCAGCAACATCGGACTCGTCTCCAAGTAGCCAATAAAATATTAGCAATCACCAATAACCAATAATCCGAAATGCCCAATGAAAAATGTCAGATGACCAATGACAAATGGTTCCCCGTGTGGACTCCGTGTCCACTGCGGTGATTCGGGGATTTGGAAATCAAACTGCGGGTTCGGCACCGTCCTGGGTCTCCCCTTCCACCTCCACCCGGTTGCGGCCGCGGGCCTTGGCCCGGTACAGCGCGGCGTCGGCGCGGGCCACCAGTCCGCGCCAGGGCGCGCCGATCTCGGGCCGTGCCGCGGCGACGCCCAGACTGATGCTCACGTGGGCCCGGCCGTGCGGGGCGTGCGCGTGGGGAATCGCCAGCCGCTCCACCTCGGTCCGGAGCCCCTCGGCCAGTCCGGCCGCGCCGGCGGCATCCGACCCGGCCAGCACCAGGACGAACTCCTCGCCGCCGTAACGCGCCACCAGGTCGCCGGCCCGCTTGGCGCCGGCGGCCAGCACGCCCGCCACCTGCACCAGGCAGGCGTCGCCGGCGGGGTGGCCGTAGTGATCGTTGAAGTCCTTGAAGCCGTCCAGATCCACCATCACCAGCGCCAGGGGCGACTGCGCCCGGGCGTATTGCCGCCACAGGGCATCGAGATGATCGTCGAACCGGCGCCGGTTGGACAGGCCGGTGAGCGGGTCTTCGGTGGAGAGCCGGGCCAGCCGCTCGTTGGCCGACCGCAACTGGGCCGTCCGCTCGTCCACGAGCAGTTCCAGCTCCCGCTGCCGGGCCTTGAGCCGCCGCTCCCGTCCCCACGCCGCGCCGGCGCCCGCCAGGACCACCAGTCCGCCGACGAGGAACGGGAACCAGGGGGTCTGCCAGAGCCGCGGATGCTGGATCATCGCCACGCGATCCCCGCGCTCGTTCCAGACGCCGTCGTTGTTGCAGGCGATGACGTGGAAATTGAATTCACCGGGCGGGAGGTTGGTGTAGTAGGCGATCCGCCGGTTGCCGGCGTCGCGCCAGGCGATGTCGTAGCCCTCCAGCCGGTACCGGAACAGGACTTTCTCCGGCGCCACCAGCGACAGCCCGGTGTAGTGGAACTCGAGATCGTGCCGGCCCGGCGGGAGCACCAGCCGCTCGCCGGCCGGCGCGGGCCGGCCGTTGACCATCACCCGCTCCACGAACACCGGCGGCGGCGTCCGATTGACCTGGATCTTCCCCGGATCCACCACCGCCACCCCGTCCGAAGTGGGGAACCAGATCCGGCCGTCGCGGGTGCGCGCCCCCGACGGCTGAAAGCCGCCGTTGCATTCCGCGGTCTTCATGCCGTCGGCGCTGCCGTAGGCCACGCAGCTCACCCGGGGGATCCGCCCGGCCGCGAACTCCTCCAGCTCGGCGAGGCGCGCCCGGTAGACGCCGCGGTTGCAGCTCATCCACAGGTTGCCCCGCCCGTCTTCGACCACCTCGTAGGCGATGTCGTCGTACAAGCCGTCTGCGCGGGTGATGCGCGCCACGCGGCCCGCCTCCAGCCGCAGCAGGCCCGCGCCGATGGTACCGAGCCACACCGTGCCGTTCGCCTCCTCGAGGATGTCGGTGACGATGGCGGCGCCCACCTCCTCCTGGCCGGGAAAGCCGACGAACTCGCCGTCGCGGAATTGCCACAGTCCGCCGTAGGTGCCCACCCAGAGCCGGCCCGCCCGATCCTCATAAATCAGGTTGACCATGTCGGCCAGCCGGCCCGCCCGGCGGGAGAACGTGGTAATGCGCCCATCCTCCAACCGGTTCAGTCCGGCCCCGTTCGTGCCGGCCCAGATGACGCCCTTGCGGTCGCCGCAGACGCTGATCACCCGGTCGGCGGACAATCCGTCCCGCGTGGTGAAGTGCGCCGCCACCCGCCCGTCCCGCAGGCGGACCAGGCCGCCGCCGTCGGTGCCCACCCACAGGTCGCCGTCCGGGGCTTCCCACATGGAGCGGATCAGGTCGTGCGGAAATCCGTGCCGGGCGTCGAAGTGCTCGATCCGCCCGCCGCGCACGCGGTTCAAGCCCCCGCCGTTGGTGCCGATCCAGATGTCGCCGGTGCGGGACTCGAGGATCCCGATGATGTAGGCGCTGGAGAGGCCCTCGGCGACGCTGGTGGTGGTGAAACTGCCGTCGGCCAGCCGGACGAGCCCGCCCCCGTCGGTGCCGATCCAAAGGTTCCCTTCCCGGTCCTCGCAGAAGGCGCGCGCCACCTCGTACGGCAGGCCCTCGGGACGCGAGAACACGGACCACCGCCCGCGGGCCCGCCGGCACACGCCGCCGCCGAACGTGCCCACCCAGAGGTTGCCGGCCCGGTCTTCGAAGACCGCCAGGATGCGGTCGCTGGACAGTCCGTCGCGCGTGGTGATCACGGAAAATCGTCCGTCGGCGAACCGGGCCAGTCCGCCCCCGTACGTGCCCGCCCACAGCGTGCCGTCCCGGCTTCGCGCCAGGCAGTACACCACCGGGTTCGGCAGGCCATGCCGCTCGTCCAGCCGTTCGAACTCTCCGTTCCGCAGGCGGCAGACGCCGGCGCCGTTGGTGCCGATCCAGAGGGTGCCGTCCGCGTCGGCCAGCAGGCTCAACAGGCTGTTGTGGGCCAGGCCGTCCCGGGTGGTGAAGTTCTGGAACCGGTCCCCGCTCAGGCAGCTCAATCCCCCGCCGTAGGTGGCGATCCAGATCCGGCCGTCCGGGCCCTCGGCCAGAGCGGTGACGATGTCGAACGCCAGGCCGTCACGGGTGGTGAAGACGCGGAATTGGCCGTCCTTGAACCGGAGCAGCCCGCCGCTGTTGGTGCCCGCCCACAGCGTCCCGCTCCGGTCCACCAGGAGCGCCCGAATGTTGTTGGTGGTCAGGGCCCGGGTGGTGCGTTTGTCGTAGACGCTGAAGCCGGCGCCGTCGAACCGCGCCATCCCCTCCTGGGTGGCCAGCCACAGATAGCCCTGGCGGTCCTGGACGATGACGTTCACCGAGTTCTGCGGCAACCCGCTCTCGATGTTCCACACGCGACGGGAGTACTGGGTGATCAGCTTGTCCGGATCGAGGGCCGCCGGTGCGGCGGCGAGGACCAGGGCGAGCAACACGGCCCCGCCGAGTCGGCCGCCCGCAAGCCGCAGACGGGCGCGCGGGCCGTGTCCCGGCCGGCTACCGTTCGAACGCCGCGATGGCTGGGCGGTCGTCTGGCTCATGGTTGAGCATGCCTCCCGCTCCTCCCCGCCCCGCCCCGGGCCTGATATCCGTTGTCAGATCGGCCTTGCCTGTCATTGTAACACAGCCCCCATCTGCAAAAACCGCTTGGCGAAACGGCCGGTTCCGGTACAATAGCCGGTTGACCCCGGGCGGCCGGCCCCGCGCCCCGGGTCCACCGAAGCACCGATGAAGACACCGAAGGCCCGCACCTGGATATATCGTCTGATCCCGCTCGCTCTCCTGATGGGCGCGGGGGCGCTGCCGCTCCGCGCATCCATCGGCATTCCCGAAGTGGAAACGCACGTCCAGGCCGGCCGCTGGCCGGAGGCGCTGGCTGAGGTGGATGCCCTGCGGCAGTCCGATCCGGCGGCCTACCGGCGCGACCGGCTGTACCTGCTGCAGGCCTGGCTGCACGAATCGTCCGGCCAGCGCGCGGAGGCGATCGCCCTCCACGCCGCCTGGATCCCCCGCGATCCCCTCTTCACCGACTACATGCTCATGGAGCAGGCCCGCCTGCAGGACGCGGCGGGAGCGCCCGTCGCGGCCCGCAAGAACTGGTACGCGCTGGTCAAGAGCCACCCGAAGAGCCCGTATACCCCGGACGCCCACTTCCTGCTGGCGGCGAGCTACCGCGACAGCGGCAAGCTCGGCCTGGCCTTGCAGACGTTCCAGAATTGCGCCCACAAGTACAAGCCCCGCCGCGATGAGGCCCGGCTGGCGGCCGCCGGCATCCACGCCCGGCTCAAGCAGTGGGACGCCGCCTGGGGGCTGCTGTGGCCGGCGCTGGCGTCCGGCCGGGCGCGCTCCGAGGCGGCTGCGGCGCTGGGCCTGCTGGATAGCGAACCGCTCATGAACCGGGTCCGCCAGTCGGAGGACCGCCTGGCCCGGCTGACGGCGGTGCTGGTGCAGAACCGCGAGGCCCGCCGGGCGCTCCCGCTGGCCGAGGAACTCCGCCAGCGCTTCCCCCAGTCGGCCAAGCGGCCGCTCTACACCTTCTGGGTGGGCCGCTGTCGCTTTCTCCAGGGGGATTACGCCGCCGCCGCGCAGTTCTACGCGGAGGCGGGACGCACCGACGGCGAAGACCTCCAGGTCCAGAGCCGGCTCGCCCTGGGCCGGACGCTCCTGCTGGCCGGCCGGGAGGCCGAGGCCCTGCCGGTGTACGCCGGCGCGCTGGAGCTGGCGGACGACGAGGCCACGCGGTCGGACATCTACGCCGCCCTCTACAACGTCACGCGCCTCACGGGTCCGAGCGCGGCGCCGCTCGGCTGGCTGCAGCGGGCCGCCGCCGACCTCAGCGAGCGGGAGCGCCGGCGCTTCGCGTACCGCGAAGCGCTCTTCCACCTGCGGCTGGGAATGCCCAAGCAGGCCGTTCCCATCCTCGAGGCGCTGCTGCCGCGTCTCCCTTCCCCCGCCGCCGGCAATCTGCCAGACCGGCTGGAGGCCCGGTTCTTCCTCGGCCTCGCCCACGAGGGCGCGGGTGACCCGCAGCGGGCGGTGGAGACGTGGACCACCGAGCTGTACCACCGCCACAGCCAGTACGCGTTCCTGTCCATGGAGCGGGCCGAAGCCGTCCTGGCCGGCCGGCCGGAACTGCGGACAACGCTCGCCGCCGCGGCCCGCACCCGGGCGGCCGACCTCGCCGCGCAGGGCGACCAGACGACCGCCTACGAGGAATACGGCCGGCTGTATTTCCTGACCGGCGACCCCGACGCGTGGCGCCAGGGCATCCAGCAACTGCCCCGGTACCGGGAGGTGATCGCCGAGCTGGCGGATATCCCGTCGCTGCCGGTCGACGCCATGGCCCCGCCCGCCGCTTCGGCCGTCGATACGCCGGCGGGACGGCTGTTCCGCGCGCGGACCTTCCAGCGGCTGGGACTGGCGGAGCCGGCCGCCCTCGAGTACAGCCGCACGCCGCTGGCGTTCGTGGCGCGGCACACCGGCGACTCCGAGCGCGACCTATCCATCCGGCGCGCGGTGACGCTGGCCCGCCTGTTCGAGCGGGCCGGCGCCCCGCACCAGGCGTATCGCTGGTCCTACCTGGCCCTGGAGCGCTATCCCGACGGCACGCCGCTGGCGATGATCAACCCGGAGTTGCTCCGCCTCAGCTATCCGGCGCCCTACCAGGAGGACGTCCGCGCCGCCAACCGGGACGCCGGCGTCGATCCCTACCTGATCTATAGCATCATCCACCAGGAGAGCCGGTTCAATCCCCGCGCCCACTCCCCGGTCTCCGCCCGCGGGCTGATGCAGCTCATGCCCGACACGGCCCGCGCGGTGGCGGCCCGGAGCGGCATCGAGTTGCCCGACACCGGCGCCGCCCTGTACCAGCCGGGGCTGAACATCCGGCTCGGCGTCCGCTATCTGCGCGAACTGCTGGACCGCCTCCAGTCGCCCGCCGCCTCGGCCGCCGCGTACAACGCCGGCCTCGGCCAGGCGGCGTACTGGACCCGCCTGGCCGGCCAGCCAGCCGACCTGTACTTGCCGCCGGAGATCCACTTCCATCAGACCCGCGGCTACGTGAACCACGTGATGGCCAACATGCGGCTCTACCGCCTGGTCCACCCCGAGCTCGCCCGCCTCGCGGAACCCGCCGCCGCCGGACGCTGATCGGTCATTGTCTTTTGGCGCAACTTTGATTATCATCGGTGAAATCTGTCTCCCCCTGCCGGAGGTATCATGTCCGCGTTCACCATCGAAACCGCTGCCCGGTTCGTCGACCAGACGGTTACTCTCAAGGGCTGGCTGTACAACCGCCGCTCGAGCGGCAAGATCCTGTTCCTGATCCTGCGTGACGGCACGGGCATCATGCAGTGCGTGATGGCCAAGAACAACGTCGCCCCGGACGTGTTCGCGCAGGCCGAGGCGATCGGCCTGGAGTCGAGCCTGATCGTCACCGGCCGCGTCCGCGCCGAGGCCCGCGCCGCCGGCGGACACGAGATGGACGTCACCGGCCTGGAGGTGGTCCAGGCGGTCGCCGACTACCCCATCACCAAGAAGGAGCACGGGACCGCGTTCCTCATGGAGAACCGCCACCTCTGGCTGCGTTCCCGCCGTCAGCACGCGGTGATCCGGGTCCGCCACGCCATCATCAAGGCCTGCCGCGACTACCTGGACACCAACGGCTTCACCCTGGTGGACACGCCCATCTTCACGCCCAACGCCTGCGAGGGCACCACCACCCTGTTCGAGACGCAGTACTTCGACGACAAGGCTTATCTCACCCAGAGCGGCCAGCTCTACAACGAGGCGACGGCCATGGCGTTCGGCAAGGTGTACTGCTTCGGGCCCACCTTCCGGGCCGAGAAATCGAAGACCCGCCGCCACCTGATGGAGTTCTGGATGATCGAGCCGGAGATGGCCTGGGCCACCCTCGACGACGTGATGGCGCTGGCCGAGAACTTCATCAGTTACATCGTCGCCTACGTTCTCGATACGCGCCATGAGGAGCTCAAGGTGCTGGAGCGCGACACGTCCAAGCTGGAGAACGTCCGGGCGCCGTTCCCCCGTCTGGCTTACGACGACGCCGCCAAGATGCTCGAGGGGAAAGGCACTGAGTTCGTGTACGGCGGCGACTTCGGCGGCACCGACGAGACCCTGGTCAGCGAGGGGTTCGACCGGCCGGTGATGGTCCACCGCTACCCTGCCGCGATCAAGGCCTTTTACATGGAGACCGACCCGGCCGATCCCGGCAAGGCCCTCTGCGTGGACGTGCTGGCTCCCGAGGGCTACGGCGAGGTGATCGGCGGCGGCCAGCGCCTGGCGGACCTGGACAAGCTGCAGGCGCGCATCCGCGAGCACGGGCTGCCCGAAGCGGCGTTCCAGTGGTACCTGGACCTGCGCCGCTACGGCACCTGCCCCCACGGCGGCTTCGGTATGGGCATCGAGCGGTGCGTTGCCTGGCTGTGCGGCCTGGAGCACATCCGGGAGACCATCGCCTTCCCCCGCATGCTGTATAAAATTTATCCCTGACGTCGTGACAACCGGGAGGTCAGCACCATGAACCGTCAACGTGCCCTGATCGGACTGATCCTCATCGCCGGGCTCACCGCCGCCGCGGCGGCCCAGATCCTGATGGGTGAAGTCGTCGCCGGCGACGAGGATTTCGGCTTCTACAACAACGCCGTGTTCACGGCCGACGGGCTGTTGGGGCTGGTCACCGATCCCCAGAACTCGCGGGTGATCGTCTTCGACCCCTACCGCTGGACCGACAACATCGTCGCCTATGTCGCCACCGGCCAGGAGCCGGCCGGCATCTACCTGGCCCCCGACGGCCTGCACGCCTGCGTGCTGAACATCGACAGCAACACGGTGACCATCATCCGCCTCGCCGATTTCCAGACCGCCACCTACACGCCGCCGGTTCTCACCGACTTCGCCTACTACAACAACATCGCCTTCAGCCCGACCGGCGACTACGGCTTCGTCTGCGACGCCCGGACCACCGTCAACCAGATTTACGTGTTCCGGGTGACCATCGCGCCGGGCGATCTGCATCACGCGACGCTGTGGGCCAACACGGGCACCGGCCCCGCCCGGACGTACGTCTCCCCCGACGGCCAGCGCGCGTTCGTGCTCTGCAACGGGCGGAACGACGACGACCAGATCAGCGTCATCGACCTGTTCAACGAACCCACTTTCGCCGTCCAGCACACGTTCGTGGTGGTGGACGCCGACTTCGACCGCACGGGCTCCGACTTTCTCTGCCTCAACAACATCGTGTTCTCCCCCGACAGCCGGTGGGGTTTCGTCTGCGATCCCCAGTACAACGACGTGGTCGCCTTCGAGATCGGCAACTACGCCAACCAACCGTACCTGGACATCCCGGGCGAGGCCACGCCGGATGCCAGCCTCAGCCGGATCGCCATCACGCCCGACGGCGCCCGCCTGGTCGCGTCGTCGATTGTGCTGAACCGCCTCTACGTGATCGACGCCGGCTCGCTGGAACTCCTCCGCACCATCACCGACGCCCTGGGCTTCGCCGACTTCGACGGGTACAACAACATCGCCGTGCTATCGGACAACCGGACGGGCCTGATCCACTCGGTGGGCAGCGACGAGCTGATGATCTTCGACTGCCTGACCGGCGGCTACACCTTCCGCGACACCGGTCCGGCGCCGGAGGACCTGGCCGTTTCGCCCGACGAGCAGTTCCTGGCCGGGCTCAACGTGGGCCGCGCCCTGGGCGAGGACAGCACCTCCATCTTCTGCCTGGCGCCCGCCATCATCGACTTTCCGTTCTTCCGCACCGGCACCGGCGAGTTCACCGGCTACGGGGTGAGCAATCCCGTGAACGGTTCGCAGAGCCTGCTGATCTTCGGCTACGACAACGACGGCGAGCTGCTCGTCGGCACCAACAACGGCGCCGCCCAGCTCATGGAACCCCTGACCCAGTTCTCGTTCATCGGCGACATCCAGCTCGGCCTGCCCGCCGGCACCCACACCGGCTGGCTCCGGGTGATCAGCAACAGCCTCACCGCCCGGGCGTTTTTCCTGAACACCAATCTGACCGGCGACTACATGGACGGCACGATCGCCACTGACGGCGTGTTCGAGGACTACACCGTCACCCACGTCCAGGAGCATTTCGACGGCGGCGTCTACACCGTGCAGACCGAGCTGTTCATCCTCAACCCGTACGACGCCACGATCCACGTGGAGCTCTCGCTCCGGAACGCCACCGGAACGCAGATCGCCTTCATGGAAACGGATCTGGAGGGTCGGCACATGCTGACGGGCACGATGCACGATCTCTTCTTCCGCAACGAAAGCTTCCTGAACCTGACCGACGGCTATCTCGTGGGGACCACCGACGACGGGTACGGCGTGGTGGGCTTCGCCATGATCCGCCATCTGAACGCCGAGGGCGGAGTCGTCACCATCCACTCGGTCCCGCTGCAGTGGGATCCGAAAGTGAGCACGCTGTACAGCGCCCATGTGGCCAGCGGCGGCGAGCAGCCGGCGTTCATCAATCCGTACGACACTGTCTTCCACGTGATCAACACGGCGGCAGAGACGGCCCAGGTGACCCTCGCCTTCACCGACGACGCCGACGCCGCCAGCACCACGGCCAACTACGCGCTCACCGCCGGGCAGCAGCTCGTCGTTCCCGCCTGGCAGGCGTTCAGCCTGCCGGACCCCGCCACCCGCCCGCCTTACGTGACCGGCAATGTGAAGATCACATCCGATCGCACCGGACTCCTCGGCGACGTGGTGTTCGGCGACGGCCTGAACGCCCTGCCGGCCTTCGAATCCTGCCTGGCCCTGGAGACCGCTCCCGCACGGCAGGCCGTCTTCAGCCACGTGGCGCACGGCCCGGTGGGCGACGGAACGCTGATGTACTTCAACGGCATCAGCGTGTGCAATTTCAACACCTACCCCGTGGACGCGACCGTCTGGATCTACGGTCAGAACGGCACGCTCACCGGCACGCACGTCCTGCACCTGGAGGCCGACAGCCGCTACCTCGGGCTGCTCAGCAACATGATCCCGGCGGCGTGGCCGCAACTGGGCGGCTACGTGGTCCTGGATGCCACGGGACCCGTCGTGGCGTTCGAGCTGTTCCTGGATAACAATTCCCGGTTGCTGTCGGCCGTGCCGCGGAACTAGCGGCCCGCGCCCCGGCGCCACGCCAGCAGGGCGTCCGGGACGTCGGTGACGAGCGCCCAGGCGCCGAGATCGGCCAGGTGGCCGGCTTCAGCCGGGTCGTTGACCGTCCAGGCCAGCCAGGGGAGCAACGGGGCGCCCCCTCCCCCGGCCGAGCCGGCGACCACCAGGCGGTGTTCGAGGATCAGGCACGCCGGCCGGCCGGACAGGCCGGCCAGCGGCCCGACCGCCAGCTTCGCCAGCATCTGCCATCCGCCCGGGACCGCACGCCCCACAATCCAGCCCCGCGGCAGCGCGGGGAAGCTTCGCTGCACGATCCGCAGCGCCCGTCGGGAAAACGAGGAGAGCAGAAATGAGTCCGGCGGAAGCAGCCGGGCGGCCGTCGCGGCCGCGGCGGCGGCCGCGGCCGGGTCCTTGATCTCGATATCCACCAGGATCCGGCCGGTGCAGATGCCAAGCGCCTCGTCCAGCGTCGGGATGTCGATACCCTGACGCGCCGCCGCACCGCGGGCTTCGGCCGCGGTCATCGCCGCGATCGCCCGTCCCCCGATGGCGGCGTCATGGAACACGAGGAGCTCGCCGTCCGCGGTCCGCCGGACGTCGAACTCCACGAGGTCGCACCCGAGCTCGATCGCCCGCCGGAAGGCCGCCGCCGTGTTTTCGGGGCGCTCGCCGTCATGGGCGCCCCGGTGGGCGCCGATCAACGGTGTCGCGCCCGGCTGGCGCCGGAACAGCGGCGGTGGCTGCGTCATTCGTTCCCTCCGCCCGACGGCGCGGTACTCCGGCCGGCCCCGGTCCCGGAGCGCGGCCCACGGTGCACCCGATCGCCCTCAGAAGATCCAGCCGACTCCCGTGAACATGGTGAAATCGTTGTGCTCCACGTCGGGGAGCGGCCGCGAATCGTACCGGTTGAGCATGCCGATGTTGAACTTGAACATGCGATTCACGGTCAGGTTCAGCGTGGCGTCCAGGATCGTGCGGTACCGTGAATCGCCGGTCAGGTATGGAATGACCAGCAGGTTCTGGGTGAACGCGACGCGGTCGTTCAGCTTCCAGTTCAGATGTCCCTCGAGCAGGGTGCTGCCGTCGCTCCGGTTGGACAGGCTGGGGTAGACCTCCTGGAGAAAACCGACACCGGTTCCCACGTCCAGGCTCAGCGCCGGCCGGGTGATCAGACTGTAGCCGACGCCCGCGTTCCACGTGTGGCGCAGGTCGATCCCTTCCACTTCATCGTACTCCCCGCTCACCGAGCCGAACACGAAATACCGTTTCGGCAGCTTGTAGTCGTACCGGAACGAACCGTACACCTCGTTCCGTGACGTGGCCTCGTTCAGCACGCCGTAGAGCGTATGGGCACTGGCGGAAAACGTGTCGCGCTGCCGCGCGTAGCGCGCGGAGGTCCGCAGCAACAGATCGTCGGATGACGCGTTGCCCCGCGCCAGGGTGTAGCCGAAATTGACCGCGCCGCTCCAGCGCTTCGGCCGGACTTCGTCCAGCCCGTCCACCCGGACCGCGATCGCACGGAGATCCGTCGTTGGTTCAGCGGCCGCCGGCTCCAGCGCGATGCCCCGGACCCGGGCCTGGGCGAGGGTGAACGTGTGGTCGCCGCTGGCCAGATGAAACACGCCGTCCGCCCAGCCCGTCAGCGTGGTCCGCAGCGTGGTGTCGTCGTCGAGCTGCAGCCGGACGGCCGCGTTGCCTGTCACTTCGGCCACCCGCTCCAGCGGCAATTCCAACCCCGGGGCATAGTCGGTCCGGAACACCGCCCGCGAGCCGTCCAGCGCCACGAGCGTGCCGGACAGCACATCCCCATTCTTCATCTTGACGCGGACCGCCTGGCCGGTCGCCCAGGCGGTCAGCGCCAGCAGCCAGGCGGCGAGCATCCACAGTGCACGGCCTCTCACAGCGGAATCAACCTCCTCCCAGGACAATCTGTTCCAGCGCCGACAGCGGATCCACTCAACCCTCGGACGGACCGCCGGCTCCGGCGCCCGGGCCGGCCGCCGCCTCGAGCGGATACGCGTTCAGCTTCATCGTCGGCTCCGCCGTTTGGCCGGTCCCGAAGGCCAGCAGCGCGCGGCGCCACGCGCCCGGCGGCACGTCCACGCCCGGCGCCACGATGCAGTCCTCCACCGTCGCCCCGGCGCTCACGGTGTTGCGGCCCAGGAGCAGGCTGCGCGCCACCGCGGCGCCGGCGTCCACGACCACGTGTTCGCCGAACACGGTCTCGCGCACCCGGGCGGCCGGATCGAGCATCACGTTCCAGGTGGTCCAGTTGTCCAGCCCGCCCGCCCGGAGCAGCTCCAAACTGTTGCGCAGGTACCGGCCGGGGGTGGAGAATTCCAGCCAGTCGCCGTCCGCGACGAACCCGCGCACCGGGTGGCCGGCCGCCGCCAGCGCGGGGTAGAGGTGCCGGATGGTGTCGAAGGGCCGGCCGGCGGGGATGAAATCCAGCACCCGCGGCTCCAGCAGATGGATGCCGGTGAACGCCAGGAGCGGATCCGCCCGCCCGTCCGCTTCGTCGAACGGCACGTAGCCGCCGATGCAGCCGTCGGCGTTCAGTTGCACATGGGTGAACGGATCGCGCCGCCGGTTCGGCGTCAGGACCATCGTGGCCAGGCTGCCGCCCGCCCGGTGGGCGGCCAGCGCCGGGGCCAGGTCGATCGTGGTGACGATCTTCGCGTTGACCAGGAGGAACGTGCCGCAGCCGGCGAAGCAGTCGCGCAGCGGCGCCAGCGCGCCGGCGGTGAGCAGGATCGGCCCCCGCTCCTCGGAAAAATGGAACCGGAAGGGGCGACCGTCGTAGGCGGTCACCGCCCGGCGCACCGCGTCGGGCAGGTGATGGAGGTTGACGGCCACATCCTCCACGCCCCACGGGCCCAGCCAGTCGAGCAGGTGGTGAACCAGCGGCCGGCCGAGCACCGGCAGGCAGGCTTTGGGGATTTCGTCGCTGAGCGGACGCAGCCGCGTGGCATAGCCGGCCGCGAGAATCATCGCCGCTGCGATCATGTTGGGGCTGTCTCCCCGGCAAGGTGCCGCCGCCATCAGCGGCGGCCGGTCCGGAGCATCCGGCGGCGGGCATCATCCCGCGACGGCCCGGCGGATCATCGGTCTGCGGATGCGCTTTCGGTTGTGGCCGCGGTCAGCCGCTCCCACAAATCGGCATTGAGGATGCAGCCCGGATCACCGGCCAGAATATCACCCGTGTAGGCATCCGCGCGGGCGCGGCAGCCGCCGCACACGGGGCGGAAATCGCACACGCCGCAGTGGTCGCCCAGGAGTTCCCGGTCCGTCAACTTTTCGAAGTAGACATTGGTCTGCCAGATCTCCCGGATGCTCTGGTGCTTGACGTTGCCCACCACGCGGTGGGGGATGTAGACGCACGGCGTGACGTCGCCGTTGGGCTGCAGGGAACAGTAGCACCGGGCCGAGCCGCAACCGCCGATGTATTTGGCCAGGACGCGGGTCTTGGACCCGGAGCCAGAACCGGCGTGGCCGAGCGCCATGCGGCTCTCCATGTCGGCGTACATGAAGCAGGCCCGACCGAACTGCGGCGCCGTGCTCATGATGCTGATCTCTTTCCGTTGCAGCCGGCGTTCCAGGATTTGGAGCAGCTGTTCCCGCTGTTCGGGGTCCAGGTCGTGGATGTCGTTCCGAATCCCGCGCCCCACCGGAATGTAATTGAAGTGCACGAAGGTGGAGCAGCCCATGTCCACGGCCAGCTGGATGATTTGGTCGGCTTCATCGAAATTGATCCGGGAGATGCAGGCGGCCAGCCCCACCCGCAGTCCGGGTGTCGCGGCGGCGGTGCGGATGCCATCCACGGCGCGGCGCCAGGCGCCGGGTATGCCGCGGAACGTGTCGTGTTTGTCCGGATCCACCGAGTCCAGGCTGACCTCGACGTACTTGACGCCGTGTTCCACGAGCCGGGCGGTCACGTCCGGAGTCAGCATCGTGCCGTTGGAGGCGATGGTGACGTGAATCCCCCACTGCCGGCACCGCTCGAGCACCTCCCAGAAGTACCGGCCCATGAACGGCTCGCCGCCGGCCAGCGCCAGGAAGGGGACGTACGCCCGGCCCATTTCGTCCACGACCTTCAACTTCTGCTCCAGATCCAGTTCGTCGGGGAGCGGCCGGCTGCAGGCATCCTGATAGCAATGGATGCATTTCAGGTTGCAGGCCTGGGTGAAGTTCCAGACGATCATCAGGGGCATCTGGAATTTCTGCGGCACGGTCAAACCGTAGGCATGGATGCTGCGAAACGTGTTCACCAGCGCCCGCAGCGTGGGCCGGTGGTGGAACAGCTTGAACTTCACCATGTCGGCGTTGGCGTCGCGAGTCCGGAGAAAGTGTTCGAACACCGTGTGCAGGGGATAGAACAGCAGCCGGTCGGACCGGGGCGCCGACGGGTTATCGAAGGAGTACATCATCCGCTCGAACAGCGTCCGGCGATCGCCGTTGCCGCGGCTGAGGAATCCGGCCACCCGCTGGACCCGCGAATCGAGCAGAAACTTCTCGATCTCGTTTTGTTGGGTCTTCAGAATCTCGTGATTCGTGTCGTTCATGGTGGATGCTCGCGACGAGAGCCGACAAAAATTTAGGCGCCATTTTAACGGAACATCTTCGACAAATCAATGCCTAGTGATGCCTGCCGTCGGTTCCAACCCCCCGCGAACTCTACCGTCCGCAGCCGCCGGGCCTGTGCTATACTGCCTCCTTTTTAAGATCATGGAGGTGCCGCATGGTGCGACTGGTCGGGATCGGAATGCTGATGGCGGTTCTCGCCACCGCCGGCATGGCCCAACAGGCGGGGACGGACAACAGCCTCGGCGACCAAATCATCCAGCTGATCCGGGAACGCCGGGTGGCGGAGGCGGAGGCGCTGGCCACGCAGTGGGCGGAACGGGAGCCGGGCCCCGCGTCGTACTACGCGCTGGGCGTGGTCCTGTTCGAGAAACGCGACTACATGCAGGCGTATACGATCCTCAATCAATCCCTCCAGGGTGCCGTCACCGCGCCGGTCCTGGCCCGGACATTCATCATGCTGGGTTTGATCGACTACCAGTTCGGCAACCACCAGGCCGCGCTTCGCTGGCTCACCCAGGCACGCCGGCTGCCGCGACTGCCCGTGGCGCAACTGCGTCAGATCGAGGAACTGTCCGCCAAGATTTTGTTGGAGAAGGAACTCGCCGGCTGGCGGACGCGGACGACCCCCCAAATCGTCTTTCATTATCCGGCGCAGGCCGACATCGAGCCGGCGGTGGATCGACTCCAGCGGGAGTACACAGTCCTCGTTCAAACCTTCTGTCGTGAACACAAACTGCCTCAGGATCTCCAAATCCATTTCTACTATTATCCCGACGAGACCCTGTTCCGCCGTTTGCAACCCGACGCCCCCCACACCTTCATCGTGCTCGAAGAGCAGGTCATCCACGGGTGGCCGGAGGCCCGCCTGCGCCACGAGTTCATGCACCTGCTGGTCTGGCGGATCAACCGGCGCAACTACCCGTCGTTTCTGATCACCGAAGGTCTCACCGAATACCTCAACCGGCGGGAGCAACCGGAGCGGTGGCATCAACCGGCCGCCCGGATCGTCCAGGCCCGGGACCTGCCGACGCTGGCCGAGCTGGAGCGGATCGACTGCTACCGGAACAATCCGTGGGTGTTCGATCTGGTATGCTCCTTCACAGCGTTCCTGGTGGATCAGGTCGGCTGGGAGAAGTATCTGGAATTCTGGAAACGCGGCCAGGGCCTTGAAGAGGACTTTCCCGCCTGCTTCGGCGCCCCGCTGGCGGAGCTGTGGTCCCGGTGGGCGGCGGGGCTGAAGCAACTCACCGTGAGCGAGTTCTCGGTCTGGGGAAACTTCCGGGACGAGATCCTGGCACCCGGCCTCTACGCCGATGGTGTGCGGATGCTGGAGCCGCGCACCGACCTGTCGCCCCTGGGCCGGCTCATGCTGGCCCGGGTTCTGGCCGGCGCCAACCGGCCGGCTGACGCGCAGGCCGCGATCCGTGACTTCGCCGACCGCCCGGAAGCGCTCCGCGCGACGCTGCCCGCCCCGGCCTGGGCCGACGGCCTGCTCCTGGCGGGGCAGCTGTGGGATGTCGCCGGCGAGCGTGACCGGGCCCTGCGATTCTATGACGCCGTCACCGGCCTGCCCGATTGTCCGGCATCGGTCCGGGCCGCCGCGGACGCGCACCGCCTCACGCCCTGCCTGCCGCAGGATTTCCGCTCCCGGCCGGAGCCGAACGCGGTGGACCGCGCCGACCACCTGATCCGGTTCTGGATCCAGGCCGGCCTGTCAACCGACAACATGGCCATCGCCATCAGCCAGGGTCTGGACGACGAGAAGATCGAACGCCTCAGCCACAATCTGGGCCTGGCGGCCCAGGGCGCGCAGCGGGACGCCGTCCGGCAGAATCTGACCGGCAAGCTTCCCGAAGACTGCCTGCGCCAGGTGCTGGCGGCCGGCATCTCCATCCTCGATGTCCGGGAGTGCCTGGAGCGGAATGGTCAGCCGGTCCGCTTCCCGCCCGCGGCGGGCGGCCGGCCCTGAAATGCTGCGACACGGGCGGGGGCGGCCGGAGGACCGGCCGTCCCGGGCAACCGCCCTATCCTCCGCCCATCAGGTGGATGGCGTCCACGCGGTCCCCATCGCGGATCACGAACGAGTCGTACTGGTCTTTCCGGATCACCTCGCCGTTGACCCGGACGAAGATCATCGGGAAGGTGAACTTCATCTGCTGCAGCATCTGGCGCACGGTGAGCTGGCTGCCCGCCAGATCGGTGTCCCGGTTATTGATGACCAGCCGCATGCCGCACCTCTCGCTCGTCCTGTCACCGTGATTATAACCGCCGGCCGAAGGCGGGCGCAAGAGGCGGAAATCCCGTTGACTTATTACACCTTGGTCGATAATATGAAGTGCCACTAAAAATGGAGGTTTCGCCCCCATGAAGTATCTCAAAACCTATGACGAAAAATGCATCGGCTGCAACCAGTGCATGACGGCCTGTTCCCTGGCGTTCTTCAAAGAGGACGACTCCGCCAAGTCGGCTATCCAGGTTATCGAGAAGCCCGACGGGGGGTTCCACCTGGTGGTCTGCGACCAGCAATACCGCAAATGCGTCGATGAATGCCCCACCCAGGCCATCACCATCAACAAGCAGGGCGTGGTGATGATCAACAAGAAGCTGTGCATCAGCTGTTTCGCCTGCGTGGCCGTTTGTCCCATCGACGCCATGCGGCGGTGTGACGGCGTGTTGAATCCCTTCAAGTGCGTGGCATGCGGCGTCTGTGTCAAGGGCTGCCCCACTCAGGCGATCGAGATCGTGACCGAGGAGTAGCAACGATGAACAACACCAAGATCCACACCGACGTCGACGCCCTGAAGGCCCGGCACGTTCTGCTCAAGGAATTCCGCTACGAGCTCCGGCCGGTGGTGCGCGGCTATAACATGCGCACGCTGTATGTGAACGTCTCGTCGAACGAGATCCGGGAAAAACCGGTTTCCGAGGAGATGAAGCAGAAATTCACCGGGGGCAAGGGTTTCGGCCTGAAGCTGCTTTGGGACGCCATCTCCGACACCACGCGCTGGAACGATCCCGAGAACGAGATCAACATCTCCATGGGGCCCATCTGCGGCAACACCAACTACCCGGGTTCGGGAAAATCGCTGGTGGTGTCCATCTCCCCGCTCACCGACATTCCCATCGACAGCAACGTGGGCGGCTATTTCGGCCCCTACCTGAAGTTCTCCGGTTTCGACGCCCTCGAGATCCAGGGCAAGGCCGAGCGCGACGTCATCGTGTACATCGACGGCAACCAGGGGCTGATTCAGATCTTCGAGGCCCCTGCTGAAGCGGTGGACAGCCACATCCTGGCCGAGCAGATGGTGGAGCTGTTCGCCGACAACGAGCTGGAGAAAATGCACATCTCGGCGGTGAGCGCCGGCCGCGGCGCCGAGCACGCCCTGATCGGGTGCCTGAACTTCTCCTTCTATGACCGGCGCCGCAAGGTGGCGCGGCTCAAGCAGGCCGGCCGCGGCGGCATCGGCACGGTGCTCCGCGACAAGAAGATCAAGGCGGTCGTGGTCAAGTATTCGGGCCTGTCGGGCAAGTCCAACGATCCCGCCGACCTGGACACGCTCCAGCGCACCGGGCTGAAGCTCCACAAGGAGATCATCGCCCTGGACGACCAGCAGTGCCGGATGCGCCAGATCGGCACCGCCCACCTCGTCGAGATCATGGACGAGTACGACCTGCTGCCCACGCACAACTTCAAGTTCGGCCGGCACGCCGATACACCCAAGATCAATTCGCACGCCTTCTATGAATTTGTCACCCACGGGCTGCCCGACGGCTGCTGGTTCGGCTGCACCATGGCCTGCGCCAAGGCGGCGGACGGCTTCGAGCTGCTGACCGGCCCTTACAAGGGACATCGCGTCACCGTCGACGGCCCCGAGTACGAGACCGTGGGCGGCTGCGGCTCCAACGTCGGCATCTTCGATCCCCGCGCCATCATGGAGATCAACTTCTACTGCGACACCTACGGCCTGGACACCATCTCCTTCGGCACCATGACCGCCTTCATCATGGAGTGCTGGGAGAAAGGCGTGCTCAACGCCGAGCGCACGGGCGGCCTGGATTTCACCTGGGGGAACTGGCAGGACGCGCTGGAGATGATGCACCAGATCGCCCGGGGCGAAGGGTTCGGTCTCATCGCCGGGCTGGGAACCCGGAAGATGAAGGAGTACTTCATCGATCATTTCGATGCCGATCCCCAGCTCATGCAGGATATCGGCTGCGAGTGCAAAGGCCTCGAATACTCCCAGTACGTGTCCAAGGAATCGCTGGCCCAGCAGGGCGGTTACAGCATGGCGCTCAAGGGCCCGCAGCATGACGAGGCCTGGCTGATCTTCATGGACATGGTCAACAACCAGATCCCCACCTTCACCGACAAGGCGGAGGCGCTCCACTACTTCCCCATGTTCCGGACCTGGTTCGGGCTGCAGGGCCTGTGCAAGCTGCCCTGGAACGACGTGGAACCCGCCAACAACGCCCAGACCGACGAACCGGCCAAGGTACCGGAGCATGTCCAGAACTACGTCGACATCTACAACGCCATCACCGGCGGGAACCTCGACAAGAAAGAGCTCATCCTGCAATCGGAGCGGGTGTACAACTTCCAGAAAGTCCTCTGCATGCGCCTGGGGCGCGGCCGGCGGAGCGACGACATCCCGCCGTTCCGGATGGTGGGCCCGGTCACTATCGAGGAGTATGAATCACGGCAGGATCGGTACGATCAGCAACTGCGCGAGAAAGTGGGCGTCGATCCCGCCGGCAAGAGCAGCGAGGAAAAACTCAGAATCCTCCGTCATTACCGCGAGGAGCAGTACCAACACCTGCTGGATGCCGTCTACAAACGCAAGGGCTGGACGCCCGAAGGCGTGCCCACGCCCGAGCATCTCCGCAAGATCGGCATGGACCTGCCCGAGGTCCTGGCCGTGGTGGAGCGCCACCTGCGCTGACCCGTACGCCTGGGCAACAACCACAGGGCGGCCGCACCGGCCGCCCTGTTTGTTTTCAGCGATCGCGCGACCGCTCAATCCACATCGAAAGCGCGGAGAATATCCTCCAGCCGACCCCACGCCCCCCGGGGCAGGAGCACGTGGAACTGCTCCTGATGGACCGGTTGGGCGCCGATGCCGACGCTGAGTCCGCCCGCCGCGTCGGCCATGGCGCACAATTCCATCTCGTCGGCGTTGTGGCCGACCACCAGTGGTGCACGCCAGCCATGGCGCCCCGCTGCCGTCTCGAAGGCGGCCGCCTTGTCCAGCGGTCCGTGGCGGACCGGCGCCGCCAGGCCGGCGAACCGGTCGTTCCGCCAGACCGTGCGGTTCCCTTCAAGAAAGAGGAACGGGA
>Ga0209605_1000659_pt1 | contig 42233 bp, 34 predicted proteins | sample AD_UKC035_MetaG_FD_184408 | JGI IMG/M metagenome (GOLD analysis project Ga0209605, IMG submission 184408) | Active sludge microbial communities of municipal wastewater-treating anaerobic digesters from USA - AD_UKC035_MetaG (SPAdes) (version 2) | ecosystem: Engineered > Bioreactor > Anaerobic >...
GTAAAAGTTTAGAATATCCGGTAAGATAGCGGCATGAGCGCCGAACCGGAATATGAAACACAAAGCATCGATCACCTGGGTATAGTAGCGGGGACCTGTCGCGAGATAGGGTTGGCTGTGTTTTTGTCAAATGAAAAACCGACCACTTTAATCACGAAAAACCAACCACCTCAGCAGTTTGTAGGTTAGAAATTCACAACGAAAAACCGACCATTTTCACATCGAAAAACCGTCCAGTGGCAAAAGTGAGCCAACATGGTAAAATCGCGGCGCTCGAACGGAGGATAGGGCAACGCTGAGGAGCGACCTGAGCGCCGGGAGAGCGCCGTTGTCAGGGCAGAGGGCCGTGGGTAACCATAGCCCTCTGTTCTTTTTGCCCTGACAATGGCCCGAAAAAAAGCGATAAACCTGCTCGTCACCCATTTTGGAAACGTTCCCGAAAGCGGAAGGATTCACCCACCAATTCGAGGATATGGGCGTGGTGCGTAATGCGGTCGAGCAAGGCGGCGGTGAGACGTTCGTCGCCCAGCACCTGAACCCAATCGGCGAACTTGAGGTTGGTGGTAAGGATCAGGGCCAAGCGTTCATAGATTTCAGAGCAGAACGTGAACAGGGCATGTGCGCCGTTGGCCGAAAAGGGGATAAAGCCAAGTTCGTCGAGCACGATCAAGTCGAGCTTGAGCGCAGCAGCGATGAAGCGGTGCAGACGGTGCTCATCTTGGGCCTGAAGCAGCTCGTTGGTTAGCCCGGCCGCCGTCCAAAAGCGGACTTTGCGTCCCTGGCGGCAGGCGGCAAGTGCGAGGGCAATTGCCAGGTGGGTCTTGACGCATCCATTGATCTACCTCCATAGGTAAAGACATTTTCCGCTCAGGTTAATGGGGGGGATTTCAGCATCCCGTTTCTGCGCTTGTTTTTCTCCACTCGCTGACGCAAAAGATCGATCAGTTGCTCATCGTTGCGGATCAGGTAGACCCCTGTCTGTAGCCCACGAACCACATCGCTCGCTGGGATAATCCCTCGGTAAATGAAGCGGTACGTCGAGCTTTCGTTCGCCCCGATCCGTTTGGCCAGACCGTTGACGGTTAGATAATCGCCCATTTCATCTGCGCCGCGCAGTTGCTCAAGCGGCAGATACCACTTTCGGGCCAGGCGAATTTTCATCACACTATCGGCAGTCACGTGCGCCGAGCGTGCGGAGTGGAAACCTTCCGTGGTAAGTTGTTCAGCCATCTGCCTGTCATTGTACCCCAATCCCCACAGTTCTTGAATACGCGCCACCAGTTGATCAAACCGGCTCACATCTCTCTCCCGGTGAATCGGGGTAAGGCCGGTGTGATCGGTGAAACACCCCGAAATCCATACTACCCGCACCTGAACCTGATCGGGAGCAGGGTGCCGGATAATCACTTGCTGGATCAGGCTGCGGAGGAGTTCTTTCTTCTGGCAATTGGATAACGAGGGCCATAGCTCAGGCAGTTTGCGGCTCACTTCTCGAAACAGGTCGCGGAAAGCCGGTGGGATGGTATCCGGCATGGGAATCTGTTGGAAATGGTGATAGTCTTCTTCCATCTGCCGGAACTGTTGCAGCTTGGCCTCCCAGCGGTGTTCCAGTTCCGCAGCCACCAGGCGATTCTGAGGATCCACCGCATCATACTGCCGTTGCGCCAGGTGAGCTTCATATTGAGCGCGCTTCAATTGATCCTGCCACTGTCGCTCCAGCCGGTCGCGATCGGCACGTTGGGAAGCCAGGATGGCTTCCAGGGCGTCCAATTGGGCCGGTTGAATGGCTTCGAAGAAGGCTTTGACCACCAGATCGTCGATCACGAGGGATCGTACCGAGTTGCAGTCGCTGGGAGCCACGGTTGTTCGAACGAGACCCCGGCAGGTATAACGCGGGGTGTGCTTATAAACCGTCTGCATGTGATGACTACAATTCCCGCACACCACAAGCCCCTGCAATAAGCCCGGCCCATCTCGCACAATCCCCTGGGCCTTTTGGCGCGACTCGATGAAGCGCAAGCCGTTCTGCCGGATGCGCTCCTGGTTAGTCAGGTATTGTTCCCAAGTGATGTAGGCCGGGTAAGCATCTTGCTGTAAATACAGCCAATCGGTCATAGATTTGCGCCGGTTGCCTGACGCTGGTTGCCCAGATTTGCGCAACGTCGGATCGTTCTGGCGACGACCATAGGCAAAAGCTCCAGCATAAGCAGGATTGACAAGCATTTCTGTTACAGCCGATTCGCTGGCCACCTTCCAAAGGAGTTGATTGGCCTGGGGGCCAGCGTTTTGACGCCGCGGGAACAGAATCCCATGTTGCCGCAAGTACCGCATCACTTTGCCGGCGCTGCCTAACTCTTCGAATTTGGCAAACACCAGCTCAATGATGTGACGCACTTGATCATCGGGGTCCTTCACCACACTGCCATCCGGTAAGCGTACATAGCCGGTGGGTAAGCGTTGGCGATAGGCGCCCCGTTTGACTTGGTTCATCCGCCCGGCCTCCAGCCGTTGGCGGAGCAGATGGAGTTCAGCTTCGCTCATCGTTCCCTTGAGACCCAGGAGCAGGCGGTCGTTGTACAGCCGCGGATCGTAAATGCCATCATTGTCGGCAATCAGCGTACCAAAAACCGCTGCCAGGTCGAGTAGCATATACCAATCCCGGTTATTGCGGGCCAGACGAGATACCTCGTAACCAAAGACAATCCCGCCATGGCCCAAGGATATTTCAGCGACCAGTTCTTGGAAACCGGTCCGTCGGGTTACTTCACTCCCAGACCGCCCCAAGTCGCTGTCAATTACCCGGATCTGCTCAGTTGACCAACCCAGTTCTTGAGCACGCTGCTGAAGACGGTACTGGTACTGCTGGCTTTCCTGGTTTTGCGCCACCTGTTTGGGTGTGGATTGGCGTACATAAATAAAAGCCAGCCGCTGCAGATGCGCCGAAGTAATTTTCGGATGGGAAAGTCGGTCACTCGGATTCATGACCGGCCTCCGGCTTCCATTGCTCGGCGATCTGACAGCAAATCTGCACGATCGTCTGCAAAACTGTTTTCTGCTGGGCCGCCGTCAGCGTTTCCCAAATCGCTTGTGTCGGGACGGTCGCTTCTGTCTTGCCAAGCCCTTCCGATTGCTCCATCTCCAACCTCCTCGATCTGCGCCTGGATGCGCACAAATACCTTGACCAAGTTGTGGAGAGATGATAAATCCACTGGCAGTGGAAAGGCAACCGGTGGTGAAGATGCCAGATCGGTGGAGTTGATAGGAATCAGCCGCTCCACGCCATTGCGAAGTTGCACCAGGCAGCAGGGCACCAGTTCTTGTTTGTTTTTGAGGTGGAGAAGGGGGAAGGTCTGGTCGAACAAGGGGTGACAAGGATCGACAATTGTCACCGTTTCTGGAACTGCAAACGTTCTTCTTTTTGAGGCATTAAGCCGGTTGGGTTTTGCCAAGCCCGGGGTTGCCAATGAACACAATCGGCTCCCGTTTGTGGATGTACTCGCCGCGAGACAGATCCAGCACCTGAGCTTTGTTGAGGGTTGGCAGGGCAGAGAAGTCGAAGTCGGCCAGCTCTTTGAGCACCGGGAAGCGGGCTGTCTTGACCCGTTTCTGGATGCGGCTTTGCTCGCGCTTGTTCACTTCTTGTTCGGCCAAAGCCAGCAAGTAGCGGGTGTAATCCAGATTGTTGCGGGCTGCGTCGGTGGCAAAAGCCTGGTAATTGCGCGCAAAGCTGGGTAGGCGCAGCTGACGCAGGTAGGATTCAAGCAAGTCGTTGTGTTCCATACTCACTTTGCCACCAGACGATCATATTGCTGTAGATTCACCGGCTGGTTTCCAAAAGCAGCCAGGCTGGCGAAACGCTCGGTCTCCAGCATGGGGAGTTGCGGCTGTGTGTGCTGCAATTGGCGCAGACACAACCGCACCCCATCCAGGCTGGCAGCGCCCAACTCCAGCGCAGCATGCACCGCCTGTTCGACCTGGTCGGCCGGATGCTCCCGGTGCAGCTTGAGCACGGCGATGAATTCTTTCACGCCACGCCCTTCTGGCAAGCGGGTGCGCAGTGCCTCCAGCAAGCGGTCGTAATCCTTTGGCCAGTATTTGCGCCAATAGCGCAGCGGCTTGGCATGTTCAAAGGCTCCGGGACGTTGTTCTAACAGGCTCAGGTAGTGCAATGGATCCAACACATCCTGTTCACGCCCAAAACAGCGCGCATGGGCAGCAATCACCTGGTTGCCCAGGATGATCTCAACTTGAAAAGGGTAGGCCCGCAGCACCAACTGGTCGTTGCCATGCTCGACCGGAACGGAGTAGCGGTTTGTGTCGAGATCGACCTGGCTGTATCCGTTCGGTTTCACCGGAGAACTGACACAAGCCGGGAATAACTCACCTGGCAAGGGCAAGAACCAGCTACGTTCATCGGCCAGCAGATCGAACACGCTGGGGCGCTGACCGCGCACCCGCCGGTGCAGGTTTTCCTGGCAGGCCTTCCACAGCATGGCATTCAACTCTTCGTAGCTGTTGGCTCGCAACAGCGGTGTCATGAAGTTGCGCTGAACGTACCCCACATCATTCTCGACGCCGCCTTTTTCGTGCCCTTGCGCCGGGTTGCAGTAGTTGCTCTCGAACAGGTAGTAGCTGCGGAATTTCTTGAAGCTCTCCTGCTCCTGCCGGTTTCGGCCAGCCAGGATCTTGTACACCGCCGTTTTCAGGTTGTCATAGGTTAGCCGCCGCGGGATACCGCCAAAAAAGCGAAATGCCTGGTTGTGTCCCTCGAAAAACGCTTCTTGTTTCTGGAACGGAAACGCCATTACAAAACGCGCTTTCGAGTAATTCAACCGCAGGGTGAAAAACTGCACCGTCACCCGCTCCCCGGCCAGGATCACTTCCGCCTCACCCCAGTCCACCTGCCCATCCTGCCCCGGATCGAATTCCAGCGGAATGTACTTCTCTTTGTACTCATCCTTCCGCCGCTCCCGGCTGACATGGTTATGCACCGCACCTTCGCTGCCAGTGTAGCCTTCGCCGCGGAGTAGCTCAAATATCCGGTGCGCCGTGTAACGCTGCTTCCGTTTCTGCTGCTTGCTCTCTTTCAAGAGTTCGGCTATTCGTTGTTTGTAAGGTCCAATCACCGGCGCTTCACGCGGTCTTTCCAGCGTGTAAGGCATCGGCGCCGCATGCACGATGGCTTTGCGAATTGTTCCTCGATCGTAGCCAAGCTGTTTGTGGATCGCCCGGATGCTCAGCTTGTCTATAAAATATGCCCGGCGTATCGCTTCGTAGTTTTCCACCGTTCTCATCTCCTTACCTCCAGATCCGTTATGGTACCTGGAGATTGAGCTTCGGTGGGTGGCTTTTCAATGTTAATTTTCAGCCAGGGTGGTCGGTTTTTATTTTACAAAACACACCCTGGGCTCTCTGACCTCAGCGCTCAACATGGAGTATCTGGACACGCTGCTGGCTGAAGCAAATAACACCCCCGTTGAAATGGAGAATACCTGGGTCATGCTCAAACAAAGCCGCATCCGGCATTGGCTAGAGGCAGTGGGTTACAAGACAGTTGCCTTCGATACCACTTACGATTGGAGTCGTTTATCGGATGCGGCCATTTATTTACGATTGGGCAGTGACGCAGAGATCTTGCAGGGCTTAACCCCGTTCGAAACCATGTTGATCAAAAGCACGGCCGGGCTGATCCTGGCTGACTCGCAAAGCCGATTACTGAGCAGCCAGTTTGAACAAATCAACTTCCCATACAGCTACTTCATGAGCAGCCAACGCTTCATTTTGTCCTTATTGGAAGATGTCAGCATTGGCCCCGATCACCAAGTCATCCCCGAAACATCACCGGCCTGCCTGGGCCGGTGAAGCAGCAAAACACGGCCAGCGTTTATTCCGGAGCTGACATCTCCTGAAGTTCCCCCCATTCCTCCATTAACTGATCCAGTTCCTTCTGCACGCGCATATATTCGCTGCCCAACTTTTGTACCTTGACCGGGTCGGCAGGTGGGTTTTCGAGCTTGCGGGCCAGAACCGCCTGCTCATCTTCCAGGCCGGCGATCAATCCTTCCACCTCTTTCAAACGCTTGCGGCGGCGTTTCTCATCCAGGCTGAGCCCCGTTTTCTGCAGGGTCACCTTGCTCTTGGATTGAGATTCGGCCAGCCGGGCAGATTCACGCGCCGCCTCTTGTTCAGCCTTATATTGGCTGTAGCTGCCATTGAAGACCCGTAAAGCACCCTGGGGCTCGTCAATCTCCCAAACCTGGGTTGCCAGCGCATCGATCAGGTAGCGATCATGCGATACCAGCAGAATGGTGCCTGCAAAATCAGCCAGCACCTCTTGCAGCACCTCTTGAGAGGGGATATCCAAATGGTTGGTAGGCTCATCCAAGAGCAGAAGGTTAGCACCGGTCAGGGCCAGCTTGGCCAAAGCCAGGCGCCCGCGTTCGCCGCCCGAAAGCACGCTGACCGGCTTGAAAACATCATCGCCGGTGAACAAGAAACGTGCCAGGTAGCGGCGGATATCAGAGAGCAGCATTTGCGGCGCCACGGCATCGATCTCTTGGGCCAGGGTACGCTCAGGGAGCAGGTCTTCGTGCGCCTGGGCAAAATAACCCACGTTCAAGCTGGCCCCCAGCATTACATCCCCATCCAGGGGGGGAATCTTTTCAAGGATGGTCTTCAGAAAAGTGGTTTTACCAGCCCCGTTGGGGCCGATCAAGGCGGCACATTCCAGCCGCCTGAGCTCAATATCTGGGGCCGTGAACAGCAAATTGCCCGGGTAGCCCACCTTCAGGTCGTAGGTGCGCAGCACCAGCTCGCCGCTGCGCAGGTCGGCCCTCAGATTCAGGTGCAGGTGCGGCGGGCGGCTGGAGGGCAGGGAGAGGGCGCGCACGCGGCGTTCGGCTTCCTCCACCCCCATCAAACTGGTGGTGGTATCCACCTCTTCGCTCAGTTCTCCCCAGGCCTTGCTCGTCACCGCCTCGATGCCCACCTGCTCGATTGCCTGCAAGCGGCGCGTCAGGCGGCGCAAACGGCCGCGGGCCTGGGTCACATTTTGGCCCGAAATGTTGCGCTTGATATATTCCATTTCTTTCAGCAGGCGTTCCTTCTCAGCATCGAAGATCTCCTGCCTGTGATCCCAGCGCTCTTGGCGGGTTTGCACATAAGCCGTGTAGGTGCCGTGATAGACCTCAAAGCCGGCGCGCGTCATCTCCCAAATGGTATTGACCACGCGATCCAAGAAATACCGGTCATGAGAGACGATCAGTGTGGCCCCCTTCCATTGACTGAGATGTCCTTCCAGCCATTCCACGGCCTCAATATCCAGGTGGTTGGTGGGCTCATCCAAGATCAACAAATCTGGCTCAGAAAGCAGCAGACGCGCCAGCAAAGCACGTGTACGCTGTCCGCCTGAAAGATGCGGCAGGGGATAATGGAATTCATCTGTCTTGAAGCCCAGCCCACCCAACACCTGCTGGATGCGGCTGACATAGGTGTACCCGCCGGCGTGGTCAAATTCGGCCTGCAGCTTGCCATAACGGGCCAAGACCGTCTCGGCCTGGGCAGGGTCAGCCATGTCTGCCTCTAGCTGGGCCAGCTCGGCCTCTTGCTCACGCAGTTTAGCAAAGGGCTTCAGGCACTCTTCCCACAGGGTATGGGTGGCATCAAACCCGGCCTCTTGAGGCAGGTAACCGATCTGCAAACTGCGCGCCCGGGTGACCGTGCCGGCAGAGGCTTCTTCGTAACCTGCCAAGATGCGCAGCAGGGTGGTCTTACCGATTCCATTCGGCCCCACAATGGCCACGCGCGCCCGGTGGGGGATGCTCAACGAAATCTTTGAGAAAATATCTACCTGCCCAAACGATTTAGACAGGCCAACAGCAGTGATCAGCGACATACCTTGGCTTTCCTGGAACCAATCAATCTCTTCTAGCGTCTTTCTTTGCAGGCTCAAAACTTGCAACCATAACCAGATACCTATTTTACCCTACCCTGCTCAATCTACGCCTCCATGTTATAATCACGCATCAATGAACGAGAATAAACCTACCAACCCTGATACTGTACGACCGCGCCGCCGCAGAAATTCCATGCCCCCGGTGGCGTTGGGGCTGTTAATTGCATTCATTATTACGGCCCTGATCACCGGTTACCTCACCTACCTGGCAGTGCGCGAGGCGATTGCCGCGCGCAACCCACTGCCCACCCAACCTGCCCTTACATTGGTGGATGGCACGCCCAGCACCGCCTCGGCAGATGTCAATCTCAATGTTCCGCTTCAAGCAGCCAGCGGGCCAACCCCAGAGCCCTGGGATGGCGCCAGCCGCGTGACCGTGCTGATGATGGGCCTGGACTACCGTGATTGGGAAGAGGAAGGCCCCTCCCGCACAGATACCATGATCCTCTTCACCATGGATCCGGTGGCCCGCACAGCAGGCATCCTCTCCATCCCGCGTGACCTGTGGGTCAGCATTCCTGGCTTCGACTACGGCAAGATCAACACCGCCTATTACTTGGGCGAGCTGTATGAGGTTCCAGGAGGCGGGCCAGCCCTGGCGCTCCAGACCGTAGAAGACCTGTTGGGCGTGCCGATCAACTACTATGCCCAGGTGGACTTTACGGCTTTCGAGAGCTTCATCGACGAGATTGGGGGCGTTGAGATCGAAATAGCCGAAGAGATGAGCGTGGACCCCATTGGCCCCGATAACACCGTGTATCTCAATCCTGGCCTGCAGGTGCTCGACGGTCCCACGGCCCTGGCTTATGCCCGCAACCGCGATACCATTGGCGGCGACTTTGACCGTGCCCAACGCCAGCAGCAGGTGATCCTGGCTATTCGCAGCAAGATCCTGAACCTGGATATGCTGACCACTTTGATCAGCAAGGCCCCGGTTTTATACAACAGCCTTTCGGCGGGCATCAACACCAACCTCAGCCTGCAAGAGATCATCCAACTGGCCTGGCTGGCCCAACAGATCCCAGCCGAAAACATTTCCCGCGGCGCCATCGGCCCAGATCACGTAACCATCACCATGTCGCCAGATGGTCTTGACATCTTGATGCCCGACCCCGACCTGGTGAGGGCCCTGCGCGATGAGATTTTTACATCCACGGGTGCGGTCAGCCCGGCGGCTACTGTTGTGGTCGGCGACCCGGCCAAGCTGCGGGCAGACGAGGCAGCTACCGTTTCGGTGCTAAATGCCACCACCACGCCCGGCCTGGCAGCATCCACCGCCAATTACCTGGGTGAGCAAGGCATCAACGTCACCATCACCGGCAACGCATCCGAAGTTTCTGCCTCCACCATCATAATCGACTACAGCGGCAAACCGTACACCGTTCAATATCTCGTAGAGATGATGAACATTCAATCCAGCAGCATCTTTAATCGCTATGACCCCAACAGCGAAGTGGATATTGCCATTTTGCTCGGCGATGATTGGGCTGCTGAGAACCCGATGCCATGAGTAAAACCGATATGCGTAAGACACCTCCCCTGCTTAAAGCAGGCCTCTTGATCCTGTTCCTGGCCGGCGCGGCTTTCTTAGCCTATTTCGCCTATGCCAAATCCCATGACTTTTGGGTATCCTACGATGTCACCGACCTGCCCGGGTTGGCCATCGAATACAAACCCACACCCACAGCCAACCTTGAAGGCACCCCTGCCCCCACCGCTGAGCCCACCAAAGCCATCAGCAGCGGGCCCGAAGCCCTGCCCTGGGATGGCGCCAGCCGGGTGACCGTGCTGCTCATGGGCCTTGATTATCGTGATTGGGAATCGGGCGATGGCCCACCCCGCACCGATACGATGATCCTGCTGACCATTGAACCGCTGACGATGAACGCCGGTATGTTGAACATCCCGCGCGACCTGTGGGTCAATATCCCAGATTTCGATTACGGCCGCATCAACACCGCCTACATGCTGGGAGAAGCTTACCAGGTGCCCGGCGGCGGCCCTGCCCTGGCAATGGCTACCGTTGAAGCCCTGCTGGGTGTGCCGATCGACTACTATGCTCAGATCGATTTTTCGGCCTTTGAAGATTTTGTAGACGAACTGGGTGGCATCTCAGTTGACGTTCCGGCTGAGATGAGCGTTGACCCCATTGGCAACAATAACACGGTCATCTTGCAGCCCGGCCGCCAGGTGATGGACGGCGCAGTGGCCCTGGCTTATGCCCGCGCCCGCCATACCGAAGGCGGCGATTTCGACCGCGCTGCCCGCACCCGCCAGGTCATCCTGGCCATCCGCGAGCGCATCTTGGGCCGCGGCCTGCCCGATGTGCTCGGGCGCGCCCCTGCCATCTACGAAAAGCTGGCAGCCGGCATCCATACGAATATGTCGTTCGAAGATGCCATCCGCCTGGGCCTGCTGGCCCTTGAAGTGCCCGAGGACGAGATCCGCCAGGGTACCATTGCCCCACCCAACCAGGTGCTGCTGGCCAAGTCTCCCGATGGCACGCAAGATATCCTCAAACCCATCCCCGACCAGATCCGCCTGCTGCGCGATTACATTTTCGCATCTTCCGATATGGCCAGTCCCTCCAGCCAGGGCCTGGATCTGCAGACCCTGATGCAGACTGAAGCCGCCCGCATCCAGGTGCTGAACGGGACTTACGTGGAAGGCCTGGCAGCCAGCACCCAATCGTACCTTCAATCCCAGGGCGCCAACGTAACCAGCACGGGCACCGGCGAATATACCACCTATACCCGCATCGTCGATTACACCGGCAACCCTTATGCCATGCAGTACCTGGTGGAACTGATGGGCATCACGCCGTACAATATCCGCGTCCAGTATGACCCAAGCAGCGATGTGGACGTGGCAGTGGTGCTGGGTGAAGATTGGGCGGCCAACAACCCCATGCCGTAGCGGCGATCTCCGTCGCTGCTGCTGTAATCATCACGCAACGCGAATGTGGAAGTACTAACCGGCTCTGTCGAGCACATCACTTACTATAACCCCGAAAACGGTTACAGTGTGGTGCGCCTGCAGCCAGACCAGCGCCGCCTGCCCAACCTGGGGCGCGATGGCCTGGCAACCATCACCGGCAACCTGCCCGAGCTGGCCCCTGGCGAATACCTGCGCCTGCAAGGGAACTGGACCAACCACCCCAAGCACGGCATGCAGTTCCAGGTTGAGTTGTGCGAACAAACCCTGCCCGCCACCACGGCGGGCATTCGCCGTTATTTGGGCTCTGGGTTGATCCGCGGCATTGGCCCGCGCCTGGCTGAACGCATTGTAGCCCATTTTGGGGCCAAAACGCTGGAAGCGATTGAAGAACACCCCGAGTTGCTGCGCGAAGTGCCAGATATTGGCCCCAAGCGCTCGCTTCTGATCGCCCAGGCCTGGGAAGAGCAAAAACAGGTTAAAGAGATCATGCTCTTCTTACACAGCCACGGCATCAGCACCAACCTGGCGGTCAAGATCTATAAACATTACGGCGACCAGGCCCTGCAAGTGGTGCGCAGCGATCCTTACCGTCTGGCACGCGATATCTACGGCATTGGCTTTAAAACAGCCGACCGCATCGCCCAATCCCTGGGCCTGCCCGCAGACCATCCCAGCCGTATCGAGGCCGGGGTGGTCTATGTGCTCAACGAGATGAGCAACGAGGGGCACGTGTATGCCCCACAGCCAGAGCTTGCTGGAAGGGCAGCCGAGCTATTGAAAGCCCCTCCCGAGTTGATTCAACCCGCCCTGCAGCGCCTGGCAGAAGCCGACCGCATTCGCACCGACCAACTGCCCGGCTCACCGCTGCCGCCCATCACTGCTGCCGCCCGCGAAAGCTCGCCCGCTTACCCACAGACACCTGCCATTTACCTGACGCCTTTCTTCTTATCAGAGACCAGCCTGGCCCAACGCCTGGCAGCCTTGGCCGCCCACATCCCATCCAGGCTGAGCGACATGCCGCCTGCCTTTACACCCCTGCATGGGCAGCTTTCTGAAGAACAGCAAGCTGCCATCCGCAGTGCGCTCTCACACCCGGTAAGCGTGCTGACCGGCGGGCCTGGCACCGGCAAGACGACAGCCATCCAGGCCCTCATCGCCGCGGTAGAGGCCGCCCACAAACGCTACGCCCTGGCCTCACCCACCGGCCGCGCCGCCAAGCGGCTGGCCGAGGCCACAGGCCGCCCCGCATCCACCATCCACCGCTTGCTGGGGGTCAGCCCGGCAGAGGGCTTCAAACACAATACAGAGAACCCCCTGCCAATTGACCTGCTGGTGGTAGACGAGGCCTCGATGCTCGACCTGATGCTGGCGCATCATCTGCTCAAGGCCATTCCTCCCGGCGCGCACCTGCTGCTGGTGGGTGACGTGGACCAACTACCCTCGGTGGGTGCAGGCGATGTGCTGCGAGATGTGATAGCCAGCGGTGTGGCCCCGGTTACCCGGCTGAGCGCCATCTTTCGCCAGGCGGCAGGCTCGCACATCATTACCAACGCCCACCGCATCAACCAGGGCCAATTGCCTGATTTTCCCAGCACGGTCGAAAACCCTGCCAATGGCCAGATGGCAGATTTCTTCCTCTTCTCGGCTGAGAGCGCCGAGCAAGCAGCAGATTGGGTTGAACAAGTTGTCTGCCAGCGCATCCCGGCCCGCTTTGGGCTGCACCCGCGCGACCAGGTGCAGGTGCTTTCGCCCATGTACCGTGGGCCGGCCGGTGTCAGCGCGTTGAATGCACGCCTGCAAGCCGTGCTTAACCCGCCTGCTGCGGCCACAGGCAGCCATCCCACCCCCGAAAAAAGCCTCTTCGGCCAGACTTTCCGCCCTGGTGATAAGGTGATGCAACTTCAGAACAATTATGACAAAGAAGTCTTCAATGGAGATATTGGCCTGGTGGCAGGGCTTGACCTGGTGGAACACACCCTGACCATCGATTTTGACAAACGCCTGGTGGTGTACGATTGGAACGAGGCCGACCAGATCTCACTGGCATATGCCGTTTCGGTACACAAGGCGCAAGGCTCTGAGTTCCCGGCAGTGGTCATCCCCCTGGTGACGGCACACTACATGATGCTACAGCGCAACCTGCTCTATACCGCCATCACGCGCGCCAAGAAGCTGTGCGTGCTGGTGGGCAGCCGGAAAGCCATTGCGATGGCAGTCAAGAATAATGAGATCACCCAGCGTTACACGGCCCTGGACTGGCGGTTGAGGGAACATTATCGCTGATACAGCGGTTATTTGGGGATTGTTTTGGGCGGCATAGCTGCCCAAAACAATCCCCAAACCCCTTAAGGCTACATCTTAGCAAAGCTGGGTTTAAGCGCCGGATACAGATCGCGGTACAGCGGGTACACCTGGCGGTAGCGAGCCACACCGGCTTCAGTCGGCTGGGTGCTGCCAGTCACCTGCAGGGTGGCATCGCAGGCCGCAGTTACACTGGGCCATGCGCCCACGCCTACCCCAGCCAGCAGGGCAGCCCCAAAAGCAGCCCCCTCGGTAGAATTGACCGTCACCAACTCGCTGTCAAAGATATCTGCCAGGATCTGCCGCCAGAGGGCTGAACGTGCCCCCCCGCCCGATACCCGCACCTGGTGGATGTGGGCCAGGCCGGCGGCTTTCATCAACTCGAAGGAATCCTTCAACCCAAAGGCCACACCTTCCAACACCGATCGGGTGACATGCGCCATGTTGTGGCGCACCGTGAGGCCCACGAAGGCGCCGCGCGCCAGGGGGTCTGGATGGGGCGTGCGCTCGCCCGTCAGGTAAGGCAAGAAGAAAAGGCCATCACAGCCAGGGTCAACCTGGGCCGCAGGGGCTAACAGATCATCATAAGACCGGCCTGGGGCGAACGTATCGCGGTACCAACGCAAAGAGCCCGCCGCCGAAAGCATAACGCCCATCAGGTGCCATTGGTCGGGCACAGCGTGGCAAAAGGCATGCAAGCGCCCTTCGGGCTCGATGAAGGCCCCACCCGTGGTGGCAAAGACGACCCCACTGGTCCCCAGGGTGAGAGCAACAATGCCTTCACGAATGGCCCCCACACCCACTGCCTGGGCTGCCTGGTCGCCGCCGCCAGCAACCACAGGAATGCCGGCCCTCAAGCCGGTGGCCTGGGCCGCTACAGGGGTCAGGCGTCCGGTAATTTGCGGGCCTTCGAAGAGCGGAGGCATCCATGAGCGGGGAATCTCAAGGGCGGCCAAAACCTCATCCGACCAATCCCGATGGCGCAGGTCCATCAACACGGTGCCAGCGCCATCGGCCTTATCCATAGCAAACTCACCCGTCAGCTTGTAACGAACAAAATCCTTAGGCAGCAGCACGTGTGCCGCCTGTGCATACACTTCGGGCTCATTTTCTTTGACCCACAAGATCTTCGGCGCGGTGAAGCCGGTGAGTGCAACGTTGCCGGTGATCTGGATGAAACGCGAGCGCCCCACCCGGCGGTGGATCTCATCACATTGAGCCTGGGTGCGCTGGTCATTCCACAAGATGGCGGGGCGCAAAACCACTCCGGCCGCGTCTAAGAGCACCAGGCCGTGCATTTGCCCGGTCAGACCAATGCCCGCAACCTGGATGGCATTGATCCCGGCTTGTTTTAACACTGCGCCAATGGACTGCTGGGCCCCTACCCACCACAGGTCAGGGTGTTGTTCACTCCACAAGGGGTGGGGGGTCTCAAAGGGATATTCGCTCGCGGCCACCGCCACCACCGCCCCCGCCGAGTCAATCAGCAGGGCTTTGGTGGCAGTAGTTGAGACGTCAATACCGATGAAATAGTCCATCTTACCAACCTGTATCAGCGGGCGCCGAGAAGCAGGTCAATGGTCAATTTGATCGAGGCGTTCGTAGCGCAGCCCCCTGGCACTGATGGCCTGGCGATCAAAGGCCTGCTCTTTGAGGGCAGCCGCCTTTTGGGGCGTGTACTTGCCGGCAAAGGGCGCCATGCTGCCATCATCCGCGTTGATCTCAGCCAACAAAGCCTGGATTTCGGCATCCTGGTTGAACTGGGCAGCCTTCTCCTTGAGGATCAGGTAGGTGCGCATGCAGCCGCGGGCGAAATCTTTGACGCCCTCGTAATCTTCAGTGCGGTAGGCATGGGCATCAAAATGGCGCGAACCATCATAATGGACATCTTCCAGGAACTTTACCAGGTAGAAAGCGGCTTTAATGTCGCGGGAGCCGAACCTCAAGTCCTGGTCATAGCGGCCAGGATACTGGTCGTTCAGATCGATGTGGAAGAGCTTGCCGGATTCCCAGGCCTGGGCCACACCGTGCATAAAGTTGATCCCAGCCATGTGCTCGTGGGCAACTTCGGGGTTGACACCGACCATTTCGGGATGGGCCAGGGTGCTGATAAAGGCCAGCATATGACCGGTGGTGGGGTTATAGATGTCGCCACGCGGCTCATTGGGCTTGGCTTCGAGGGCCAGTTTCAGGTCATAGCCCTGGTCTAACACATATTCACAGAGAAAATCCATGGCCTCGCGGTTGCGCCGGATAGCCAGGGCGGCGTTCTTAGATGAATCAGTCTCAGTTCCTTCACGCCCGCCCCAGAACACGTAGATCTTAGCGCCGAACTCGACACCCAGGTCGATGGAGCGCATGGTCTTCTGCAAAGCATAGCTGCGCACCTTGGGGTCATTCGAAGTAAAGGCGCCATCTTTGAAGATTGGATCGCCGAACAGGTTGGTGGTGGCCATCGGCACGACCAGTCCCATATCTGCCAGGGCCTTGCGGAAATCCTTCTTGATGGCGGCTGCTTCAGCCGGCGTGGCATCGATCGGGATCAGATCGTTATCATGGAAATTGACCCCATAAGCGCCTACCTCGCCCAGCAGGTAAACCAGCTCAGCGGGAGATTTTGGGCTGCGAACGGGGCCGCCGAAGGGGTCACGGCCAGTACTGCCAACGGTCCATAGACCGAAAGTGAACTTGTGTTCAGGTTTGGGGGTAAAGTCAGACATCATCATTCTCCTTGATAGTGATAATCAATCCAATTGGACGGGGCAAACAAAGACCCGCTCATTGAGCGGCAGTACGGCAGCGCGGGCAATATCAAACTCTCCCGTCAACCGGATGTCGTCGCTCGAGCTGCCGAGCATGACCATGATCCGGCCTGGCTCAAGCACAAGCTGTTGATCAGCATTAATAAACGCCAGTTGGTTGACAGGCAAATGGAAGGTGACCTTTTTCGAGTCGCCCGGAGCAAGCCGGATGCGGGCATAACCTTTCAGTTCTTTCATCGGCCTGGGCAGGCTGCCATATTCATCCCGGACGTAAAGCTGAACGACCTCATCGCCAGCAAGCTTACCAGTATTCTTAACCTGGAGTGAAATATCCACCGTTCCGCCCGGGCGCGCCTGGGGGGCGCTGATCGACAGGTGGCTGTATTCAAAACTGGTGTAGCTGAGCCCATGCCCAAAGGGAAAGAGCGGGGTCGTCTTCTCAGAGACGTAATCGCCATACCAGTGTGATTTCATGCCAGAGGGCTTGTGGCTGTAGTAAATGGGCACCTGACCCACATGGCGCGGGAAGCTGAGCGGCAGCTTGCCAGCAGGGTTGTTTTCGCCAAAGAGAGTCTTGGCGATCGCCGTGCCGCCCTCTTCGCCTGGTAGCCAGGCTTCAAGGATAGCATTGGCACTTTGGGCCAATTCAGGAATGGCGTAGGGACGGCCATTGACCAGCACCACCACCACCGGCTTGCCTGTTGCCAGGACGGCCTGGGCCAATTGGTTCTGTACGCCCGGCAGGCGCAGGTCGACGCTGTCGCGCGTCTCGCCAGTGGTGCAGCCAGGGGTCAAGCCAGAGCGATCTCCCAAGAAGAGCACCACCGCATCAGACAACTTGGCAATCTGAACCGCGTCATTCACTTGGGCCGTATCAGAATCCAGGTATTGACAGCCCTGTGCAAACAAGACCTTGGTATTTTTTGAAACAAGCTTGCGGATGCCTGCCAGGGGGGTTACAATCTGGATCGATCCTTTTCCAGAACCCTTGAAGGCTGAGGCTGAATCGGCCTGAGCCTGGTGCTGCAGCAGCTCTACCGTGGCTGCATAAGAATAATCGCCCAACAAGCTGCGGCCGTCATCCGCCAGGGGGCCAATGACAGCCAGAGTGTCGATATTCTTTCGCAGGGGCAGTAAACCATCATTCTTGAGCAAAACCATGCTTTGGCAAGCCACTTCACATGCCAGGTCTCGCTGTTGCGGGGTCTCAAAGACATCCAACACACGGCCATCATCAACATAAGGGTTCTCAAACAAACCCAGCTCAAACTTCTTTTGAAGATGACGGCGCACGGCTGTGTCAATCGTTTCAATATCCAAGCTGCCATCGGCAAGCGCGTCTTTGAGTGCGTCTCCGTAGCACACCACGGTCGGCAGTTCCACATCGATTCCGGCCTTCAGGGCCAGGCTTCCGGCGGTAGCTATGTTTTCAGCCACGCGGTGGAAGTTGTGCAGCATGATGATGGCATCGTAATCTGAGACCACCAGGCCGGTAAAACCAAGCTGGTTGCGCAGTAGATCCGTCAAAATTGGGCGCGAGGCGGCAACCACCTCGCCATCCAGCTCAGGATAAGAGTTCATGATCGTGGCCAGGCCGGCATCGCGGATGGCAGCCTGGAAAGGAGGCAGCAGCACCTCATACAACTCGCGCTGGCCCAGGTGAATGGGACCGCAGTTCAAACCACCCTGTGAAAGGCTGTGCCCGATGAAATGCTTTCCGGTGGCCATCACCCCTTGGGCCAGGTCATCGCCCTGCATACCCCGGATGTAGGCAGCGCCAAAATGGCTGACCAGGGTGGAGTCTTCACCAAAGGTCTCTTCGGTGCGTCCCCAGCGCGGGTCGCGCGCCACATCCAGCACAGGCGCGAGGGTCTGGCGTGCGCCAACCGCCAGCAACTGTTGGCGAATGGCCTGGGCCATCTTCTCTGCCAGTTCAGGTTGGAAAGTGCCGGCCAAACCGATCATCTGGGGGAAAGCCGTGCCGCCTAAAAACATCGCGCCTGAGCAGCTTTCCTCATGCAAAATGGCCGGAATGCCTAAGCGGGTTTGTTCAACCAGGAATTTTTGGATCTGGTTACCAACTTTGGCAACCATCACCGGGCCCCATTCAGATCCCCCCCCCACGCGGGTGACCTGCCCAATGCCATGACCCAACCTGGCCTGCATTTTCGCCAGATCCAGCTCGCCGGCAGTTTGCAGCTCATAGATCCAGTATGAGCCGATCTGGGCCAGCTTTTCATCCAAACTCATTTGTGAGAGCAGCGCGTTCAGGCGCTTATCGATGGATTTCATAAAGGTTATTCTTTCAGAGCGCCCATAGCAATACCGCTCACGATGTAGCGCGAGAAGATTGCATAGATGATGATAATGGGGACAACCGTGACCGCCAGGCCCAGGTAAATGGCACCGTACTCGGTGCGGTATACATCGCCGCGCAAGGTCTGCACCAACATGGGCAGGGTATATTTATCGCGCGTGGTGATCAGGATGAAGGCGTTGAAGAAGTTGTTCCAGGCGGCGACGAAAGCAAAGATGCCCGTGGTCATCAGGCCGGGAACAGCCAGGGGCAGGATGATGCGGTGAAAAGTGGCGAACTCGCTGGCGCCGTCAATGCGTGCAGCATCAACCAAATCCTGCACCACCACTGCTTCAAGGTACTGCTTGGCAAAGAAGACGGCACCGGCATTGGCAATCAGTGGCAGGATCAGAGAAGCGTAACTATCGGTGAGCCCTATCTTAGACATGTACTGATAGAAACCAATGATCGAAAACTGCAAGGGGATCAGAACCAGGGCAACGATCAGGTTGTAGAACAGCTTCTTGCCCTTGAATTTGTAGACCACCAGGCCGTAAGCGGTTAAGAAGGAAAAGTAAACGGTCACCAGGGTGGAACAAAAGGCCACAAACAGGCTGTTCATAAAGCCTCTGCCCAGATCCAAGCCTCTGCCAAGCAGGGTGCCGTAATTATCAAGGGTGTGGGTGCTGGGGAGAAAACTAAGCCCCTGCTGGATCTCCAGCGTAGAGCGAGAGGCATTCACCACCACCAACCAGATCGGGACAATGGTGACGATGAGCAGGATGACCAGCACCGTGTAAACGAATACGCGCAGCAAATTGGTTGTAAATCGGTAATCTTTAAACATGTTTTTTCTCCTGCGCCACTTATTTGTCTTTGTCTTTGTCGCGTAAGAAGTACATGATGGCCATGGCACAAACGCTGGTCATGAGGAAAACCATCACGCCAACCGCAGATGCCGCCCCGATGTGACCTTTGCTACTGGCAAATTTCGTATACATCAAGATCGTGTTGGTCAAGATCGATTGGCTGGGTGAGCCGCGGCCATCGGTCAACAGGTAAGGGATATCAAACATCTGCATCCCACCCACAAGGGAGGTGACGAAGATATAGACCAAAATGGGTTTTAACAACGGCAGGGTAATGCGGGTGAACATTTGCATTGAGGTAGCCCCATCTACCATGGCCGCCTCATACAAATGAACCGGGATGGACGTCATACCGGCCATCAAGATAATGGTAGTCTGTCCAAACCACATCCACCATTGGATGAAAATGACCAGGGCGCGCGCGACGGGGATCTTCTGCAAGAAATGCACGGCCTCAGGCAATAAGTCGAAGCGAACCATAACCTGGTTGACAGGCCCATAGTACGAGAACAGGCTGAAGAACAAAGCTGCCACAGCCGCGGGCATCAACAAGTTGGGCAAGAAGAACATTGCGCGCCATAACCCTACGCCTTTCAACCTCAGCCTGGCATTGGTAAACCACATCGAAAGCAGCATGGCAATGCCAATCTGCGGGATGAAGTTCAAAATCCACAAGAGCCAGGTATTGCCTACTGCGGTCATGAAGACGTCGTCTGCAAACAGGCGCGTAAAGTTCTGGAAATCATTCCAGTTTCCTTCCCTGGTCATGAGGGTCATATCGGTGAAACTAAGGGCCAGGGTGTTCACGACCGGGTATAGGCCAAAGATCAAGAAACCAATCACAAATGGGGCAATGAAAAGGTACCCATGGTTGATCTTTTTAAGGGCAGTTAGGTTCATTGTTCCTCCTACTCAGTTAGAATGTGGGTCAGGGGGTTTGGCCCTGACCCACATCTTCAAACTACGGTTGATGGTTATTTGATGACCAGATCTGGGAATTCGGTGCGCAGGGCATCTTTCCAGATCGACCACAGGTCATCCATGCTGATTTCGCCATTCAAGTACTGGTTGATGGGGTCGTTCAGAGCGCGCTGGATGGCGTCATCAGAACCGGTCATCAACTTGGCATTGACCGAGGGGGCGGCTTCAGCAAAGCCAGCGTAGGAGTTCTGGCCGGCCAGGAAGGCGCTGAGTTCGGAGTTGTCGAAGGAAGCAACGATCTTGTTGACCACCACCTTGCTGGAGACAAAGTCACCAGCGGCCTGGGCCTGGTCGGGGGCAACATTGGGGTCGATCGCGGCCAGGTATGCATTGGTGTAAACACCGGTGGCCCAGTTGGTCAGGTTCTGCTCGTCGAGGGTGGCGAAGCGGATGAATTCCTTGGCTAGCTCAAGATTCGGGCTTTCGGCCATCGCGCCGAGCCAGGTGCCGCCCCACTGGTAAGGCAGCGGGCCAGTCACTACGCCCCAGTCACCGCCGGTGTCATGAGCGCCGTCAGCAGACTTGGAGTTGGGGGCCAACACGTAGGGCAGACCCCAGGTGGGCAGGAAGTAGCAGAAGACCTGCTTGGCATTGCCATCGGCGTCCACCAGGCTGTCATTCATGCCAGCGAACCAACCTTCTTGCCACTGCTGGGCCTGAGCTTCGTAACCGTTATCGCGGAAGAGCTTGGCAATGTTGATGTATTCTTCGACCATCGGGTCAACAACCAGGGCGCCATCCACAACCCAGGGCTGAGCACGATTGGCGAAGAAGGGGTTCTGGAAGTCACCACTAGAGGCCACCATGTAGGTGTCGCCGCCGGACTTCTCTTTGATCGTGGCAGCCATTTCAATGAAACCATCGAGGTCAGACATCATGGCCTGGATCTCGGCGGGATCATCGGTGCCAAAGTATTCGGTGGCCAGGCTGCGGCGGTAGAACACGGCGCCGGGGGTAGCCTGGTAGGCGAAGGCTTTGGTGACGCCATTGTCAGTGCCCACGTCGATAACGAACTGGTAGGTCTGAGCAGCCTGGGCGGCGGGAAGCAGGTCGGCCAGGTCAGCCAGGAAATCAGCTTCAACGTATTCTTTGACGAAGGCGGCTTCGAGGGCGATGACATCGGGGGTGTCAGCGGTGCCAATGACGGCCTTGAGCTTGGTCTGGTATTCACCGTTGGTCATGGGGATCATGGTGTAGACGACATCGACCTCAGGGTGAATAGCTTCGAAAGCAATCGCCATGGTGTTGATTTCATTGGTGAACGACCACACATTGAGAATGGTTTTCTCGGTGGACGCGGCCGGGGCCTGGGTGGCTTCGGCGGGGGCAGCCGTGGCGGCGGGGGCAGCCGTGGTGGCAGGGGTGCAGCCAGCCAAGAGCATGCTCGCAATGATCAACAGGCTAACGATGGAAAACAGTGACTTACGCATTTTTTCTCTCCTTCAAATAGTTTTGTAATCAGTTATACTTTTGCTTGTGGAGAATTCTCTCCACAACTACTGGCAGGTCTTCTCGACGTCTAATCAGGGCTTTAGAGAGAACCTGCTTTTGTTTAGATTTGCGTTATCTGCCATTCACCTCCTTCTTGAAATCGCGAAATATTTCATGCTTCAAACGAAACAGACTTAAAAACTTTGCAGGTACATAGCATTTCGCACAAGAGCGCGACAAGAACTGCGCACAACTAACTGGGTTGGCATTCTATATATCTGCTCTACTAACGGCTCATCATTGATGAGTTTAATCAACATGTGGATCGCCTGGTAACCCATTTCATCGAGGAACTGATCGATGGTCGTGAGCCCAAGGTGCTTGGCCTCTGAGATATTGTCGAACCCGATCACAGATAGATCTTCCGGAACCATCATGCCGGATTCTTCGGCCGCCTGCAGCACACCCATGGCGCTTTGGTCATTGGCAGCGAAGATGGCGGTGGGAGGATTCTTCAAGGCCAGTAGTTTCAACCCACCCGTATGCCCCGATTTTGTCGAAAAATCGCCTGTCACAACCAGGTCATCTTCAACCGGGATGCCAGCAGACTGGAGGGCATCTTGGTACCCTTTCAGGCGGCTTTGGGCGCTGCCAATCTCGGGCCGGCCCTGGATAAAACCAATCCGGCGATGCCCCAAGCCAAGCAGATAATTCATGGCTTCAATAGCGCCCTCATAGTTTGTGGCCTGGATTGCCGGGTAACCGGGGGTCACATCATGAGGATCTACCGCTACAATCGGTACAACCGAGGAAAATTCAGAAGCCGAGGTGGCAACAACCACCATCCCATCTACCAGCGAACTACTCAAGAGGGAAACATATTCTTGCTCACGGGTCATCACACCCACTTTATGGATACCACCCGTGGTGTAAAGCAGCAGATCAAAGGACGATTCAGCAATGGCGCGTTCAATACCGCGCATAATTTCAATAGAATAAGGGAAGCCAACATCAGGGAGCACCAGCCCAATCAGGTTCTTTCGGCGGCTGCGCATACTGCGGGCTGCCAGGCTGGAGGTGTATCCCAGGCGAGTGATGGTCTCAACGATCCGGTCTTGCGTTTCAGGGGCTACATCTACTTTGCGATTCAAGACTCGCGACACAGTCGAAACAGAAACTCCTGCTTCTCTGGCTACATCTTGAATGGTTGCCGCACGCCGTTTCGCTCGCATCACTGATCTGTGCACCTTGCTGAATACGTTGCCGGTATCATTTCCGGTATCGTTACCGGTAATGATATTATGGCACAAATCTCGGCGCGTGTCAATATATAATTTTCGACTTTTTCGAAATGACTATGGCTGAGCAAACACCAACAGCCAACTGCCCCAATAGCGGTCCCCGCCATCCGACTCGCACTCCGCCGCCACCAGGTCGGGCACGGGTTGGCCGCCATCTGCAAGGCTAAGGGTATAAGTAATTCCGGGCGTCAACACCAGGTCTGCGTACCCCAGGCCTAGCTCGGGCTTGAGGCCTGTAAAGAAACGGTCTTCACCTGCCCCCTGCTCACCATTCCAGGCCACGATCACCTCAACACCGGGCACAGGCTGACCGGCAGCATCGTAAGCTTCCACCTGGATCAACGGCTGGCCCAGGTTGGGGTTGCACACCAGGGTTTGGTCTTGCAAGACAAAGGGGGCACCCGGGGTGGGGCTGGCAGTGCGGGTGGGCAAAGGGGTGTTGGTAGGCAGGGGCGTGCGCCGGGTGGGCGCAGGCGTGGCAGAGGCCACGGAGAGCGTACTGGTGGCCGTGGCCAGAGGCGCTTCAACAGATGGCGTCTCCACAGGCGTTTCGGCAGGTACATCAGTGGCAGGCAGCGGGGCCTCCGGTAAGGTGGGAATGGGTGCAGGGCCCTGGCCTAAAGCCACCGCCAACAATCCCAGGGCACGGGTCTCAGCCTCCGGACGCCCTTCTGCCAGGGCCTGCTGAGCCTGGATTGCCACCGTGCGTGCCACTTCAGGGTCATTCAATTGATCCAAACGCGCCTGGGCGCGCGGCAGATCACCGGTTGCCATGTAAGCAGCCGCCACCAAGGCCCGGTACTGGGCCTTGTAATCCTCGCGCAGCATATCTGGCACAGTATCCACGTACTTCACCGGGGCCAGCACCCAGGCATACACCAATCCAAGGGCCACACCCAAAACCAGGCCGGTTAACAAATACCAGGGACCACGCTGATCTCGATTCATGGGATTGGGGCCTCCCAGCTCGGATTCCAACTCTGGATATCTTCAGCCAACTTCTGCATCAGCACCAGGTCGGCCGGCGAATAACCGTTCTTAAGGGCAAATGCCACAGCCTGGGCCACGATCTGGGTAGGCTCCAGGTCGCCCAAGATGCCCAGGCGGCGCGCAGCCCATCCCAGGTCATCTTCGGCCTGGTATGCCTCGGCCACCATCAGGACAAAATCGGCCTTGTAATCCTCGCGCAGCGAATCGGGGGTAGTATCCACATATTCCACCGGACTGACCACCCAGCCATACAACATCCCGGCTGCTATTCCCAGCGCAATTGCAATCAAGAATTTTAGCCAACGCGCCATAATTGCTCCATTTCCAGGTGAAATTCTACCATTCTTCTATTGCTTCTGAATCAAAAATCCTGTACAATCTTTTTAGGAGCATAGCCATCCCTGCACGGCCGTGATCCTGGCCAGCACTATTCAACAGACCAAAGGAGGGTCGCCACATGGATATTATCAAGGTTTCAGGCACCTCTCGCACCTCCGCCGTGGCTGGCGCCATTGCCGGGGTCGTACGGGAACACAAACATGCCGAAGTGCAGGCGATTGGAGCAAGCGCCATCAACCAGGCCGTCAAAGCGCTGGCGCTTGCCAGGGGTTACCTAACGAATGATGGCATTGACATCATCTGCGCACCCGAATTTGTAGATGTGCAGATTGACGACAAAGTGCGCACTGCCATCAAATTCACCGTAGAGCCGCGTTAAGCAGAGGTCTCTCACCGCCCACCTGTAACCACATCTTTTAACTGATCGTACGACCACATCCACGCTAGGCGATTGATGAAACTGGCTAACGTGGGGCTTTGTGCGCGCAGCGCGCGTACTGCCGCGCTGACCGGGTCTTCACCTGCCGCGCCGCCTGGCTGATCGGCATAGGCGCCGTGAAACGCAAAGTAAGCCTGGTTCAGCTTGCGGATTTGGTAGCCGTTCTCCCACATATAGAGACGGCGTTCTTCCATGTACGCTTCTGCTTCTTCGATCTTGCCCTCAGCCAGCATGGTCTCTACGTTCAGGCGTGTCTCATACATTGCAGCCCGAAAGCTGAAGACAGGTTTGGCTGGCTCAGGAGTCGTTTCTTGAGTGGTTTCTGAGGCTGGTTCGGCTGGGGCCGGGGCATATTCTGGGTAAAAGCGCGCCATAACTGCCTGCCCAATCTCTTTGCCGGCAATTTCGGCTGTGGTTTCATTAATAATACGCATCTCTGGATTCGCCAGATACATCATCCCAAGCGGGTGCACGGTAAGATAGTTGTGCACCCATTCGTGGGCCACCACTTCCATCAGCCAGTTAATGTCGGTTGTTTGCATCACCATCGTTGGGTAAAGCCCAATCCCCCCGATCCCCACCACCAGCGACGAAACATTCAAAGCCTCATCCACCTGCTCTTCCAAGGCCACAACCTGGTCGGTAGGCATATCGGGAGAGAGTGAAATATTATGATCTTGGCGGATGGCATCGCGCGGCGAGATGATCAAAGCATCTGGCGGAGGCGTGGTGTGATAGAGCAAAGGCGGTACGGGCTGCCCACCCAGGGTGAGATCCATATCGGCCAAAACCGCGCTAATCTGAGACTGGACGATGGCTTCAACCACCGGTTGGACAAGATTGCGGCGGGTCTTCATGAATTCCAACTGCATGCGCAACTTCCGCGTGGCACCCTCGGCATCTGCAACGCCTGGATCTGCATACACCTCGTCGATCTTCCGTTCCGTATCCCAGATATGCCACACCAGGTACAGATAATCGATCACCTGCTCCTTGTATTCAGCAGACGGCAGGTAGCGTACAGTTCCCAGCGCGCCCTGTCCCAGTTTGACACCCAGCGCCTCCAAGGTCCAGGCCACGTAGTCAAACTCAATCGCCCGGGTGAAACGCCGTGCTTGTTCTACTTTATCTCCTGGCGGCAGTGTGCTGGCCCCCAGCACCAACACGCACACCAGACACCCGATGATCACCTGTAGTATTCGCTTAACCATGTGCGCCATGATACTCTTAGTTGCGCAAGCTGTCAAATTCCAGCCACCTGCAAGGCTGCCGATACCCCATTCACAAAACCCATCACTTTACGCTATAATGCCCATATGAATTTTCTCATTACCGGTGCGGCCGGCTTTTTGGGCGCAGCCCTGGCAAACCGCCTGGCCTGGGAAGGTCACCAGGTGCGCGGGTTGGACGATCTCTCCACCGGAGGCCCAAACACCCTGCACCCCGAGGTGCTCTTCACGCGTGGCGATGTCAACGACCGTCCCAAGCTGTGGACCTTGCTGCAAGAGGTGGACTGCGTTTACCACCTGGCGGCGAGGGTGCTGGTGCCCGAGTCTGTCCTTTACCCACGCGAGTACAATGCCACCAACGTGGGCGGCACAGTCAGCCTGATGGAGGCCATGCACGACGTGGGTGTGCGCCGGGTTGTGCTGATTTCCTCTGGCGCAGTCTATGGCAACCAGGATACCCAGCCCCTGCATGAGGGCCTATCTCCGAACCCACGCTCGCCTTACGCGGTCTCGAAGCTGGCGGCCGAGTATTATGTGCGCACGATCGGCGACCTGTGGGGCATTGAGACGGTCAGCCTGCGCGTTTTCAACGCCTATGGCCCCGGCCAACACCTGCCCGCATCACACCCACCCGTCATCCCAAATATGCTGCGCCAGGCAGTGCGCGGCGGGACCCTGGTGGTAAACGGGGCGGGCCTGCAAACGCGCGACTACATCTTTGTAGATGATGTGGTGGATGCCATGGTAGCCGCATCCACTGCCCCCAACCTGGATAACCTGGTGATCAACGTGGGCAGCGGGATCGAGACCAGTGTGCGCGACCTGGCCAACCTGGTTTTAGAGCTGACGGGCAGCAAAGCTGAGCTGATGATCAACCCCCGCACCGACCCGGGCGTGTCGCGCATGTGCGCCGACCTGACCCTGGCGCGCGAAAAGCTCAGTTACCAGCCGCGGTATTCGCTAGCTGAGGGGCTAAAGCTCACCCTGCAGCGTGACCTACGCTTCCACCGCGAGCCGCCCACCCAACCTGTGCAAGCCTGAGGCAATACCACACCCTGCCAAGCCGGGCATCACCTAGGTAACTACGCCAGAACACCCCCGCCATGATGCCCATACTCATAAAACCCAAGGAACACCGACCATGATGCAATCCAATCCCCCCGCCCCACAACCCGATCTGATCGTCCAGCCAGCCATCGAGAAACCCAAATCCTTCTTTGACCGCCTGCGCAGCAGTATCATTGCCCTGGAAGCCATTGAACTGCCCTTGCTCATCGCGGGGCTGTACACACCCATTGGCTTGTGGTATTCCATCGATGTGGGCTCCAAAGCCCCCAGCGTCCGTGAAGGCATGTCCACTGTGGCCGGGGCCCTGATGTTTGGCTTTGCCGCGCTGGTTGCAGGGCTGTTTTTGTGGGGCGTGTACCTGCTCTACATCCGCATTGCCCGCTGGGGCGGTGCCAACCTGGACGTTGCCATGTGGATCATCGCATCGCTGGTTACCGCCACATTTACCTTCTGGTGCTGGTCGGTGTTGGATATCAACCGCCTGATCCTCAGCAAATTGTTCTACCGTGGTGAGGCGCCGGTCGAATTTGCATGGAGTGCGACATCCAAGCGGCGGCGCAAGGAATGGGAATCCGCCCGCAAAGACGCAGCATACCTGGCAAACCTGCCATCCTAAAAATCCTCTACCCCTGAGGAGAAACACAAACCGCATACAACCACATCAGGAAGCGCTGCTTTTCCAAACCGATCCTTGTTCAGTAAGGAGGATAAAATGACCATTCAGAAATATGCACGTGTCATGACTTGTTTGGTAAGCGGGGGGATACTGGTTATGGGGTTATTTCTGTTCCTGGGCACTACAGCGCAGACCGCCCGTGCAGATCCAGGAGACATGTTTGCGCGCCCGGGCGCCAGCGGCACCTGTGCTCAAAGCAGCCCTTGCAGTCTGCAAGCAGCGCTCAGCACAGCCAACGACGGCGACGCCATCTACCTGGCAGGGGGCACCTACACCAGCAGCGGCGGGGCGGTGATGACCATCACCCACAACATCGATATCTACGGTGGTTGGAACGGATCAGCCACCGGTGTGCCCGTATTAAATCCCAATCTCTATCCATCCACCATCGATGGGCAGGGAGCGCGGCGCGGCGTATTTGTGAACAGCGGCGCTACCGTCACCTTGCAGGGGCTGATCATCACCAACGGCTGGGACGATTACCAGGGTGCAGGGGTGTATGCCCAAGATGCCAGCCTCACACTGCGCCAAACAACCGTTTACAGCAATGCCATCGATATCTATGACACCCCTGATACATACGCCTACGGCAGCGGGCTGATGTTAGACGGCGGGACCCTGGTGGTAGAAGAGTCCACTTTTCGCAGCAATAGCGCCTGGGCCAGAAAATCTTCCTACGGGGGTGGGATAGCGGCGATGGGAGCTGTTACGGTTACGGTGGTTGACACCCTGTTCGAGGATAATGATGCCTGGCACGCCAGCGGGCTATATTTCTTGGGCGAGGCTGGCGGCACACATTGGCCTCTGACGCTGCTTAACAACAATTTTGTAAACAATGGGCTGGCAAACAGCGGCACCCGCGCCTACGGAGGTTACGCGGGGGCCATCGAAGTAAGCCGGGCAGATGCACAAATTGACGGAAACATTTTTAAGCACAACAATGCTGGCAATGACTACGGTGGGATAGCCATCTATTCTTCCAGGCTTTCGATGGATGGCAACTGGATCTTAGAGAACCAAAGCCAACGCACCGTGGGCCTTTACCTGTATGCGGTCTCTCCCTTCAACCTGACCAATAATGTCATCGCCCAGAATCAGACCTTTTGGGCCCGGCAAAATGCTGCTTTACGAATTGGAAACAGCCAGGGATGGCTTGCCCACAATACACTTGCTCAGAACAGCAGTGTATATGGCATGCTGCTCGAAGGCAGCACGGTAGAATTGGCGAACACCATCCTGGTCAGTCACACGGTGGGCATTTCAGTCACAGCAGGCAGCACTGCCACGCTGGAGGCCACGCTGTGGGGCAGCGGTGACTGGGCCAATGATCTGGATTGGGGTGGAGAGGGCGTGATCGAGACCACATCCAACCTGTGGGAAGAGCCGGGCTTTGTTGATCCCGGCAGCCGCAATTACCACATCAACAGCGCCTCAAAAGCCATTGATGCCGGGGTCAATGCAGACGTGATGGTCGATATCGATGGGCAAGCGCGCCCCGCCGGCTCGGGTTATGACATTGGTGCAGACGAATTTGTCATTCAGCGTCTGTTTTTGCCGCTGGTTAGGAAATAGCGACTGCGCCTTGCAGACACGATCAGGGCGGGAAGAGCACTTCGCCGGCGAGCTTCGGGAACAGGCTGATCAACTGGTAGGGCACATCCACGCAGACTGCATAGGGCGAGAGCATCAGGGATGGAAGGTAGCTGGAGATGGGCGAACACCACGCCACCCCCACCCGCAGGTAAGGCTGGGTCGTTGCACCCACGCACACGCTACCCGAAAGACCCAGAAAGCCTCCCTGCGCGGATAAGATCACCCAAGTGCTCCCGACCGCCAGGCAGCATACCCCGGCAAATACCAGGGAAGCGGTCAGCAGCAGGTTAAGCTGCTTTTTTGACCGCGCCTGGCGAGCGGCAGAGGCGTCTAACGGAAGCATGCCAAAACCTCTGCATGGATTTCTTGCTGAAACCGCTGCGGGCTTTTGCCAAAGGCCGCAGCAAGCGCTTCTTCAAATGCTTTTCGCCCCCGGCGCTGCGATAAGAGCGCCCGCAGCAATTCGGGCTTGCTTTCATCAATATAACGGGTGAGCCAATAACCCCAGATATATTGAAGGATCAGGTCCTGCGGCTGATCAATCCTCAACCGCCGGGCCCTGTTGAGATCAGCGGGCTGAGGCACTGCCGCCAGGCGATCCAACGTGTCTGGACGCACAATATGCCGCCCAAGGTAATGCTCCATGGCAAGGGTTGCCAGGCCCTCGTTCAACCAGGTGGGAAGCTTAAGATGCGCGGCAAAAGCATGCACCAGCTCATGGCAAGTGACTGTTTCAGTTTTTTCTTGGGCATCTCGATTGGAGAGAAAAAACTGCTGCCCCAGGCCGCGATTAGCCTTTTCGATCAGGTGCGGCGGCTTGATTCCCACCACGCAGCGGCGCCCAAAACGCAAAGCCATACCGCCGGCATGGGGCCAGATGGCACGCCCCCGCCAGGCAAGCACAGGATAGGCGACGAAAAGATAGACCTTTGATAACCAGGGAGCTGAATGAAAGAGGAAACGCCGCCAAGAGGTGAGGACATACACGCGGCAGTCCCTGGGTGCCGGTAAGCCATAGCGCTGCTGGATCAACTGGACGCTTTTTTCACAGGCTGCACCGATCAGCCGGGCAGAGTCTTGCTCTTGAGGCTCGTAGTACAGATCCAGACCTACAATCCGCAATTGCTTCATACCCTTTAGTATAATAGAAGCTGTGACACTGCGCTATCCCCTGCTGTATCTATCTGTGGCCTTTGTGGTCGGGATCTTGCTGGGTTCACAGGTGAGCCTGCCAATCTTAGGATGGGTGGCGCTGGCTGCTGCTGTGCTCGGGGCGCGTATGCTGCAGCGCCGCATCAATCGGGCATCCAAAGAACACCGCCCGCCACCTCACCAAGACCGGTTGACTACGCGCATCAACACCTTCTTCCAACCCCTGCCCCTGGCAGTATTACTGGCAGCCGTTTGCCTGGGAGCGGCCCGCTTCCAGGCTGCTCAACCAGTCCACGAATCAGGATTTATCGGTTGGTATAACGACCTGGAAAGCAAGCTGATCGTAGAAGGTACGCTGATTGAGCCGCCGGATGAACGCGACCGCTACACCAACCTGCGCATCAAGGTAGACCGCCTGCGCTTAAGCTATGACCTCGAATTTGTGCCCGTACACGGGTTGCTGTTGGCACGCCTCCCTGTCGGCGCAAACTGGCGTTACGGCGACCGGGTGCGCCTGGAAGGTCACCTGCAAACCCCGCCCGAATATCTTGAGTTCTCCTATCGAGAATACCTGGCTCGCCAGGGTGTGTACAGCTACATGCGTGATGCACACGCCTTCGTCCTGGGCCACGACCAGGGCAGCCCCATCTTGACGGCAATTTACAACCTGCGCCAGCAAGCCCTTGAGCTGATCTACCGCCTCTATCCCGACCCCGAGGCATCCCTCATGGCAGGCATCCTGCTCGGCCTGCAAAACGGCATCCCGCAGGATGTCCAACAGGCCTTTCGGGATACCGGCACCAGCCACGTGATTGCCATCTCAGGCTTTAATATCACCATCATCGCCGGTTTTCTGGCGGTCTTGTTCAGCCGTCTGTTGGGTGAGCGCCGCGGGGCGGTTGTGGCTGCGCTGGGGATTGGCTTCTATACAGTGCTGGTGGGTGCCAGTGCGGCAGTGGTGCGGGCAGCCCTGCTGGGTATGCTGACCCTGCTTGGACGCCAGGTGGGCCGCCGGCAGGTGGGCTTGAACAGCCTGGCCTTTGTTGCGGCAGTCATGGCCTTCTTCAGCCCCAGCGTATTATGGGATGTTGGCTTCCAGCTTTCTTTTGCCGCCACCCTGGGCTTGATGCTGTATGCGGCTCCCCTATCTGAGGCATTCAAACATTTCGCCGGACGTTGGCTGCCATCCACTGCTGTAGAACGCCTGGCAGGGCCGGTGGGTGCTTACATACTCTTCACCCTGGCAGCCCAGGTCACCACCCTGCCAGTGATGGTCTATCACTTTGGCAGCCTATCGCTCACTGCGCTGATTGCCAACCCTATCATTCTTCCGGTCCAGCCGGCTGTGCTGATCTTGGGCGGGTTATCTACCCTGGCTGGGCTGGTCTTCCAGCCAGCCGGGCAGGTGCTGGCTTACCTGGCCTGGCCCTTTGTGGCTTTCACCATCCGGGTGGTGGAATGGCTGGCGGCTATGCCGGGCGGGGTGCTGGCGTTGGGCCAGGTGAGCCCGCCGCTGGTGATCGCTTTTTATACTGTGCTGCTGGGCCTGACCTTCATGCGCTCGCAAATGACCCAACTGTTGACGCGCTTGCAGCCCACCGTGATCCTGACCGGCCTGGTGTTGGCGGCGGCCCTGGCCTGGCGGGCGGCCCTGGCTGCCCCTGACGGCCTGCTGCACGTCACCATCCTGGATGTAGGCAGCGGAGAGGCCATCCTGGTGCAAACGCCAGAGGGCCGCAGCCTGCTGATCAACGGAGGGCCCAGCCCCAGCCAGCTTTCAGATGCCCTCGGGCGCCGCCTGCCGCTCTCGAACCGCGGCCTGGATTGGTTGGTCATTGCCGCGCCGCACGAGGAAGACACGGCTGCTCTGCCGCCTTTGTTGGCGCGCTTTACCCCCGATCACATTTGGTGGGCAGGCGCTACCCATGCCGCTTATGCCTCTCGCCGGGTGTGGGAAACCGCCCACCTGGCAGAAATCCCCTTTAACGCCATGCAGCCAGGCCAGGCTCTGCGCCTGGGCGGCGGCGCCACACTGCGCGCCCTGGCAGTGGGCACGCGCGGCGCGGTGATGCTCTTAGAATGGGATCAGTTCCGTTTACTGCTGCCCTGCGGCCTGGATCGTGCCGCCCTGGAAGACCTGCATGCCGGGCAAGATATCGGCCCGGTCACTGCTTTGCTGCTGGCCGAATCGGGTTACGCCCCGCTCAACCCGCCAGGCTGGATTGAGGCCTTGAATCCGCAGTTGATCTTGCTCAGCGTCTCGATCAGCGATCCCCAGGGCCTGCCCAACCGCGAGACCATCGAGGCCGCCGCGCCCTTCCCCACCCTGCGCACCGACCTGAACGGCTGGATCGAGCTATCGACAGACGGGCGGCAGTTATGGGTACGTGCCGAGAACCCTTGATGGGTTTGGCGGCTCAAGCAGCTTTTTTCAATCGCAAGCCGCCAAGAATACATCCAGGCTGTCTAACAGCTTCTCCACCGCTTCGCCCACACCCCCATCCAGGTCGCCGGCTGCTTGCAGGGCAGCATTCACCTGATCTGCCATCCCTTCGGGCAAGCGCGGGCAGTTGGCCTGCGTCCAGGCCAAGAGGCGTTTCTCGCCAGGGTGCAAGAGCCAGTTAGCCGCAATGACCACGTCAAAATAGCTTGCCAGGAGTGCCGCCAGGCGGTGGTTCATGCTCACCAGGTCGCCGCGCTGCACAGCCTTCTGGATCTGGTGGGCATAAGCCGGGATGACACCGCGCAGCACAGCATGGTTGCGGTCGATGATGGCCCGCCGCAGAGCCTCAGGATAGGGCTGGCGGCTCTTTTGCTGTAAGGCCGCAAACCAGCCATGCCGGTCAAACAGCAGGCTGGCCTGGCGGATGGTGTGCCAAAAACAGGTTGAATAGCCCAGGCTGGCCTGGTGCTGGGTCCATACCCGTTCAAGCTGCCCCTCGATCCAGGCTGGGTCCCAGAACATCACATCCACTTCGATGCCCGTCACCCCGTCAAACCACTCGTCGCCCAGGTCCCAAAAATTCAGATTCATATCCGCCCGCGGCGAACGCCGCTCAGATGCCAAAGCCTGCCGGGCGCTGAGGGGCGGTGGTTGGGCGGTGAACACGTACAGATCGATGTCCGATTTTGCATCGCCACTGCCGCCAGCCACCGATCCGCCCAATGCCACGGCTTGCACATCAGAGAAACCAGCATACCATTGCGCCAGTTCTTGCGCCAACTCGAAGTGTTTTGCTGTCATGCCAATTCCTTTCATTTTCTGCGCGGGAGCAATTAAAACAGATAACCCGGCCCTTGTCACGAGGAAAGTTATACAACACGGCACCCCAGGCCTCGTTTTTTGGCAGCCCCCCATCCAAGAATCGGTTACAATAAAGAAAAGGTTCTGTTTACCAATCTGGCATGAGGTGCCTATGATCGAGCAGCCCATCCGCATTGAACATGACTCACTCGGCGAAATATCCGTTCCGGCCGATGCGCTCTATGGAGCGCAAACCCAGCGGGCAGCCAATAATTTCCCCGTCTCTGGCATGCGCCCGTGGCGGGCATTCATCTGGTCCATGGGCATCATCAAGCGCGCTGCCGCCGAAGTGAACTACGACCTGGGGCTTTTGGATGCCGAACGCGCCGAGGTCATCATTGAGGCGGCGCAAGAGGTCACTGAGGGTCGGTGGGATGCCCACTTCATTGTAGATCCTTTCCAAGCAGGGGCCGGAACCAGCCACAATATGAATGTTAACGAGGTGATCGCCAACCGCGCATCCGAACTGCTGGGCGGGAACCTGGGCACTTACCACGTGAGCCCCAACGACCATGTCAACATGTCGCAATCGACCAACGATACCATCCCCGCCGCCATCCGCCTGGGCTGTTTGTGGCGGCTGGATGAGCTGCTGGAAACGATCGGCGACCTTGTGGTGAGCCTGCGCGAGAAGGCCGAAGAATTTGACGATGTGATCAAATCGGGGCGCACCCACCTGCAAGATGCAGTCCCCGTGCGCCTGGGCCAGGAATTCAGCGCCTATGCCAGCGCCATCGAGCGCGATGGTATGCGCATCCGCCGCGCCGCCGAAGGGCTGCGCCGCCTGGGGATCGGCGGTACCGCCGTGGGCAGTGGGTTGAATGCCCATCCCGAATACCATGCCCGCATGGTACAGAGGCTGTCAGACCTGACCGGGTTTGAATTGTACGAGTCAGATAACCTATTCGAATCAATGCAATCCATGGCCGATGCTGCCGATTTCTCAGCCGCGCTGCGCGTCCTGGCCATCACCCTGACACGCATTGCCAATGACTTCCGCCTGCTGTCTTCTAGCTGCCTGGCTGAGCTCGAACTGCCGCCGGTGCAGCCCGGCTCGAGCTCGATGCCCGGCAAGATCAACCCGGTAATGGCCGAGATGCTGAACATGGCCATGTTCCATGTGCAGGGCTGCGACCTGACGGTCTCGCTGGCGGCCCAGGCCGGGCAGCTCGAACTGAACGTGATGATGCCGGTCATTGCCCACAACTTGTTTGAGATGATGCAGGTGATGATCGGCGCCCTGCGCGCTTTTACCGAGAGATGCGTCTGCGGCCTGCAGGCCAACCGGGCCCAGGCCAAGGCCTGGCTGGCGAACAACCCCATCGTGGTCACGGCATTGATCCCGCTGATCGGCTATACGGCTGGGGCAGCCCTGGTGCAAGAAGCCCAGGCCCGCGCCCTGACCATTCGCCAGGTGGCGGTCGAAAAAGCTGCCGGCGGCGGGTTGAAGCACCTGTCTGGTGAAGGCAGCGTTACCCCAGCAGAGATTGAGGCCGCGCTCGACGACCTGCACCACCTGACCGAAGGCGGCAGGGCCGGTGCGATATCTGGTGATTGAACATAATTAATGAAGGGAGTTTATTATAATGAATGATCCTGCCATGCCCTTGAATCTAAACCTTGCCAGCCGCGAAGAACTGCTGGCCATCTCGGGCGTCAATTCTACCCTGGCTGACCGCATTCTGGAGGCCCGCCCCTTTGCAAACCTGGAAGATCTCCAACAAGTCAAAGGCATTGGCCCACGTCTGTATGAACGAATTGCAGCATTTGTGACCGTTTCGCCAACAGAGATCCCTGCCGTGCTGACAGAAGCAGAAGAACCTGCGATGGCGCAGGCGGATGCGGTAGTTGACGAGATTGTCGTGCCGGGAGAGACGGCCGCGCCGGTCATCGAGCAGCCAGCCCCTGAGGCCGAGGCACACCTAGAGGCCCTGCCATCGATCTTTGAGCAGCCGGTTGCTGAGGTCGAGGCACTGCCGGAAGCCCTGCCTCCGGTCATTGAACAGCCGGCCCCGCACACCGAGCCGGATCCCGCCGGAACACGAACCGTCCCCACCCCGCCAGCCTCTGGAAACCGGCCTGCCCCGGCCTATGTGACCCGCGGGCAAGCCTTGTGGATGATGATCGGAAGCGCTGCACTCTCGTTCTTATTGGCCTTTGGCGGCGTCTTGCTCTTGCTGGGGCTGCTCAACGGCGGGCTGCGCTTCGCACGCCCGGCAGATATCGAACAGCTTGCCGGCCAGGTTGAAACGTTGAACACCAACGCCAGCGACTTGAAAACCAGCCTGGACACACTCGGCACCACCCTGGGCACACTGACCAGCGAGGTAGATACACTCAGCACCGAGGTCGAAACCCTGGATACCCGCCTGGAAGCCCTGGACGGGCCCGAAGGCCAGGTGACGCAGTTGGGCGAGGCAGTGACGGATGTAGAAACCGGCATGGAAACCTGGGAGTTGAAACTGGATGCCTTCAGCCTGACGGTAGATGACCTGGCAGGTCAGGTGGAGAGCTTAAGTACCCAAGCCGAGACGCTCTCGCTGCAAGTGGATGCCCTCCTCACGCGCACTGGCCGCTTCCAGGCATTTCTAGATGGCCTGACCAGCTTGTTGGGCACCCTGATGATCCCCGAAGACGCACCCATAAACACCAGCACGCCCGAACCGCTCCCGCCCAATTCGCTGCCATACCCAACCCCTTAACTATTATGGGGGGTGTTTGTGCGGTTGTATCGCTCAAACACCCCCCAAGCTTTTCATCAAACGCCCAGAGCGCGAACTCAATACCTTAGCACGGCGCCGATCTGGTCAAAGCCTGCAACCTGGGGCTCGTATTGGAGCACCTCAACATCACCCCCTGATTCCAGCACCTTGCGCACCGCCAGCTCAACCGCATCCACCACGCGCTCAAACCCTGCCCCACAGTACGGACAAGTTGGCGCTGAGTTAGCGGTCATAAACCCACAGCCCTGGCAGCGGTAGCCGGGGGCGCGGTAACCATCCTGGAAGACCAGCATCTGCACCCGGTTATCGTGCACTGCCGCCAGAGTCTGATCCAGGCCCACCACACCACCCCGGCCTTTGGCAGAAGTGGTCACCACCTTCTCAACAACCTCGGTCTCCTCACGCATTTCTGCTTGCTGGCCAACCTGCAAAGCGCGCGCCAGCACTTCATCCTTATTGGCCATCATACTCATGGGGAAGGTGCCCACGACCAGGCTCTGCCAATTTTTGGGCAGCAGCCCGCGCAGCAGGGCCACGTTATCATCAGTACCACCAATCAAAAGCCGGCGCACATTATGCTCAGCAAAGAAATGGACGGCCATTTCAGCCACATCCTTCATATTGCGCTCCACCAGCCCATCGGCGTTGGCATGTTGTTCTGAGCTCCCGCCGCGGCGGCCCGGCACAGCCGATGCACCGCCGCTTTTGGTATGGCGCACCGCTTCGCCCAGGTGGCCTTCTTGCTCGATCAATTCGCCGAGATGGAACAAGAAGACGCGCGCCCCTTGCTTATCGACCAGCACTACCCCATACCCACCGTAAAAATCCCACACATTTGCCAGCGGCTTGACATGCGGCTGCGTGTCGATGCGCACCCGGCTGCGCACCGGCACAGCCAGCGGGTAAGCCTTGAAGAAACCATCGGCCGCACAAGAGAAAATGGCCACGCTGCGGCCAGACCACTCAAACTCACGCTGGACATATTGCTCTACAGCCTCAACATCCTCAGGCAGATCAATGTCCTTCAACATACTGCGCAGGTGAAGCCTGTACACATCTGCATTCCCCTGAGAAGGGTCGGTGTTCAAGTAGACGCTCAAGACGCGAGTCTTCGACTTGTACTCGAGCAGCTCGTGCAAGTTCGTGTCGGTCAACATCCTATTCTCCTTTCTATGATTGGGAACGAGCTAATTCCTCAAAAAGTTCCCGCTGATGCGCAGTCAGGTTGCGCGGCAGTTTTACCTTCACGCGCACCAACAGGTCACCATGGGTGGCTGGGTCTTTCAGATTGGGCATGCCGCGCCCAGCCAGGCGAATGGATTGCCCCGGCTGGGTTCCAGCCGGGATCTTCAATACCACATTGCCGGTCATTGTCGGAACAGTCACTTCTCCCCCCAAGACTGCCGCATAAAGATTAACATTGATCTCCGTGGTCAAATCACTGCCCTTGCGTGCAAAGCGAGGATCATCTGCCACCTGGATAACCAGGTACAGATCATTCCGCTGGCCGGTGCCAGGGGTGATAATGGCATCTGCCACCCGCACCTTGGTACCGCTGCGCGCCCCGGGCGGAATTTTGACCTCAATCCGCCGTCCATCCACGTCCAGCATACGGGCTGTGCCGTGGAAGGCTTCTGCCAGGCTGATGGCAACCTCGTGGCGCACGGGCATAGCCCCGGGCCGGGGCCGGCGCATGCCACTGCCGCGTTCGAATGCATCTGCGCCCGCCATCCCGCCAAAGATACGCCGGAAGAATTCTGAGAAACCGCCCCCCAAGATATCATCCAGGTTACCCATGTCCACGCCCACGTTCCCACCTGGCGTAGTGTTGGACCATTCTTCCCAGTTAAAACCGCCTGGCGCCCCACGCTGCTGCCAACGGTTGTATGATTCGCCCAGTTGGTCATAGCGCGAACGCTTTTCCGGATCGCTCAATACCTGGTAAGCCTCATTGATCTCTTTAAACTTCTCTTCTGCTTTGGTATTGCCAGGGTTGCGGTCTGGATGGTATTCCAATGCCAGCTTACGATAAGCGCGCTTGATCTCATCATCATTGGCCTTGCGTTCTACACCAAGGGTCTTATAATAATCTTTGTATTCCATATCAATCATTGTATGCTCTTTATAGGCCTAAAGTCAAGCACTGGAGGAGCATTCTTACAAAACTCTAACTCAATTTCCAGAAATTCCCGCCAGTTATCTCCCTTTTTTGTTACAACCATGCTATTATTAGAGATATGAACACACCGAAAGAGCGCATCCTTCTCGTTGAATATGACCCCGAAGTAAGTGACCTGATCAGCCGGCAAACCCTGCAACCGATGGGGTACCGGGTTGAGGTTGTCAGCGGCGCCACGCAAGCGATCCAAGAAGCCGTCCGCTTTGCACCCGACGTGATCATTGCCAACCTGAGCCTGCCGGGCTTAAGCGGCAAGGACCTGTTGGTGGCCCTATCTTCGCAGGGGCTAGAAGTGCCGGTCATTGTGCTGGCACCCAAAGGGATGGAAGGTGATGTGATCCAGGCCTTCCGCCTTGGTGCAGCAGATTTCTTGGGCTGGCCTGTGCGAGAAGCCGAAGTGGTGAGCGCCGTTGAACGCATTCTCAAGCAAGTGCGCGCCCGGCGTGAACGAGAAATGCTGGCGCGGCAGTTGAACCAGACCAACCAGGAATTGCAGCGGCGCGTGCGCGAACTGACCACCATCTTTGCGATTGGCAAAGCGGTGATCTCGGCCACTGACCAGCAGGCCCTGTTCGACAAGATTGTCGAAGGCGCCACATTCATCACAGAAGCCGATGCCGGCTGGCTGCTGGTGCGCGATGAACGCGGCAAGTCCTTCATCTTGCGCGCCTGCCGCAACGTGCCCAACGATATGTTTGCCAAGTTAAACCAGGTCTTCGACGATGGTCTGAGTTCCTTGGTAGCGCTCTCTGGCGAGGCGCTGTCGATCCATGGCGACCCGCTTAAGCGCTTCAAGGTTGTTCGTATTGGCCAATCGGCCCTGGTCGTGCCGGTTAAGGTAAAGAAAGAAGTGGTGGGGCTTTTGGTGGTAACCCGCAAAGAGGCTCATCCCTTTAGCAACAGCCAGCAGGCCCTATTAGAGGCGGTTGCTGATTATGCCTCGATTTCTCTGGTGAACGCCCGCCTGTTCAAAGCCCTGGAAGAACGTGTTAACACCCTTCAACAATCTGCCGATAACGCCCAGGTTGGCGAACGCATCAAGGACGAAGTGCTGCAGCAGATCCGGGAGGAGTTAAGCGCCCCCCTGCTGGTGATCAAAGGCAATGCTGACATGCTGCTCGGCAAAGAGATGGGCAAGCTGAACACTGAGCAAACCAATGCCGTGAATGTGATCCAAGAAAAGCTCAAAACCATCCTCGACATCGTGGCCGCGTTAACAGCCATGGATGCATCTGACTCGAGCAAAGAACGCTCGACGATCAATCTCACCGAGCTGACCCGCCAGGCTATCAACCGTTTCCAACCCATTGCCCGCCAGAATTCGGCTGCCATCACAGCAGAGCTGCCATCAAAACCGATCATGGCCCTGGCCGACCCGGGGCAAATTTCGAAGGTCTTCGATGGTTTGCTCTCGAATGCGGTCAAATTCAGCATGCCGGGTGCCAGGATCAAGATAAACCTGGAACGCAGCGCCGATAACATGGCACACGTATCTGTGCAAGACACAGGGGTTGGCATGGATCCGCAGCACCTGCCCCATATCTTTGATGAGGGGTACCGCATCAAGGGCGCATCTGGTGGACGCTATGGAGGCGTTGGCATCAGCCTATCATTGGTAAAAGAGATCGTCACCTCACACCGCGGAAAGGTATGGGCTGAAAGCCAGCCAGACCAGGGTTCAACTTTTCATTTTTCCCTTCCATCAGCCGGCGCCTAGCACATCTTGAACACAATGAGCAATCCATCCCCCACGACCATCCTCCTGGCCTTAGCAGATACTGACCTTGGCACGCTGTTAGAAAAGTCTACACTGAGGCCTGCCGGTTTAGAGGTCACCCTGGTGGCTGAACGCCAGGCCGCCGAGCTGCTTGTCCGCGCCAGCTTGCCAGATGTGATCCTGGTGGGTGATAAGCTCAAAGACTGTGATGGGTTTGAGTTTGCCGAGAATTTATTAAAACTCCATCCCCAACTGCCGATCATCTTACTGTCCAGCCAGGCTTCTGAAGAAATGGCGACCAAAGCCTTACGCGCTGGCCTGACTGATTTTCTTGTGGCGCCGGTCCGGCCTCACGAGATCTTGACCACGATTGAGCGTGCCTTCCAGCGTCGAAAACACCTGGAGGAATGGATCCAAATAGAAGCCCGGCGCAGCACTAAAGCACAACGCCGGCAGATCGAGAATCTGGAGGCCTTGCAGCGCGTGGGGCGCAGCGTTACCGCATCGCTGGACCTGGACAGCGTGTTAACCACGGTGGTAGATGCGGCGGTTGACCTGACCGGCGCCGAGGAAGGCAGCCTGCTGTTATTGGACGAGGCAACCGGTGAATTGTATATGCGCGCCGGGCGCAACTTCCAAGATGAATTTGTGCGCACCTTCCGCCTGCCAATCCGTGACAGCCTGGCCGGGCAAGTGCTGCGCACGGGGCAGCCGCTCACATTTTTTGACGAGAAAAACCCTCAAAAGATCAAAACTGCTTACCTCGTCCACACCCTGATCTATGTACCCCTGCAAGTGCATAAACGTGTTATCGGTGTGCTGGGCGTAGATAACCGCCAAGGGGGGCATCCTTTTGCTGAGGATCATCTTGCTATCGTCAATGCCCTGGCCGATTATGCCGCGGTTGCCATCGAGAATGCCCGCATCTACACGCACACCGAATCAGAACGCAACCAATTCGAAACTATCCTGACGGGCGTGGAAGATGGGGTGCTTGTGGTGGCCCAAGATGGGCGCCTGGTGTTGGTTAACCAAACGGTGCGATCGGCCTTCGATCTAGGCGAGGGGAACTTGGTCGGCAAATCGGTGCGCCAGATTTTCCACCACCCCGATATCCTGGAGATTTTTGACGAAAACCGTGTTCACCCCAGCCACAGCGAGGTCAACCTGGATGATGGGCGGGTCTTCAACGCCCAATGCACGCCCATCCCCAACATTGGGCTGGCAATCACCATGCAAGACATCACCCACCTGAAAGAGCTGGATCGGATCAAGTCTGATTTTGTCAGCACGGTTTCACACGATCTGCGCTCTCCATTGACCGCCATCTTGGGCTATGTGGAACTGATCGAGCGCGCCGGGCCGGTCACCGATCAACAGCGCGAGTTCATTCACCGGGTACAATTCAGCGTTAATAACATTACCAGCCTGATCAACGACCTGTTGGACTTGGGGCGGATTGAAGCCGGCTTTGATACCCGGAAGGAAATTGTTTCTCTCTCTTCAGTGATCCAATATGCCGTTGAAGGGATGCGCACCCGCAACACAGAAAAGGATCAAGAAGTGATCCTGGATTTGCCGCCCAACCTGCCCACTGTCTTGGGTAACCCCGTCCGCCTGCGCCAGGTGATCGGAAACCTGATCAGCAACGCGACAAAATTTACCCCCAACCACGGCAAAATCTACTTAAAAGTGCACGCCGAAGGGGAGCAGGTCATCATCCAGGTGGTCGATAATGGGCCGGGCATTCCCCCTGCCGACCAACCTTATATCTTCGACCGCTTCTACCGGGGCAGCAATGTACCTTATGATGCGCCCGGGTCTGGATTGGGACTGGCAATTGTCAAATCTATTGTCGAGAACCACCAGGGTCGCATCTGGCTCAATTCAACCCTCGGGCAGGGAAGCACCTTCACGGTGGTCTTACCCATTGCAGATCAAAGCATGTAAAAAGCAGAGCCTGTCTCTCAGGCGTTTTTATCGCTTGGGTTT
>Ga0209605_1000669_pt1 | contig 41968 bp, 49 predicted proteins | sample AD_UKC035_MetaG_FD_184408 | JGI IMG/M metagenome (GOLD analysis project Ga0209605, IMG submission 184408) | Active sludge microbial communities of municipal wastewater-treating anaerobic digesters from USA - AD_UKC035_MetaG (SPAdes) (version 2) | ecosystem: Engineered > Bioreactor > Anaerobic >...
ACTGGTCTTGCCGGTGCCGCCCTTGCCGCTGATCACCACCAGTTCCCGCACCGCTCGTTCACCGCTGCCCGCCATGGTCACTCCTCGCACCGGGGCGCATCGCAGCGCTCGGCGCGGCCGCAGCAGGTGCGGCCCTCGCGCTCCAGGGAACAGCCGCCCCGCCCCGTACCGGACCGGGAGGCGGCGCCCTTCACGATGAAGCCCGCGCCGCCGCTCACGAGGCGCTGCAGCGAGCCGCCGCAATCGGGGCATTGTGTCAGCGCGTCCGCGGTGATGGGCTGCCACTGTTCGAAGCGGCGGCCGCAGCCGTCGCATTCATACTCATAGGTCGGCATGGGTGCGCACTCCTTGTTGCACCAGGTGTTCCAGCCGGTCGCGCAGTTGCCGGTACAGCGACCGGTACTCCGGCAACGCGTCCACGATCAATTCGCCGCGGGAATAGGCCTCGGCGATCCGCCGGTCATCCGGGATCTCGAGCCAGACGGGGATGCCTTCCCGGCGGCAGTAGTCGTGCACCCGATCGTCGCCGACGCCCATCCGGTTGACCGCTACGCCGAAGGGCAGGCCGAGCTCCCGCACCATGTCCACCGCCAGGGTCAGGTCGTGCAGCCCGAACGGCGTGGGCTCGGTGACCAGCAGCACGGCGTCCACGTCGCGCAGGGTGGCGATGACGGGGCAGGACGTGCCCGGCGGCGCATCCAGAATGGCGGGCAGCGCCGGGTCGAGCCGCGCCTTGACGGCCCGGACCAGCGGCGGGGCCATGGCCACGCCCACGTCCATCCGCCCCGTGAGGAGGCGGATATGGCCCGCCTGGCGCCGCTCGACGACGCCGACACGCCGCGGTGTTTCCACGATGGCCTGGCGGGGGCAGACCAGGGCGCACCCGCCGCAGCCGTGGCAGAGTTCCGGAAACACCAGCGGCTGGGTGCCGAACGACACGATCGCCCGGTACTGGCAGAAGCGGCCGCAGGCGCCGCAGCCGTCGCATCGGTTGGCCAGGACGTCCGGAACCGGCAGGTGCACGATCTCCTCGTCCGCCGGCGGGGCGTTCAGAAACAGGTGCGCGTTGGGCTCCTCGACGTCGCAGTCCAGCAGCTGGACCGGCGTCGGGAAGACCCGGGCCAGGTTCACCGAGACGGTGGTCTTGCCCGTGCCGCCTTTGCCCGATGCCACGGCGATGATCATGGCGCCTCCGCTGGAGCCGGCCCTGCGGCGAAGCCGATCGTCCGCGGACCTCGACCGGTGCAATGAAAATGATCGTCGGCGCAGATCCGCCGGCGGATGTCCGCTTCCGGCAGGTGGTGGTCGCTCACCGACAGCCGGCCGCCGGGTTTCAGCACCCGCCGGATCGCCGCCAGGACGGGCCCCGGTTCGGGGATGTCGTGCAGCACGTCGTACAGCAGCACGCGGTCCACCGAGGCGTCCGGGATTCCACCGATCTGGTCCGCCGCCGCGGGCTCGATGGTATCCAGCCGACTCCGGGCCGCGCGCCGCCGCACCGTGGCCAGGGCGACGGGCAGCACATCCAGCGCGTAGACACGGCCGGTCGGTCCCACCAGCCGGGCCGCCGCCAGAGCGAAGCCGCCCGGCCCGCACCCGAAGTCCAGGACCGTCATGCCCGGTCGCAACTCGACCTCCTGCAGGATCCGCCGCGGCGGCCGCAGCCAGTCGCGGATTTGAAACTCCAGCGCCATCATGTGGAAGGCGGCATTGCTGGGACGGCGTTCCGGGTGCATCACGACTCCCCGCCGTCCGGCGCCGCAGGGTCCGTTGCGGCCGGCGCCGATGCGGTGCGCCGGCCCCGCCGCCGGGCGGTCTCCTCGTCCACCTCGTTCTGCCAGCCGTCGCGCGTCGTTTGCCAGCAGTCGAACCGGCTGACGTAGGGCTTGATGTCCAGGAGCGGCGTTTCGTCCAGCATGTCCACGCCCTTCAGGTGCAGCGTGCGCCCCTCCCGCGCCACCAGCTCCACGACGCTCATCCCGACGGGATTGGGCCGGCACGGCGCGCGGGTGGCGAAGACCCCGCGCTCCACGTCCTGCAGGAACGGCTTCACGCGGAGCCGCGCCGGGCCGCTCCGATCCAGGTGGTAGATCAGGATGATGTGCGAAAAGCCCTCCAGGTCGGCCAGGCCGCCCTCGAATTCAGGCCAGATTTCGGCCCGCCCCGCGGCGTCCGCTGCGTAGCGGGGCTGGATCGGCGCCTCATCGGATCGGGTGAAGGGGCTGCGAACAACCCCGATGGGCCGATAACGGATGGTCTTGCTGGATCGGGAGGTCATCGCCACGCGCATCCCCGGGCAGGCGCCCGCCGTTGACTCATGGTCGCACCGACGCTCACACCCAGTGCCCATCGACGTCGGCCGCGGCGGCCGGCTTCAGCGTGCCGGCGGTATACCGCTCCAGCGCCTCGCGCACCGTGGGCGCGTCACAGTTGTAAATGGAAATGCCCGCCGCGGTCAGCACGCGAAACGCCTTCGGTCCGCAGTGGCCGGTCACCAGGTGCCGCACGCCCGCCCGCGCCACCGTTTCCGCCGACTGGATGCCGGCGCCCTGGGCGGCGTTCAGGTTCTGGGCGTTGTCGAGGGCGGTGTGCGTCTGCGTGTCCGTATCGTAAATGATGAACTTCGGCGCCCGGCCGAACCGGCTGTCCAACGGCGAGTCCAGAGTCTCCCCGGATGATGTGAAGGCAATTTTCACTCGTCTCTCCTTCGATGCGCGGACCCCGGCATCCAAACCGGGCTCCGGTTGAAAATTCAGAATGGGCGAGGTGGACCGCTTCAGCGGCCTTTCGCCATCATGAACTGCAGGTCTTCGGCCAGCGCCTGCAGGTCCTCTTCGTGCTCCACCTCGTCCTGGAGGATCTGGACGGCGATGTTGTAGGTCACCGGGTCATCCGCCTGCACTTCCTTGGTCAGGGAGTGATACACCGAGATGGCGCACTGCTCGCCCTTGATGTTCTGCTCCAGGATCTTCGCCACGTACGGGTCGGTGGGTTCGTCATAACCGCAGTTCGTCCATTTGAACCAGTGGGTGGGCGAGGTCAGCGGCGTGCCCCCGAGCTGGATGATCCGGTTGGACACCATGTCGGCGTGCCGCAGCTCGTCGGCCGCGTGCTGCATCAGTTCGGTGATCACCGCGTCCTTCATGGGTCCGGAGATGATCTTCGCCCCCAGCCAGTACTGGTAGTAGGCGAGCCACTCGTCGGCGAACGCCTTGTTCAGCAACTCCACCACCCGGTCCACGTTCTTACCGACGATCTCGCGTCCTCGAATGCCCATGTTGTCTCCTCCTTGGCGCCGATTGGGTTGATTGAACAGGGTGGACAACCGCCCCGCCCGGGCGGCGTCCACTCGATCCGGTGCATTATACTCCCGGGGCGGATCACCTGGCTTCGGTTCCTTCCTTCTCCAGCTCGCTGAGCCGCTGCTGGACCGATTCCAGCTCGGCTTTCAGCGCCTCGATGTGCCCCTGCAGCATCTGCTTTTCCATCGCCGGATCAGGTGCAGCGGGTGGCGCCGCGTACCCGTAGGGCCCAAAGGCCGCGTCACCGCGCGCCCAGCCCGGCAGGCCCGTGGCATAGAAGCGATTCCGCCAGCCGCGGCCCCCGCCGCGGCCCCAGGCGCCGCCGCCCCGGCCCCGGCCCCGGCCGAAGCCCATCCCATAGCCGCGCCCCGGCACCGCATTGGCGTATCCGGGCACCGCATATCCGGCGCAATAGCCGGCGGCACGTCCAGTCATGGGGCCCATCCCCATCGGTCCGGTTCGATCTCCTCCTGGCATGTTCATTCCTCCTTCTGTGTGGATTGGGCGGCGTCTCGAGTCATCGGGCCGCCGCACTGCGGGCAGACCATCTGGTTGCATGGCACGCCCCGCTCGTGGGGTTGCCGGTGACCGCAGCCCGGACAGACGCACCAGCCGTCGGGACCCGCTGCCGACGGCCCGCCCATCCGGCCGGCGCCCCGGCCACCCTGGCCACCGCCTTGTCCCCTACCGCCGCCGCGACCGCCACCAGCGCCACGGCCGCCGCCACCACCTGCTCCGCCACGAAATCCGCCTCTCATGTTGGGTCCCTCCATGTGTTGTCCGGCCCGACCGCCGCACCGGCCCCGGCCGCGTCCGCAGCACCCGGGCATGGCGAATCGGTCCGCCGCCAGTTCGTCCGCCAGCCAGGCCCGGATGACCGATTCCAGATCGCCGGCCACGAAGGGGATCACCTCGATGCCCCGGGCGGCGACAAGCACCCGCAGGGGGCGTGAAATCGCCCCGCACACCAGCAGCTCCACGCCCAGCGCGGCCAGACGCGCCACCTTCTGGACCGGCATCTCGTCGACGAGCGCTACGCGGCGCTCCGCCGTGATGCGGCCGGCCTCCGCCTCCACGAGGTGGATGGATCGGCTGACGTCGAAAACCGGCGCGATTCGGTTGTCCCAGGTGGCGAATGCCGCTTTCATCGGTGCTTCTCCACAGACAGTGTCTGCATTTCAGGTAAATGCACGGGCCATGCCATTCATGCCGATTTGGCCCGAATCAGGCATAACTATTGTAAATTCGATTTTTATGATTGCAGTCGTGACTGGAATTTCAAAAGAAAGAGTCGCAAAATTGCAACTCATATCCCAGAAAAAGCTGCAAATAAAAGACTGTATCGGTCACTCGGAACGGGTGCGTCCGTCCCGATCGGGCGGTCGGATCCCCAGTTGCTTCATCTTCCGGAACAGGGTGCTCTTGTGGATGCCCAGTTCGCGGGCCGCGGCGAGGCGGTTGCCGCCGTGGCGCTCCAGCGCGGCCCGGATGCTCCGGGCGTCCAGCAGGTCCCGGGCGGCGCGCATGTCAGGCGCCGCGGCCGAGCCGGCGGCGCGGTGGACGGTCAACTCCTCCGGCAGGTGCTCGATCCCGATGTAGCCGCCGGGACACAGGATGAATGCCCGTTCGATCACGTTCTCCAGCTCGCGCACGTTGCCGGGCCACGAGTGGGCCATGAGCAGGGACAGGGCCTCCGGGGAGACGCCCTGGATCGCCTTCCCCTGGATCCGGTTGAACCGCTCGATGAACTGGTCCGCGAGCAGGGGCACGTCCTCCGGCCGCCGGCGCAGCGGCGGCAGTTCCACCCGGACGACGTTGATCCGGTAGTACAGGTCCTCGCGGAACAGGCCCTGGCGCATCTGCTCCGCCAGGTCCCGGTTGGTGGCGACGATCACGCGGACGTCGGCGCTCTCGGACCGGGTCCCGCCCAGCGGCTCGTACACCCGCTCCTGGAGCACGCGCAGCAGCCGGACCTGCAGCGCCGGGGTGATCTCGGCGATTTCGTCCAGGAACAGCGTACCGCCGCGGGCCAGGGCGAAGCGGCCGGGTTTGTCCTTGACCGCGCCGGTGAAGGCGCCGGCCTTGTAGCCGAACAACTCCGACTCCAGCAGCGTGTCGGGGAGCGCCCCGCAGTTGACGGCGACGAACGGGCCGTCCGCCCGCGGGCTCAGGGAGTGGATGGTTCGCGCCAGCAGTTCCTTGCCGGTGCCGGTCTCGCCGAGGACCAGCACCGTGCTGGGACTGGCGGCGATGGCCGGCAACACCTCGAACACCCGCTGCATGATCGGGCTGTGGCTCACCAGCTCGCCCACCCGCGCGCGTCCGGCGAGCTCGTTGCGCAGCGCCTCGATTTCGCTCAGGTCGCGGAATGTTTCCGCCCCGCCCACGACGCGCCCGGCGGCATCCCGCAGGACCGCCGTGGACAGGCTGATGGGGATGCGGCTGCCGTCGGCGCGGATGATGTAGCCGGATCGGCCGATGATGGGCCGGCCGGACTTGAGGGTCCGGCGCAGGGCGCAGTCGGTCTCGCACATGCTGGAGCGGAACACCTCGCAGCAGGACCGGCCGATCGCTTCCTCGCGTGAAACCCCGGTGATCGTCTCGGCCGCCCGGTTGAACCAGGTGATGCGCCACTCGAGGTCCACGGTGAACACCCCGTCGGAGATGCTCTCCAGGATGGCCTCGGTGGGCGCAAGCGGCGCGGGGGATCTGGTCATTTGGGACTGTTGTTTTCGGCTCATGAATCCGTTCCGGCTCAATACCGGTAAATCGCGGCCAGGCCGGTTCGGGACGGCATCGCCGCCGGTTCGATCACCACTACCCGGCCGTTCCGGCGCAGCACCATTTCACCGAGGTCATCCAGCCGATCGTCGATCTCCGGGTGCGCCAATTGGCCGGCGGCGATCTCCCCGGACACGGTATCGATCCGGCCGGGCTCGTGGCGATCGGCTTCGAGCAGCAGGGTGGCCACCCGCCCGGCGGCGGCGGCCCGTGCCACCTCCGCCAGGTCGGTAGTCCCACGCCCTTGGGCCTGAGCCCGCTGGAACTCACTGCAGTGGTCCGCCAGCCTTGCCCGATAGCGCGCCTCGATCACCTTCCAGGCTCGCTCACGCAACGCATCGAGGCTCAGATCGTCCGGATGGATCTCCAGCGCCTCTTCCAGCAGGTACGGATTACGGCTCACCCGCCGGAACAGGTGGTGATGCTCCGGGAGCGCCGCGAGCAGCAACGGCAGGTCCGACGGCTTGGAGTGGTGCTCCAGAACCGCCTGGTCCGCCGCCCGGAAAAAACGCTCGGCGTCGACGTCCACCTCGTCTTTCCGGGAACCGTGTCCGTGATGCATGGCGGGTCCGGCGGCGCCCTGGCCATAGGAGGCGACGGTGAGATGCGGCTCGGATTTCTCCTCGCCCAGTGTCGCAACTAGCGTGCGGGGGACACCCGGCAGGGGGTCCACCTCGTCCAATGCGTCGCGGTTGCCTTCGAACAACTTCCATTCCCGCCGGTTCAGGCCCAGCACCTGGTACCGGTCGGCCGACTGGACCAGACGGAGCAGCGGCTTGATGTGAAAGCTGTCGGCCGCCAGCGCCAGCTCGGGCACCGGCCGCTGAAGCCGGTTCACCCGGAAGCCGTCCGGGGCGCCGAACACCGCCAGGCCGTCGCGGGTGTGGTTCCAAAAGTCGCGGTTTTCGGCCAGCACCCAGAAGGGTTGCATCAGTCTCCGGACCTCATCCGGCGCATACTTCCGCTTGAGTGAAACTTCGAGCTCCTTCAGCAGGTTCCGGAACCGGATGGGATCCTGGAGGTTGTCCGGGTGGCGACGGTGGGTGGGCTGGTAGAGCGACAGACAAGGCGGTTCCGCCCTGCCCGGCAACATGGCTACAATGTGTTCCCACATAGTCCATCTCCTTCAGCTGTCGAGATACCGCCTATCCAGTATACCATCCGGCCGGACGGAACCGGCCGCCCGGCGGAAACGGTATCCGCCTTATTGGGTCGGGTTCGGAACGATGACGGCCTTGACGATGTAGTCGAGCTTCGGAAAGCGGGCGGTCAGGTACCGGTTCCCCTCCGCCTGCATGCGTCCCTGGTCGGGGCCGCGTCCGCGGGGCGCCCCTTCGCCGTAGCCCGAGTACAGGGAGTCGACCACTTCCATTCCCTGCACCACCCGGCCGAAGGGGGCGAAGCCCATGCCGTCCAGGTCGGTGTTGCGGTCGTCGAAATTGATGAAGACCTGGGTGGTCCGGCTGTTGGGCCCGCGCATGGCGAACGACACGAAACCGCGCCGATTGGATTTGAGCACCGGATCGTCGGTGAGGGTGGCGCCGTTCCAGGTGGCGTTCACCGTCGGATCGCCGTTGATCCCGAACTGCACCATGAACCCGGCGATGACCCGGAAGAAGCGGCAACCGTCGTAGTAGCCGCTCTTGACCAGCTTGTAGAAGCGGTCCGCCCCCCGGGGCGCCCAGGCGCGGGTCACCTCGATGACGAACACGCCCTTGGACGTCTCGAACCGAGCCTGGTAGACAGCCGGCGCCTGGTCCTTCGGCTTGGCGGCTGTCTTCGGCTGGGCGGCCGACTTGGGCTTGGCCGCGGTCTGCTGGGCGGGGGCCGCCGCAGCCGCCAGCAGCAGCGCCAGCGCCAGCACAAGGTATCGGGTTATTCGTTGCATGGATCATTCTCCTGTGTGATGAGATCGGGCATGTGGCGCGGAGTCCGGCGCAGAACTCGCCGGTACATCATAACAAAAAGCCGGGATTTTCCACCCGGCTAAAACGGCTCCCGAGGCAGGATGCGAAACGGCAAACCGCCGGCGACTGATTAGCGATTTGGTTTCGGTTCGGCCGTTTTGGGTAAATCCGGATATTATTTTTACAGACTCCTGATCGCCCGGACCGGTCTTCGGTTAAAATAGGGCGGTTCATTTCCAGGCGGATACTCATCCGGGGAGAACATGCGCGTGCTGCACCGTCCGGTCGCTTCCTGTGTCCGAATCCCAGCCTTCGGGCTGGTCCTGGGCGCCCTGCTGGCGCTTCCGCTCGCAGCCGGACAGACGGCCGAGCGCCCGCTACCGTCCCAACAGCAGTTCCTGGACGAGGTCTTCGACAAGATCCTCGACTGGGAACGCCACCCGCCCCGGCCCAACCATCGGGAGCGCCGGATCACGACCGACTACGACGGCGACAGGGTGTCCGAGCGCCTGGAGGAGATTTACCGGATCACCTGGTACCGCGAGCAGCCGGTCTACGTGCTCGAGGCCAAGAACGGCAAGCCCATGCCGGCGAACTATATTCAATCGCAGGAAGCGCGGAAATTGAAAGCCATCGACGACGAGATCGCCAAACCCTCCAACAAGGAAAAAATCCAGGCGATCTACCTCACGCCGCTCCTGCAGCGGTACAGCTACAAGCTGATGGGTCGCGAACACCTGGGGGACCGTACCGCCGTCAAGGTCCGATTCGACCCGATCCCGGGCAAGTTCCCCGAGCAGAAGATCGCGTCCAAGATCATGGAGAACGTGTACGGCTACGGCTGGGTCGACGAAAACGAAAAGGAACTGATGCAGGCGGTGGTGGATAACAACGGCTCCATTCACATCGGCTGGGGCATCCTGGCCAACATCAGTCAGTTGCACATCCACTACACCCGCCACTACCTGCCGGAACAGCGTTTCTGGTTCGTCCGCAGCCTGAAGGTCCGGGCGAAGGTGCGCATCTTCTTCTGGACCTCCTACAACCGCCTCGTCGAGTCCACGTTCTACGACGTCAACGCGCCGGATATCGTCGGGATCCGATACGCAGAACCCGGCCGGTGACGCCGCATGGCGTTGCCCGCTCCCCTCGGAGGACGGGCGACATCAGAAGAAGCCTTGGGATTACCCTCTACCTATTTGCAGAAGATACTTGACACAACTCATGATAAAAAAAGCCGGAGGATCTTCCCCCGGCTAAAAAATGGCTCCTGAGGTAGGACTTGAACCTACAACCCGCCGGTTAACAGCCGGCTGCTCTGCCGATTGAGCTACTCAGGAACGTTTGATTGTCAATGCCCGCGGATTACCAACAGGCAGATCAAGGAGGCCTAATCTAGCAAACAGCCGCCGGACTGTCAACCGGTTTCTGGGTGAGATCCGCAACTCCCGACGCATTGGTCGCTGCGCATCCGACTCACACGAACAACCGCGCCACGGCGAGGGCGGCCAGGACGAACCACACCGGGCGGTTCCAGTCCCAGACCCGGCGGCCGTTGAAGCTCACGAACGGGAAGAACGGCAGGGCGATGTCGAACAGGGCCGCCAGGGGCCCGAGCGTGGCCGTCAGCTTGATGAACGGTAAAACCATCGGCGGGACGGCCGCCCATCGCAGCAGCGCCCACGCGCCCCAGGACAGGAGCAGCAGCGCCAGACCGCCGGCCGCCGCCACCGGACCCAGTTTCCGGATGGTGTCCCGATACCGCCAGCCCGGAGCCACCGGATAGACGGATCCGAGAATCGGAAACCACCAGGCCGGACCCGCTGCCAGTACCAAGCCCAGCGGCAACGCCGACTCCCAGGCCCGATAGCGCATCGCCAGTCCGTGCCCGCGGGCGACCAGGCGCATCACCAGCTCCCGAACACCGAAAAACACGCCGAACACGACGGGGATTTCGTAGCACAAGGTCGAAGCGAAGAACGCCGCTCCCTTGAGGCGCCAGAAAACCAGGCACAGCAGCAGGCTGTTCATCGCCAGGTTACCCCACCACTGCAGCGGGGCGCTGTCCGCCCGGCCGGGTCCGGGATGCGCCCACACGAAATGTCCGATGTCGATGTAGTGGAAGATCTTCAGCCACACGAGGGGGGTGTGCAGCCCCCAGCGGCAAAGCTGCCGGCCCGGCGACAGGATCTCGAAGCCGCGCGCCGCCAGCAGATTGCTGGAACTCGTGTTGTTGCCCTCGACGCAGCCGAGGATTTCGTCACACCCCTGCTCTTCCAGATAGCGGATGCCGGCATCGAACAACTGCCGGCCCATTCCCTGCCCCCTGGCGTCCGGACGGGTAAAGGCCCAGTACATGAGCCCGCCCCGGCGCCCGCGCGGCAGCGAAAACAGTTTGAGCACGACGGCGCCCTGGATTTCCCCCCCGGTCTCAGCCACCAGGACGTGGGGAGTGAAAGAGAAAAACCACCGCTGCACCAGCGGAAACGACCGCCGCATGATGTCGCGGACCGCCGGCTTCTCCTCGTCGCGCATGGGGCGGATCTTCGTATCTGCGGTCATGTAGCGGGCTCCTCCAACGGCTGATGTCACGCACCAACGAATCTGTCGTTTGTTGCTATGAAGAACGCATCGACGGTCGCCGATGTTCCATTTAATCACTTGTCATGGTCCGCCCCGATTCAATCCCCGATGCCCACCGTTCCGTCTCGGGGCCGGCGCTTCCAGGCGCCCACGAGCAACGGGCTCATCATGTGGTATCCCCCGGCCTGGATCGCCGTATCGATAGCGGAGAATATCCGCTGCCGGTCCGCCTCGTCCGCGAGGCCCAGCCGCACCGCCATGGGGAAGACGCTGTTGTACACTTCCTGGAGCATGAGACCCCCGCTGGACAGCTCTTGGAGCAGAGCCGTCACGTCGGTGCCGTCGGGCGGTCCCAGCCCCGCCTCGGCGAAGCAGGCAGGCAGACGAAAACCGATCCGCGGATCGTGGCCCGTCCGCTCCACCACGGCGCAGAAGGTCTCGATGGCCTCGGCGGCCTCGTCCAGCCGCGGCAGGACGTCCCACACCGCGAAGTCGTACTCCTGAACCACAACGACGCCGCCCGGTCGTGTCCAACGCATCATCTTCCGCAGACCGGACTGCGGCTCCCGAAGATGGACCAGCAGGATGCGGGCGAACACGACGTCGAAGGGCCCGCCGGGAACCTCTTCCGCCGTCTCGACGTCCAGCTCGTGGAAGGCGAAGGGGCCGCCGGCGGTCGCCCGCAGCACGTCAAGCGCTTCGCGACCGAGGGCCCCGTCCACATCGACGCCCGTCACGCCAGCCGCCGGGCCGGCGATCTCCCGCATGAGACGCATCGCCTCGCCCGGCCCGCAACCGATGTCCAGGCACGACATTCCCTCGCCCAGGCCCGCCTGGCGGAGCACCCGCCGGGTGGCCTCCGCCCAGCCGAGCGCCTGGACGCGCAGCCGCCGGTACTCGGCGGACGTCCGGCCCATGATGTAGTCGTCAGCGGGTGCGCCCATTTCACTCCCTCCCTGCTCGGATTGCGCTCAACAATACGAATCCGCCGATCGCCGGGCGGGCTCTGACTGCGCGTCAGAAGTCATTCCGGAATGATTGCCTGCCCGTCACCTTCCCTTCGGATAGACTTCCGCGACCGCCTCCGCCGCCGCCTCGGCCATCATGTCGTACAGCACCACCTCGTCGGGCACGGGCACGTCGTGGCGGTGCTCCGCCGACCACTTCGCCAGCTCGTCCTGGAGCGGGTCCACGGCGTCCACGAACGCCTTCTTCTCCGCCAGGGGCACGCTCCGCATGAAGTGGTCGCGCTCCACGTCGTCGCCGATGGCCCACGTTTTGGCATAGACCAACAGGTGCCGTAAATGCTCCGGGATCCGGTTCGGGTCGATGGACACGCCGTCCGCCTCGGCGTAGCGGGAGGTGATCTCACCGGTCTCGACGGCTGGAGAAGCGCCGGCCGCCGGCTGTTCGCCGGCCGGCGACACCGACGGCGCCTCGCCACGATCACCCAGGTTCCAGACGACCGCCACCACCACCACGATCAACAGCACCAGGGCCGCGACAATCAGCACAATCGTCATCATGGCTGTCTCCTCGTTCGAAAATGCGCCAGTTCGTCCCCGACGCGGCGCAGGAGCAGGCCCAGCGACTCCTCCCACCGCGCGAATGCGTCGAGCCACTGGCACGTGCCCAGCAGGTAGCGCATGCCCCCCGTCGGTTCCACCCGTTCCAGGCGCAGGGGGATGATCAGGGCCTGTTGCCGCAGGCCGGCTTCGATTTCCCGGAGGACATGCGGGGACAGGTTGGACGCGCTCGAAAAGACCACCACGACGATCCGGGCGCCTTCGATGCCGCGCATGATGGCATCCGGATACGACTCGCCGGGCAGGATGTTCCGGGGCGCAATCCAGCAGGCCGTTCCCCGGGATTCCAGGTGCTGGCAGACGGCCCAGGCATGGGCGAAATCGGTGGACGAATAGCTGATGAACACCGGCGGCTCCCCGCCAGGGCCCGGGGCCGCGGCAACCGGCCGGTCCGCCTGCAGGCGCAGCTCCAGCATGCGATGCAGCTCGTTGGCTCCGAACGTCGCCGCCGCCATGGCCAGAAGCTCCGGACGGGCCGCGATCTCGGCGGAGGGGAGCCCGGTCAGCAGCATGTCCGCAAACGCTCCCTCTTCCAGCGGCGAGCCCCGGAAGCCGAAGCGCCCCATGGTGTCGTCAAAATACCTCTCCACCGCCGTGGTGACGGCTTCGGCTGCTTCCGGCTGCCATACGCCCAGAAATTCATCGCAGAAGAAACCGGGAGACAGGAGTCGGTTGGCCAGCGCCGACTGCAAAGCGACGATCTTCGCTGGAAAGGGTGAATCGAGCCTGAGGGCGGCGAGGAGCTTGCGGACGGCCCGCTCCCGTTCCCGGTCCGGCGACAGCGGCCAGCAGTTGCACTGGTACACCAGCCGCGTGTCCGCCATCTCCGGCATCGGTGTCAACTGGTCGATCAGCGGAAAGAGCCGGAAATCGGTGGCCAGCGACATCCCGCCGTGCCGGTACCCCTGATGATTGAGCCAGAACTGGCAGGGTGGCAGGTCCTCCACCACCTGGGCAAATTCCTCCCGGGTGGCGACCGGCCGGGGCTCACCTGCGACGGGCGCGGCGCGGGCCAGCGCATCGACCCGTCGCTCCGCCTCCTGCGGCGAGGACGCGTTCAACAGCAACAGGACGTCCCGATCACCGGCACGGCAATCCAGCCGCAGGGCGAAGCCCCCTCCTCCGGGTTGGAGCAGGATCTCCCGCCAGGGGGCCGGCAGCAACATCGCGGAATCCGGCGGCCGCCTGACCGCAGCGACGCTGATCACCTGATGCCCGTGCTCGAATTGGGCGGTGTAGATGGCAGCCATATCGGTCAGGAGATGCGCTTGAGCCGAGACGCGGCCGGACGCTCAGGCGGCTGGTCGCCTCCCTGCGGCTCCTTCTTCTCGGCCCCGGCCAGAACACTCCGGCGCGATTCGCGCTGGACCGTGAAATCGATGGCCTGATCGATCTTGTGCTCCTCCATCTTCAGCCGCACCAGGCTGCTCACCGCCAGATGCAGTTGCTCCGTGAGGAAGTTGGCGTCCATCAGGTCATATTCGCTGGGGATCATCACCGCAGCCACCACCCGGTTGGCCACCGCGTCTTTCCCGCTTTCCCGTTCGATCCCTTTCGCCATCTGCTGCTCGGTCCACGTGCCGGCGTTCACATGGGTATCCCACCCCACATAGAGGTCGTCGCCGTGCGTCACGATGTGGACGAATCCGGCGGCGCGGCGGTAGCGCAGCACGATCTGCTCGCGCTCCACCTTGCCGTCGACGCCATGGTGCCAGATCCGCTCCGGGATCACGGTGAACAGCGGATCCGCGCCGGCGGTCAGCCGCTGCAGCAGCGCCTGACGGAACTCATCGGCCCGGGAGCCCAGGTTCTGGATGCTTGCCTGCCAGGAATCCAGGCGCAGGAGCGTCCGCGGATCCTGAGGCGGCCGGCCGGTGGTGAGCACGAAGGTCTTGCGGCGCGACTTGAAAAACCACAGCCCGATGAACAGGCCCACGCCCAGGAGCTGCCCGACGGGAACGCCCACCGGCAGCAAGAACAGCACCAGGGCCAGCAGCGAGAGGCCGAGACTCAGCCAATCCCGGCCGAAACAGGTGACCCGGTTGGCGGGGCGCCACAGGTCCCAGCCAAACTGCCGGACCTGGGAAAACCGCGGCACGGGTCGAACCTTTTCGGCGGTGAGGTACTGCTGGATGCTGTCCAGGTCCCGGTTGCGGAGTTCGATGACGCCGGACACCACGCGGGTCTGGATGCCGGTGCGCAATTCCACGGTGTACAGGTGCTCGAAGCGGTGGTAATCGAACCGCTCGATGGTCACCTGCAGCGATCCGCGCAGACTCAGGTTCCGCGTGGTCTGCGGCACCGCGAACTCGAAATGCACCCAGATCTCCGGGGCGTCTTCCGGCGATTTGTAGCCCACCACATCGATGCCGGGCTGCGACCAGAAGGTCTCCATGCGCTCATACAGCTCGTCGCGCAGCGCGACGGCGCGCGAATAACTGTTGCTCTCGTTCCGGGCCGTCACCAGCGATTCCAGTTCCCTCGCCGCCGGGGCGGCCGCCGCCGCAGTCTTGGCCGTGCCGCTCCGGCCGCGGAACACCGCGATGGCCCCCAGAAGGATCAGGAAGCTCCCGGTGCCCCACACCAACGGCGAGAACCTGGAGTAGGCCTGCAGCCACTCGCTCCCGGCGTAACTGCCGAATAGGTCGCTCAACAGTTCCCGGGTCGGTTCAAACCGTTCGCCCAGGATCAAGAGCCGCCAGACCCCGCCGTTCAGGCCGGAGAGAAAGAAACCCGCCGCCAACAGTCGGAACCGGCTGCCGGCTTTCCAGAACAGAACGGCGGCGATCAGTTCGAGCAGAAAAAGGAAATTGACAATGGACTCGATGAAATCGCTTTCCATATACCCTCCGCGTCATGGCGTTCTTTTGGTCCGGCCCGCTGGAGCCCGGATCCACAAGGGGGATCCGGCGCCAGTCCGCTCCCCGCATGACGGGCAATCTCAGCGGCAAGACAGGATGCCCGCCCGCACGGAACGCGAGCGGGACACGGGTCACAAGCCGTCGACTCGCGCTGCCCGGACATTCGGCGTTCATGCTCCGAGCCACAACGATCACTCACCCTGGCTGAAAGGCCGTCTCTTCCTGGAAAGATGGCACCACTATAGGCAACAACGAGCCGCGAGTCAAGCGGACCGCTCCCGGATCTTCGGGCAAATTGGCTGGCGGCACGGCTTGCGGTGGGAGCCAAAATCCATGTGCCGACCGGATTGTGTCGGCCCCCCGGGCGGATCAACCGGAATCCGCAGTGCTATAATGGCGGCACAACTGATCCCGGATGTGCGATCGGACCGGCGCACTGAGTGAGGAGGCGACTATGAATCCCGCGGATGAGCAGACCCATGAACAGATCGGCGAGTTGTTCCAGGAGCTGACCAAGTACACCCCCGACCACATCCCGGGCGGGCGGCAACCGTCGGAGGAACCGGCGGCTTTCAAGGAATACCCGGCGGCGGACGCGGTGATCCCGCTGGCCGCCGCCCGGCCCGATCTCCAGTTCAACCTCTGGCAGGCGCTGGCGCACCGGCGCTCCCGGCGCGAATTCGCCGCCGGCGCCATCCCCTACGCCAACCTGGAGGCGCTACTGTGGGCCGCCCAGGGAGTGACGGAGCGATCCTTCGGCTACCTGTTGCGCACGGCGCCGTCGGCCGGGGCGCTCTACCCGGTGGAAACCTACCTCTACGCCCACGCCGTGGAGCGGCTGGCCCAGGGGATCTACCACCTGAACATCCCCCGCTGGGCGCTGGAGCGGATCCGGGCCGGCGACGCGAGCCGGCTGCTGGCCCACGCCGCGCTGGACCAGGGCATGGTGAGCCGGGCCGCCGTCACGTTCGTCTGGACGGCGGTGGTGCCTCGCTGCAGTTGGAAGTACGGCCAGCGGGCCTACCGGTACATCTACCTCGACGCCGGCCATATCGCTGCAAACGTGGCCCTGGCCGCCGAGGCGCTGGGCCTGGGCTGCTGCGCCATCGCCGCGCTGTACGACGGGGAGGTCAACAAGCTGCTGGGAGTGGACGGCCGGGAGGAGACGGCGATCTACATGACCACGGCGGGACCGGCTATCAAATAGCGCCGCCCGGCCAACCGGCGGGGTACGGCCGGCGGCCGGGCGGCGGGTGCATCACCCGTGCGTTGCGCTACCGGCGGCGTGCGGACAGATCCGCCCCCTCGTCGTCACCGTCGGGACGGTGGCGGGGCGGGCTGAGGTGGTACGCCTCGTCGAGCACCTTCATCACCAGGCGCTTGTACTCGACCTGCTCGTCGGTCAGGGCGGCGGCCACCGCCGCGGCGAACTGCTCCCACAACTCGCCGCGCTCGTACTCCAGCACCATGATGTCAAACTGCAGCGCGACGATCTCAGCGAAATTCTCCTCCCAGTCCTCGCGCAGGATGCGGATCTCCTTCAGGATCGCCCCGATCTCGGCGTACTTGTCGATCAGGCTCTGGCGGTGCGCCACGGCCAGGGTGTCCAGCGCCGCCACCTGAGCGTCACTCAGGCCCAGCTCGGTTTTGAGCTCCGCCATGAGTAGCGTTTTCCGCTGCTCCCCCCAATCGGGATCGTCGGCCCACGCGCTGCCGGCCAGGGCCAGCATCAGCACTCCGGTCATCAGGATCAGATTCCGCTTCATGGTTACCTCCAGGGGATCATGTTATCCGGTTAAACCCCCCGGCGCCGCCCCGGTTGCAAGTAATTTTCAGCCGGCGCCCATGACAGGCCCGCCGCATTCTGATAGGATGTATCGGACGCGCTCCGAACCGCCCGCCCGGGAGCTTTGCGTATGACCTGTTTCGCCGCTCTGGACATCGGCACCAACTCCATCAAGGCCGTGGTGATGGAGCGGGACGCGGCCGGCGCCTGGTCGGTGGTCTCCGACCGCGTCGTCGTCGCCCGACTGGGCCAGGGGGTCAAGGAGACCGGCCGACTGGACCCGGCCGCCATGGACCGGGCGGCGGAGGCGGTGGCCGGGCTGCTCCAGGAGGCCCGCCGCGCGGGCGCCGCGGACGTGGCGGCCGCCGGGACCATGGCGCTCCGGACCGCGGCCAACGCCGGCGACTTTCTGGAACGGGTGCGCCGGTCGCTGGACCTGGACGTGGCCGTCCTCAGCGGCGAGGAAGAGGCCCGCCTGTCGTTTGCCGCCGCGGCGGCCGGCGGGCTGGCCCGCGGCGACTGCCTCGTCGCGGACATCGGCGGCGGCAGCACCGAGCTCATCCTGGGCGGCCCCGGCGGGCCGGACGCCCGGCACAGCCTTCACCTGGGCGCTCTGCACTGCACCGAGCGATTCCTGACCGGCGATCCGCCGCCCGAGGCTTCCTTCCGGCGGGCGGCCGACGCCGTGGACGCTGAACTGGCGGTCCTGCCGCCGGCTCCGTCACCCGCCGCGACACTGGTGGGCATCGGCGGCACCGTCACCACGCTGGCCGCAATCCGGCTGGGCCTGCGCGTCCACGACGGCGCGGCGATCCACGGTTTGGCGCTCGAGACCGCGACGGTCACCGAGCTGCTGGAGCTGCTGCGCCTGCTGCCGCTGGCCCGGCGGCGCCAACTCCCGGGTCTGCCTCCCGAGCGGGCGGACATCATCCTCGGCGGCACCCTGATCCTCACCCGGATCCTCGCCTGGTCCGGCCATGCCTCGCTGCGTGTCTGCGGCTGGGGGCTCCGCCACGGCCTGCTGCTGGACCGGTTCGGACGGTCCGTGGACCCGAGATAGCTCACTGTTTTCCGAAAAAATCACACCGACTCAACCGACTGACTGCCCCATTTAAAATCTTTACTAACAACAAGATAACGTCGTGTCGCGTCGTGTCGTGCTATGACGCTTGCTCGCCGCACATTTGCGGCTTACCGTGGTTTCAGATGATGTTATTTCCCAACTCAGGAGCGGTTGGCCATTTTGTAACCGAATCTTCAGGGGGGTACAGAATGACCAACCGCTTATTTTTTCGTCCGCCCAGCAATAGATGGATGGCAGAAGACTTGGCCCGTGTTTATGGAATGCGTCTGAGGGGAACGGGATATATCGGGGCGGGAGCGTCCCGGTGGCCGGAACGGCCACCGGGTGATGGGACAGGGGGATGCTAGTCGGCCGGAACGAACTCTTCCTTGCCGACCCCGCAGTCGGGGCAGACCCAGTCGTCGGGAATGTCTTCGAACGCGGTGCCCGGGGCGATGCCGTTGTCCGGATCCCCCACCGCCGGATCGTAGACGTAGTTGCAAATGGCGCAGACGTACTTTTTCATGGGTGCATCCTCCTGACGAATATGACAGCCGAATCCTATTTCAACACATCTCGGCCCGTCCCACCAAGCTGAAACTGATCCTGTGGACCGGTCCCCTGTCGACTCGGTTTGCACCGGCGCACCGCCAAGAAGAAACGAACAGCCCGTCCGCGATCTGGAAGATCGGAGACGGGCCGCTGATGATAGCCGTAAAAAGACGCCGCCGGCCGACGGAGATCAGGCCATGCCGGTGCCGCCATCGAAGGCGGACCGTTCCTGCTCCCGGAACCAGGCGGACGGGTCGCTGAGGAAGTGTCTCATCTCGGACAGCGCGGTGTGGTGCCCCTTCTCCTCGGCGATCATGTGCTGGATGAATTCCTTCTCCAGCCGGTCCTCCGCGACTTTCAGCTGGTCCTCGTAAAAGCGGACCGACTTGAATTCGAAATCGATGCCCACATCGAGGGCCTCGAGGTCCCCGGTGTCCGCCTTGATGTTCTGGCCGTGGGCGGCAGCCAGTTCGCGGAACACCTTGCCCAGGTCTTCGTGGCCGACGGTCATGGCCTTCCACGCATCGGTCCAGGCGTGTTGCCCCTTGAGCTGGGTGTAGATCGCCTGGATCCGCTGGATGTGAACGTCCTCGTCCTTTTGCAGCATCGTGAAAATCTTCTGCCCCAACGGATTGTGGCTGGTCTGGAGGGCCTTGCCGTAGAACTCCTTGCCCTTGCTTTCCATCTCCAGGGCGGTGGTGAGCATGGTCATGGAACGGTCGTAACAGTGCGTCATCTCAGTACCTCCTTCAGATTCCGGTCGGCTCAAAGGGTGCGGATGTGCGCCAGGACGGACTCGTAGTCCGGCTCCTGCGCGATCTCAGGCACCAGCTGGAAGTAAGACACCCGGCCCTGGCGGTCGATCACGAGCACCGCCCGGGCCAGCAAGCGCAGCTCCTTGACGAGCAGGCCGTAGGCCAGTCCGAAGGCTGCATCGCGGTGGTCGGACAGGGTGACCACCCGGTCCACGCCGGCCGCGCCGCACCAGCGGGCCTGGGCGAACGGCAGATCCATGCTGATGGTGAGCACCACGGTGTCGGCTCCGAGTCGCGTCGCCTCCTGGTTGAAGCGGCGGGTCTGGGCGTCGCAGACGGGCGTGTCCAGCGACGGGACGGAAGAGATCACCACCACCTTGCCGGCGAACTGCTCCAGCGCCACCGGCGCCAGGTTGTTCCCCAAGGCCGAGAACGGGGCGGCCGGCTGCCCCACCGTCACCGGTCGGCCTTCGAGCGTCAGGGGTCCGCCTTTGAATGTCACGATGCCTTTGCGTTCGGTCATGCGCACAACTCCTTAGGTTGATCGGCCGTCGCGGGCGGGCGGCCGGGGGTCGTTAATCCGTATGCACGTGCTTGTCGTATTCCAGTTCGAAGCGAAGCTTGTGTCTGGCTTCTTCCTGGGCCAGGGCGGTCAGGGTGTCCCTGAGCTCGGGTTTGTCCGTGGCCGCCGCCAGGTCGCTGTAGAGCCGGAAGGCGGCTTTCTCCTTCTTCATGGCCAGGATGAGGGCTTCGGTGAAGTCCATGCCCGGCCGGGGCTGTATGTCCACCAGGTATTCGGCGATCTTCAGGTCCATCACCTGGTTCTTCGACGGCTCCAGATAGCGTCCCTCGCGGATGCCCTCCAGCTTGGCCTTGTGCCCCAGTTCCTCGCGGGCGAAATCCTGGAACACTTTCACCATCCAGGGCGTGTCCATGCGGCCGGACAATTCCGTGTAGAAAGCGGCGGCGGCTTCTTCTTCGCCGATGGCAAAGTTGAGCAGATCGTCTACCGACTTGAATTGCATCAGGTCCTCCGTGGACAAAACAAATCCCCGCTCACTGATGGCGGCGGACCAGCGCCCCGCACCTTCCGACGCGGGCTAGTACGGCCAGAACTGCTGGTCGTTCCAGACGCTTTCCTTGAGCTGGCGGTCCAGGTCGGTCAGCAGGTTGAGGTGCGATTTCTCCCAGTTGGCCAGGAACTGGTACAGTTCCCGTTCGGCGGGAGACTGGGCCTGCTGCGCCTGCTCGCTGTAAAACTTCACCGCGCCGTCCTCCAGAGCCATGGCGGCGGTGATGGCCGCCGCCTCGAAGCCGGCCGCGGCGATCTTGCGCTGAATCACCCGGCTGACGACGGCGTCGGAGAAGTCTTCGGGTTTGGCATCCAGCCGGGCGGCTTCGAACTGCCCTTTCTCTTTGAGGCTGCGCACCTGGCGGCCCAGAAAATCGATATGGCTGTTCTCTTCCAGGGCCATGGTTTCGAACACTTTTTTCAGTGTCTCGTCCGCGGACTGGCTGGCGCTGTGCTGGTAGAAGGCCTTGCCTTTCATTTCGGCCAGAATGGCGCCCTTGAGGATGTCAATTGCCCTGCTTGTGTCCATGTCCTTCCTCCATTCAATTTGGGTGATTATAGCAGAACCGGCCGGCGGACGGCTACCTATTCCCTACCGCGCCGGCGGGACCAGCAGGCAGTGGCCAGGACCCCCAGCAACACGACCGCGCTGGCGTGGCCGAACCAGCCGCCGTGCATCTCCGCAGCCTCGCTCATCGGCGCGGCGGCGGTGGCCGCATACAGAAAATCCAGCGCCGTCCCCATGACCAGGGCGGCGGTGACCACCGCGGCCAGGAAGATCCAGACCGACCGCCGGCCGAGCAGGTGCCGGATGGTCATCAGGGTGGCGGCGTTGGTGGCCGGGCCCGCCATCAGAAAAACCAGGGCGCCGCCGGCGGACAGCCCCTTGCCCATCAGCGCCGCCGCCACGGGGATCGACGCCGAGGCGCACACGTACAGCGGGATGCCCACCAGCATCACCACCAGCTTGGAAGCCAGTCCGCCGCCGAAATCCCGGCTGAAAAAATCGGGCGGCACCAGGGCGGTGATGATACCGGCCGCCACCAGGCCGATGAGCAGGTCCTTGGCGATGTCCCGCGGCAGCGTCACGAAACCGTGCCGCCACGCCCGCTGCCGCCAGCCGAGTTCCGGCTGGGGGGCCGGGGCGGCGTCGGCCGCCGCGCAGCCGCAGGGTAACGGATCGGGACGGGCTGCCAACCGGGTGCCGCCGTCGCCGCATGCGCAGGCCGGATGGGCCGGTGGCACCGCAGCGGCGGCAGGCGTTTCGCTACAGCCGCAAGCGGACAAGCCGGGAGAAGTCACCGGCGCGACACGCGGGCCGCATCCGCACGGCGATGGATCCGGCGGCGCGGGCGCCGGCCGCTCCGGTTCGTCCCGGCTCAACAGGTTCATGCCCAGCCCGCCCAGGCAGCCGCTCACCAGCGCGGCCAGCGGCGTGAACGCGGCGAACACCGGGCCCAGCAGGCTGTACACCGCCAGAATGCTGTCGGCGCCCGTCATGGGCGTGGCCAACAGGAACGCCGTGGTCGCGCCCCGGCCCGCGCCCGACTTGCGCAGCGACGCCGCCACCGGGATGACGCTGCACGAACAGAGGGGCAGCGGGATGCCGAACAGGGCCGCCTTGATCACCGGCCAGAATCCGCCGCCGCCCAGGTGCCGGGCCACCAGCCCCGCCGGGATAAGCACCGACAGCAGCCCGGCCATGGCAAAGCCGAAGAGCAGGTACGGCGACATCCGGCACAGGACAGACCAGAATTCAGCGGCGATTCGGATCAGAGTATCCACAGTCAATTTCCCACCGATCAAAAAATCGACCACCCCCGGGCGGTCAACATGATTCAGATGATTCCAAGCCGACCCGGGATGCAAACCATCGGCCGGACGCCGGAGAAAATCTCGACTGGATCCGACGGTTCTGGTAGAATCGCGCGGACGCGCACCCCGGCCCGCGGGCCCAGAGGCGAAACCGGCATGGACCTGACCACCACCATCGGCCCCCTGCGGCTGAAAAACCCCGTGATGACCGCCAGCGGCACCTTCGGCTACGGGCTGGAATTCGCTCCGTACCTGGACCTGGCGCGCCTCGGCGCCGTCGTGGTCAAGGGGCTGAGCCTGGAGCCGCGGCCGGGCAATCCGACGCCGCGGATCTACGAAACCCCGGCGGGGATGCTCAACGCCATCGGTTTGCAGAACGTGGGCATCGACGCCTTCCTCCGCGACAAGCTCCCGCCGCTGCGCGCCACCGGCGCCACCATCATCGCCAACGTGCTGGGCGGCAGCGTCGAGGAGTACGTCGAGGCGGCCCGCCGGCTGGCCGGTGCGGACGGGCTGGCGGCGCTGGAGCTCAATGTCTCCTGCCCCAACGTCAAGGAGGGCGGCATCCATTTCGCCACCGACCCCGCCCAGACCGGCCGGGTGACCGGGGCGGTCCGCCGGGCCATCGGTGATTTTCCGCTGATCATCAAGCTATCGCCCAACGTGACCGACATCGTGGCGTTCGCCCGCGCCTGCCGCGACGCCGGGGCCGATGCGGTCTCGGCCGTGAACACCTTTGTGGGCATCGCCATCGACGCCGAAACCCTGCGGCCGCGCATCGCCAACGTGACCGGCGGGCTCAGCGGGCCGGCGATCAAGCCGCTGGCGCAGCGGCTGGTCCATGACATCTGCCGAAGCGTGGATATCCCGGTCATCGGCATCGGCGGGATCATGACCGCCACGGACGCGCTGGAATACCTGGCTCTGGGCGCGCGGGCCGTCCAGGTGGGCACCGCCAACTACATCCGGCCTGCGATCACGATGGAAATCCTGGAGGGGATGGAAGCCTTCTGCCGGCGCCGGGCGATCGACCGGATCGACGCATACATCGGCGCCTTCCACCGGCGGCCCCCGTCCCCTCCGCCGACGAGGTGAGCCAATGACCGCAACAACCGAAGATCCCCGGCAACGCCTGATCCTGGCCCTCGACGTGGACGACCGCACCCAGGCCCGCGACATGGTGCGGCGCACGGTGGCCTCGGTGGGTATTTACAAAGTCGGATTACAGCTCTTCGTGGCCGAGGGGCCCGACCTGGTCCGCGAGCTGGTGGCCGAGGGCGCAAGGGTGTTCCTCGATCTCAAGCTCCACGACATCCCCAACACTGTGCTGGGCGCCGCCCGCCAGGTGGCGCGGCTCGGCGCCGCCATGTTCACGGTGCACTGCGCCAACGGCGCCCCGGGGCTGGCCGAGGCGCTGAGCGGCCTGCGCGAGTTCTGCACCCGGGAGCGCCTGCCCGAGCCGCTCATGCTGGGCGTCACCGTCCTGACCAGCATGTCCGACGCCGACCTGCACGGCATCGGCGCGGGCGGCAGCGCCGAACGGCAGGTGGAGATCCTGGCCGGCATGGCCTACCGGGCCGGCCTGCGGGGTTTCGTCGCATCGCCGCTGGAGGCGGCCGCGCTCCGCCGGTCCTACGACGACGCGTTCATCGTGACGCCGGGGATCCGGCCCGCCGGCGCCGACGCCGGCGATCAGACCCGCATCACCACGCCGCGTGACGCCATCGCCGCCGGCGCCTCCGCCATCGTCGTGGGCCGACCCATCCTGCGGGCGTCCGATCCCGGCGCGGCGGCCGCGGCGATCCTGGCGGAGATCCGCCAGGCGCTCGCCGGCTAGCGCACCGCCCGGAGAGTCCACTTCTTGACAGCCGGGCGCTTTCACACTATCATCAGCCGTTTGTGCCGTCACCGGAACTCCGCTCCGATGACGGGATGCACCGGATGATCCCGGCAGGATGCAGTTTCGACTCACATTTCAGAAACCGCCGGCGATCCATTTCCGAATAATGGTCATCTATTGGGAGTCGCTCCCGGGACTTGAACCCACAGCTGGAGGCATCACGTGGCAGTTGGAATCTTCGGAAACCTCGTTGACTACTTCATCAAGGGCGGCTTCGTCATGTGGCTGCTGCTGGCTTGCTCCATCGCCGGTCTGGTCATTATCATTGAGCGAGCCATTTTCTTCCGGCGGATGTCGGTGAATCCGCAGCTGCTCTTCGGCAAAGTGCGGGCCCAGCTCCTGGAGCGCAACCTGCAGGGCGCGCTGGACACCACCGGCCAGACGCCGGGCCCCCTGTCCGACGTGCTCAAGGCCGGCCTGCTTCGCTTCGGGCGGCCCCACGAAGAGATTATCCGGGCCATTGAGAGCGTCTCCCTCCACGAGGTGTCCCGGCTGGAGCGCGGGCTCTGGATCATGGCTACAGTGGCCAACGTCGCCCCGCTGCTCGGCTTCCTGGGAACCGTCACCGGCATGATCGACTCCTTCGGCGTGCTGGGGTCGGTGGGTTTCGGCGACCCCAAGCTCGTGGCCAAGGGCATCGCCGAGGCGCTCATCACCACCGCCACCGGTTTGATGATCGCCTTCCCGGTACAGCTCGCCTACAACCTGTTCACCACCCGGGTGAACAATTTCGTGCTGCTGATGGAGACCACGTCCGCCATGCTGCTGGAGACGTTCGCTGAAATCGAAGAGGAGCCGAAACCCCGGTCATGATCATCCGATACCGGTCCCGGCCAGTCACCGCAGTCATTCCCACGGCATCGATGGCCGACATCGCCTTCCTGCTCATCACCTTCTTCATGTTCACCACGAGCTTCAGCGTGGACCGGACCGACGTCCAGCTCCCCGCTTCCGTCGTGCAGCAGAAAGTGGAAAAGGATGCCGCCATCATCGCCATCACCGCCGACGAGGGGATCCGCATCTCCGACGGCATCCGGGAAAGCGAGTTGGTGACCGACATGGCCAAGCTGGAGTCGATCCTCAAGGAAATCGTCCAGACCCATCCCAGCCGCCAGTTCATCATCAAGTGCGACAAGCGGGCGCCCTACCGTTCATTCAACACGGTCTACGAAATGATGTTGCGCAACGGCATCCGCAACATCTCCCTCCTGACCGAAAAGAAGGGGTGAGGCCATGAAATCCCGAGTCTCCCTGCGCGGCAAGCTGACTTCCGAGATCCCCACGTCCTCGATGGCCGACATCGCCTTCCTGCTGATTACCTTCTTCATGGTCACCACCGTCTTCACGGCGATCCACGGCATCGACTACGGGCTGCCCAAGAAGGAGATGTCCTCCAACATCAAACCCCAGGAATCGGTGTACATCCACCTCAAGGCCAGCGGCGAGATCACTCTCGATTTTGTGCCCGTCAGCTCGATGGAGCAGCTCGCCGCATACATCAAGGGCAAGATGGAACAGACCCAGGGACGCAAGCCGGTCATCCTGCGGACCGATCCCGAGGTACCCTACGGAGTGACGGTCGAGGTCCTGGACGTGCTGAAACAGATCAACATCCAGAACATCTCGATCCCGACCCAGACCGACATCGAGCTGTGGAAGGACTATTTCCGCGATTGACCCGCGCTGAAACTTCCGGACCCGATCCGATTCTTAGCGGATGGCGGCTCGGAATGACGCCACACAGGTGAACGCCATGGGAAATCCGACCATCCGACATCCTCTTCCGCCCGCGGCCCGCGGCCTGCGCGCCGTCTGGCTGGCGGTGGCGCTGGCCCTGGCTGCCGGCACGGCGCTGACGGACTACAACGACGCCATCATGCTCTTCAAGCGGCAGAAGTACCGCGACGCTTTGCGGCGGATCCAGCCCGACGTGACCAAAAATCCCGACTGGGAATTCGGCCACCGGTTCGTCGGGATGTGCTACTTCAAGCTGCGGGAGTATGACTCGGCGGTGCGGGCGTTCGAGCGGGCGGCGGAGCTCAAGAGCACCGAGCCGTCCACCTTCCTCGGCTTGGCCGAGTCGTATTACCAGATCGGCCAGCAGGACAAAGCCGTCGAAACCCTCGACCGCCACAAGGCGCTGTTCACCAAGCGCGGCGACCTGTACAACCTGTACCGCATCCGCGCCTTCGCCACCTTCAAGCAGGGCCGGTACTACGATTCCGCCGACGCCGTGGTCCAGTCGTTCCAGTACGCGTCGGGGAGCGCGCAGGACTGGCTGATCCTCGGCCTGAGCTACTTTCGGACCAACCAGGACGACAAGGCCCGCCAGGCGCTGAACACCGTGCTCCAGATGGACAAGGACAACGCCACGGCGAAGGAATATCTCGGCCGCCTGCGGCTGCGCGAAGGTGAAACCGCCCTCAAGAACAAGAACTACCCGCTGGCCCGGGACGTGTTCACCGCCCAGCTCCAGAGCAACCCCGGGGACGCCGCCAGCGCGTTCAATCTCGCGCTGGCCCAGATCGGCCTCAAGGACTGGGCCAACGCCCTGGCGTCGCTGGACCAGGCGAGCAGCGCTTTCGGCAACGAATTCCGCTACCATTATTTCCGCGGCTTTGTGCTGGAGAATCTGGGGAAGTATTCGGAATCCGAGCAATCGTACCAGCGAGCGCTCCAAATCGAGGCGAGCACCCAGGCCCGCGAGGCCCTCCAGCGCGTGCAGCGCCGCAGGGGGAGCAAATGAACCCGGCTGCGGGCGCGGCCGGGTTCATGGCAGGTTTCAGAAGCTCTTGATCGCGTCGTCGACGGTCTTGTAGTACTCGAACACAGTGATCAGCTTGGTGATGGTGAGCAGGTCCACGATCCGGTCGGTGACGTTGGCCAGCTTCAGGGTGCCGTTGGCCTTCCGCATGGTGGTGTAGCAACGGATCAGCTCGCCCAGTCCGGAGCTGTCGATGTACGGCACGCTGGACAGGTCGAGGATGACGCTCTTCGTATTCTTGGCCAGCAGCTCGTCGATCTTTTTCTTGATGGCAATATCGCCCTCGCCCATGAGGATCTTGCCATGGATTTCCAGTACGGTGATCCCGTTCACCTCTTTCTCATTGATCTGCATGGGAACCTCCTAAGGATTATTGGCGAAAACAATTATTACCACATGTTTTAAAAGGATGTCAAACCCTTTTATGGTACGGATTATCAAAGCGATCGGCCGAAAAAATGCTTGCAATGGCCCGAGGCTTGTGATTGAATACGCGGTCTGCACATTTTGACACGGAGGCGTACGTTGCTCACAATCAGGTTAACCCGCAGAGGCTCCAATAAGCGGCCCGATTACCGCGTGGTGGTGACGGAAAAATCGGCCCCCCGGGACGGGCGGTTCGTGGAAATCGTCGGGCATTATCATCCGAAAAGCAATCCGGCCCAGGTCACCCTGAACCTGGACCGGATCCAATACTGGCTCAGCAAGGGGGCTCAGCCCTCCGATACAGTCCGGCGACTGATCGACAATGCGGCAGCCTCCAAAACCTCGGAATCGTCGTCATAACGCCCTTTTACCGCTTGTAGTACTGGAACTCGCTCAAACCACAGGAGGAGCGCATGAAAGAGTTACTCGAAATGATCGCGAAGGTGCTCGTCGACAACCCGGAACAGGTCCAGGTTACTGAAGTGGAAGGTGAACAGACGACCGTGCTGGAACTGCGCGTGGCGCAGGTCGATTTGGGCAAGGTCATCGGTAAACAGGGGCGGACGGCGCGCGCCATCCGCACCATTCTGGGCGCGGCCGGCATGAAGATGCACAAGCGGTTCGTGCTGGAGATCTTGGAATAGAAGCAGTTGACCACGCCCGATCATCTGGTAATCGTCGGTACCATCGTCAAACCGCACGGGATACGGGGAGAGCTCGTTGTGGACCCCCTCAGCGACTCTCTGGAAATATTCAAGCAGGGCCAGTCCCTGCAGCTCTTTCAAGAAGCGACCGGCTGGCGGTGCCTGCAGGTGGAACACGCCCGCTGGCATCAGGGCCGGGTGCTCCTGACGCTGAGCGGCGTGACCAGCCGGACCGAAGCGGAGCAGCTTCGGCGCGCGGATCTTTACATGGATGTCTCATCCCTCCCGTCCCTGGGACCGGGCGAGTACTACCACTACCAGATACTGGATTGCGCGGTCGTGGATGTCTCCGGGCGGCGGGTGGGACGCGTGCGGTCCATCCAGGAACCCGCCGGTGTGCCGATGCTCGAGATCGACACCGGCCGGGCCACGTTCCTCCTGCCCTTCGTCGAGGCGTATGTCCAATCGACCGACCTGGCGCGGGCGGAGATCGTCATCCGGGACTATGAGGGTCTGCAGGACCTCGAATCGTGATGCGGATCGATATCATCACCATCTTCCCGGAGTTGTTTGCATCGGTCTTTGATTTCGGCATGATCCAGAAGGCCCGGAAATCCGGCTGCCTCGAGCTGACGTGCTGGGACCTGCGGCAGTTCACCACGGACAAGCACCGGACGGTGGACGACCGGCCGTTCGGCGGAGGCGAGGGCATGGTGCTCAAACCCGAGCCCCTGGCGGCCGCCATCCGCCAGATCTGCGCCGACCGTCCCGACCCGTGGGTGATCTACCTCACGCCGCAGGGCGTCCCCCTGCACCAGGAGCGCGTGCGCGGACTATCGGCCCGCGAGCACCTGGTGCTGATCTGCGGCCGCTACGAAGGGATCGACCAGCGCGTGATCGAGCAGTTCGTGCACGAGGAGATCTCGGTGGGCGACTTCGTGCTCAGCGGCGGCGAGATCCCCGCCATGATCCTGGTGGACGCGGTGACCCGGCTGCTCCCCGGCGTGGTGGGCCATCCGGACTCCACGCGGAACGAGTCGTTCGAGGAGGGGCGCCTGGACTGCCCCGTGTATACGCGGCCCGAGGTGTTCGAGGGCCGACGGGTCCCGGAAGCGCTCATGTCCGGCAACCACGCGCTGATCCGGCGGTGGCGCGATCACCAGCGCCGGGAGCGGACGCGGCAGCGGCGTCCGGACCTGTTGAACAGGAAAAATATAACCAACGAGGTGAACGATAATGAATAAACTCGACGTCATCGAGAAAGAGTATCTGAAAACCGACATGCCGGCCATCCGCATCGGTGACACGGTGCGGGTGCATGTGAAGATCGTCGAAGGCGACAAGGTCCGCATCCAGCTGTTCGAAGGCGTGGTGATCGCCCGCAAGCACGGCGGAGTCCGTGAGACCATGACGGTGCGCAAGACCTCCTTCGGCTACGGCGTGGAGCGGGTGTTCCCGCTGCATTCGCCCGTGGTGGACAAGATCGAAGTGGTCCGTTCCGGCAAGGTCCGCCGGGCCAAGCTTTATTTCCTGCGCAAACTCAGCGGCAAAGCCGCCCGGCTCCGCGAGGACCGGTAGCCGGCTTCCGCAGGTTATCCGGCGATTCAACCCGGCCCGGCCGGGTTTTTTTTTGCTCTTGTTTTCAATGATATTGCTATAATGTATTCGTAATGGTTGAAAGGGTGCAACGGGCGCTATTTGATAAGAACTGGCGTTTTCCCGTAGAGAAGGAATTCGACTGGAGTCGAACCCGGCTCATCGCAGGGGTGGATGAAGTGGGACGGGGCGCTCTGGCGGGCCCGGTCACGGCCGCAGCGGTGATTCTCAACCCGGAAAACTGCGTCGAGGGGATCACCGATTCCAAACAGCTGTCCGCGCGACAGCGGGAGCGGCTGGCCGCCGAAATCGAACGGCGGGCGCTGGCCTGGAGTGTCGCGTCTCTGTCCAACGAGGAAATCGACCGGATCCACATCGTCGAGGCCACGCGGCGATGCATGATCCGGGCGATTCAATCCCTTCCCCTGCAGGCGGAACTTGTTCTGGTGGATGCACTTGTCCTGACCGGACTTGACATCCCCTCACGAAGTCTGATAAAAGGAGATGCCTTATCCGTTAACATCGGTGCTGCTTCCATCATCGCCAAAGTGCACCGGGACCGGTGGATGGACGCTGCGGCGAGAGAATTTCCCCAGTACGGCTTTGATCGGCACAAGGGGTATGGAACGGCTCGGCATCGGGACAGCATCCGGCGATTCGGGGAATGCCCCCTGCACCGGAAATCATTTCGGCTGCTGGACGAGGCTTAGGCACAGATGGCCGCCTTCAACAAAGAGAAACTCCTGAAGAACGCGCAGAAGCTCGTTGCCCAGGGCAAGCTGGAAAACGCGATCAAGGAGTACGAGAAGATCCTGGAGCAGGAACCGAACGATCTCGGCCTGCTCAACACCATCGGGGATCTCAACCTGAGCCTGCAGCGGCCCGCCAACGCGACCAACTTCTTCAAGCGGGTCGCCCAGAAGTACATCGACGACGGTTTCTACAGCCGGGCCATCGCGGTCTACCGCAAGATCGTGATGGCCGACAACCGGAACATGGAGAACCTCGAGGTCCTGGCCGACCTGTTCATCAAGGAAGGCATGGTCTCGGAGGCCAAGAAGCACTACGCGGAAATCGCCCGGGCCTACCTGGTGAGCAACAATTTCCCCCGCGCTTACAAAACATACAAGAAGCTGGCCGACCTGACCCAGGACGATCCCAACATCCACCTGAAGCTGGCCGAGCTGAGTCTCAAGCTGGAAATGCTGGACAACGCCCGCGAATCGTACCTGAACGCGGCCGTCATCAGCAGCCGCCGGGGCAATCCCCAGCAGGCCATGAACAGCATCAAGATGGCCCTGGAGATCGATTCCTACCACATGGGCTCGCTCAAGACGTTGTTCAAAATCTCGCTGGAGCTGCAGGATTTCGGGCTGCTGACGGACAAGCTGGAGGTCGCCCAGAAGCGCACCCCCGACAACCGCGAGCTGATGGAGATGCTGGGGCAATGCTACATGTTCCAGGGGGAATTGCAGAAGGCGTTCGAGGTCTTCTCGGCGATCTTCGACCTGGACCAGTCCAAATATTTTCTCCTGTACGATCTGGCCGAGTCCGCGCTGAAACTGACGCATTATGAGCTAGCCGGCGCCGCCATCAGCAAGGTCGCCGACATCATGCTCAACCGCAAGGAAAACCTGAAGCTGCTCGAAACGCTCGAGGCGATCATCGGCCAGGATCCGATCAACATCGTCGCCCTGCAAAAACTGGCCGAGGTCTACCAGACCCTGTCGGACAGCTTCAAGTACTTCAGCACGCTGGAAAAGCTGGTCGAGGCGCTCATGCGGCGCAAGCAGTACCCCGACGCGCTGCAGGTTCTCGAAAAGGCGCTGAATCTGGAGCCGAACAGCGATAAACTCCGCAACTTCCACCGCGAGGCGTTCGCCAAGGTCTACCCGAACGAGACGTACACCCCCTATGGCGGATCGGGCGAGGAAGAGGAGGAGAGCGCCGCCCTGTTCGAGTTCGACACGTCGGAGTTGAGCCGGGGCACCACCACTCCGGGGCAAGGCGACGTGGGCCTGGAGATCGAGCTGCTGCTCAGCTACGGGCTCAAGGACAAGGCCAAGCTCAAGCTGCAGGAAAAAATCAAGGAAGACCCGAACGACACGGCTCTGCGCGAAAAGTTGAAGAACCTCTACAAGGAGGAAGGCAGCCTCAAGCAGGCCGCGGACCTGTGCTTCGAACTCGTCAACCTGCTGACCCTGCGCGGTGAGCACGACCGGGCAGCCGCCTTCCTGGAAGAGGGGCGCGGCCTCGATCCGACCCGCGGAGACATCTCCATCCCCACCGGCGTGCTGGATAAAGGGATATCCTTCCCCGAAGAGATGGACACGTCGTCCACCGGCTTCGAGCTCCTGGAAGTGGAAGATTCGATCGACCTCACGAACGACCTGTCCGAGATCCTGGTCGGCCCGCGTGAAACGGCGCCGGCAAAACCCGCCGACCGCCCCACCGCCAAACCGAAGGCGCCCGAGGAACCGCCCGCGAAGAAAAGCGCCGCGCCGGCGACCCCGGCGCCGCCGGCAGCGGAGCCCGCCCCCCCGCCGGTTCAGAAGAAGCCCGCCAAGTCGCCGACCAGCGAGTTCTTCACGCCGCTGCCGGAAATCGACTCCGATATCAACCTCCGCCTCGAAGAGACGCTCAAGTCCATCGAGGATCTCGATTTTCTGACCAAACTCGGCATCGGCGGGCTGGAACTGCCCGGCACCCCGGCCCACAGCGTATCGCTGGAGCCCGAGCCGACCGCGGCCGAGGCGTCGATCGACAATCTGAATTCGCTCAAGGACATGCCGACCCTCTCCGAGGCGCCGGCCGCCACACCGCCGCCGGCCGCTCCGGCACCGGCCGATAACCGCGAGGTGATGAACGCCCTCCAGGAAATCGACTTCTACATCAAGCTGGGATTCAACGACAACGCGCGCGAGGAACTGCTCCAGCTCCAGAAGCGCTTCCCGGACAGCACCGAGATCCAGGAGCGGCTGAGTCAGCTGGCGGTGCCCGAACCCGTAGAGGAAACTCCCGAACCCGAATCCATCGAGGAAGAGGTCGCGTTCAAGCCGCGCATCGAGATCCAGGAAATCCCGCGCCCCGACACCACCCGTGCCGCCGCGCCCGCGGAAGAGTCGACGGCTGTCGAGGAGGTCACTCCGGAAGAGGTCGATATCGATCTCTTCAGCATGATCTCCGCCGATTCGATGAAGGAGGACACGGAGCGCCCCAGCAGCAGCTACCAGGTCCGCAAGATGAGCCCCAACATGGAAGGCGCGGGCGCGCCGGCCGCCGACGCGGCGCCGGCCAACCCCTTCTCCGACCTGCAGACGGATGATATCCTCGGCAATTCCTTCCTCTTCGGCGAGGAGAAAACATCGCTGCACCAGAAGCCGGACGGGCTCTTCGTTCCCCCCGAGCAGGATGCGGTCGTGGAGGACAAGAACGTGCCGGGGAAGGCGCTGTCGTCGATGCACAACATCTTCTCCGACATCGTCGAGGAGGCCAACAAGGTCTTTGTCGGCGACGAAGTGGAAGAGGGCGACTTCGAAACCCACTACAACCTGGGCTGCGCCTACAAGGAGATGGGGCTCCTGGACGACTCGATCGCCGCCTTCCAGAAAGCGTACAACTGCGTGAAAGATCAGCAGTCCACGCCCAACTTCATCAAGGCCTGCAGCATGCTCAGCGTGTGCTTCTTCGAGAAGGGCCTCTACAAGTCCGCCCTGAAATGGTGCGAGCGGGGCGTCCAGAGCAAGGGGCACGAGGACCACGAGTACCAGGCGCTCAAGTTCGACATGGCGCGCGCCTACGAGATGATGGAGGATTACCAGAAGGCCCTGGACGTCTACTCCGAGATTTACGCCGAGGACATCAACTACCGGGATGTGGCGGACAAGATCAAGGCGCTCCGCATCAAGATCAAGTGACCCTCCACCTCATGCCGCGCTCACCCAGCTTCCTGTACAAGTATTTTTTTGTGGTGTACATGATCTACTGTTTTTACGTCGGCGCGCTGCTGACCGTCATGCCCTGGATATCCTGGATCTGGGAGAACAACTACCTGCTCTACCACTTTCCGGCCGCCCGCCCCTACCTGCTCAATCCGTTCCTCCGCGGCGCCGTCTCCGGCCTGGGTATTCTGAACATCCTCATCGGCATCGAGGAAATCGTGCGGTACCGTCGCTGGAAGCACACGCCGCCGGCGGAATGACGCGCGGCGCGTCCGCGCGCTCCCCGGTCGAACCCCCGCCGGACTATTCTTTCTGAAACGGAGCGAACCGTCATGACTATAACTGATCGGATTCAACACGGCGACATACCAGACGCGTTGCGGGCAGTCGCCGCCGCCGAGTCTCGGGATCTCGAGTTCATCCTGGCCGGCCTGCGGTCGGGGCGAATCGTGATCCCTCAGAACGCCGCCAAGACGCTGCGCCGGCCCGCCGGCATCGGCGAGGGGCTCCGGACCAAGGTCAACGCCAACCTCGGCACATCCCCGGAGCACGAGAACATCGACGAGGAGCTGGCCAAGCTGCGGGTGGCCGTCCGGTATGGTGCCGACGCCGTCATGGACCTGAGCACCGGCCGCCAGATCCGCCTTACGCGGCAGCGGATCATCACCGCCTCCGACGTCATGGTGGGCACCGTGCCCATCTACGAGGCGGCGGTCCGGGCCCGCGACGCGCACCAGACCTTCATCAAGATGACCGCGGATGATCTTTTCGGTGTGATCGAGGACCACGGCTGCGACGGCGTGGACTTCATCACCGTCCACTGCGGCGCCACCCGCGCGGTGGTGGAGCTGCTGCGCCAGCAGGGCCGGGTCATGGACATCGTCAGTCGCGGCGGCTCGCTCCTGGTGGAGTGGATGATCTGCAATGACTGCGAAAACCCGCTCTACGAGCACTTCGACCGGTTGCTCGAGATCTGCCGCCGCCATGACATGACCCTGTCGCTCGGAGACGGCCTGCGGCCGGGCTGCCTGGCCGACGCCACCGACCGCGCCCAGATCGGCGAGATGCTGGTGCTCGGCGAGCTGACGCGCCGGGCCCGCACCGCCGGCGTGCAGGTGATGATCGAGGGGCCGGGCCACGTGCCCCTCCAGATGATCCCCGAGAACATGCGCCTGGAGAAATCGCTCTGCGAAGGCGCGCCGTTCTATGTGCTCGGCCCGCTGGTCACCGACATCGCCCCCGGCTACGACCACATCACCGGGGCCATCGGCGGGGCCGTGGCCGGAATGCACGGTGCGGATTTTCTCTGCTACGTGACGCCGGCGGAGCATCTGCGACTGCCCACCGAGGAGGACGTCCGCCTGGGCGTGATCGCCTCCAAGATCGCCGCCCACGCCGCGGACATCGCCAAGGGCCTGCCCGGCGCCATGGATCCGGACCGGGCCATGAGCGTGGCCCGCAAAAACCTGGACTGGGACGGTCAGTTCCGCCACGCCCTCGATCCGGAGCTGGCCGAACGCATGCGGCGGGAGCGTCCCCCGAAGGGGCAAAGCGAGGTCTGCACCATGTGCGGCGAATTCTGCGCCGTCAAGACCAGCCAGGAGGCGATGGCGCTCCTCCGCGCGAAGAAGCAGTGATCCTGCGAACCGGTCATTCCCCGCGGGTCGGATAGAGCTCCAGCACGTACAGCGAACTGCCCGCGGCTTTGTCCCGGACGACGATCCGGTACGGATCGCCGGCCGATCCGTCTCCCGCCAGCACCGCCTCTCCGCGCCCCTGGACCTGCTGCAGCCGGTAGGCGCCACCCGGATCCAGCCCCGTGGCATCCCGGAACATGTACTTGAGATCGCGGACGCCGGCGCCCCCCTCGGGCCGGGCGCGGAGCATCGCGCCGACTATTTCCAGCCGCGCCTCGTCGTCCACCTCGGCGTACACCGACAGGACCGGCGCCTCCCCCCGCTCCCGTTTCCCCTGGTAGGCGGAGAACCGGAAGCGTCCGGCGCCGCCGGTCGCCAGATCGTCCACCCGCACCACCAGGGTGAACGCGTTCCAGCGGTCCCCCTGCCGGATGACTTCCAGTTTGCCCCGGCCCGTTTCCCGCACGACGATTACCGGAAACACCCAAGGGTCCAACGGGTGATACGATCGAAAGCGCATGGCCTGGATGTCGCGGTCCCGCTCGTGCTCCACCAGGCAGCGGTCGCCGCGAAACTTGAGCAGATCCCGGCCGTCCACCAAGCCCTCCCACGTGAACAGGAGCCGGGCACCCGCCGGCGGGCCGCCCGGCTCAACGGTGCTGGCGGCGGGCGCGGCGGCCGGCGGGCCGCAGGCAGCCAGGAGCGCGGCGGCCAGCGCCAGCAGCGTGGCGGCGGCCGATGACGGAATCGTTCGGGAACGTGTCATGTGGCGAGGGCTCCCGCCGGCGACGCCGGGCTCAACCCTCGAGGCGCCGGATCATGGCGTAGTAGAGGCGGATTTCTCGGCCGTGCGGCGGCTTCAGGATGATCTGGCGGCCGTTGGGCGTATCCGTCAGCCCGGCGAATTCGCCCGTCAACCGGCGGCCGTCCACGTGGACGGCTTCGAGGAACCGGCCGCCCCGGCTCTGGAACTCCCGCACGGCATCCTCGATCACCCGGAGATCCCGCATGCGCCTCCGCCTCCCGGAATTTCGACCCCATGATACCGGAACGCGCGCGTCAATGCAATGTCCGGCCCGGCCCGACTGACCACGTGCTATAATGCCGCCCTTTATGAACCGAACGGCCTGCATCCTCATTCTGCTGCTGGCGGCCGCGCGGGCGGCCGGGTGCGCGGAACCGGACTCCGCGGAAGCCCCGCCCGCGCCGGCGATCCGGGACACGGTGGTGGTCTCGGCGTCGCTGGCGCCGGCGGAACTGGATCAGGCCACGCGCGACGTGACGGTCATCCCGGGCGAGGCGCTGCGCCGGCTGCCCGTCCGGCGAGTGACCGACGTGCTGGCTCTGGCGGCGACGGTGGATTTCCGTCCGGCGGTGGCCGGCGGATTGTTCGGCGACATCCACATCCGCGGTTCCAACGCCGCGGGCGTGGTCGTGTGCGTCGACGGCATGCGCTGGAACGACCCGCAGACGGCCCACTTCAACATGGAGCTCCCGGTGCCGCCGGAGCTGATCGAGCGGGTGGAGATCCAGACCGGCTCGAACTCGGTCTTTTTCGGCGCCGACGCGGTGGGCGGAGTGGTGAACATCATCACGCGACGGACCGGGCCGGAGCGCGTCCGCCTGGAGGCCTCCGGCGGGTCCTTCGGCAGCGCGGGCGCATCGGCGGCCGGCACCGTGCGCCTGGGGAGCGGCGTGGCGCAAATCTACGGCGGAGTGAGCCGCAGCGACGGGTTCATGGTCAACCGGGACTACCGCCTCGGCCAGGTGTGGGCCAGCTTCACCCAGCCGCACCGGCTGGGCGAGTCGGCGCTGGCCTACGGCCACCTCGACAACGCCTTCGGCGCCCAGGGATTTTACGGTCCCTACCCGTCCTGGGAGCACACCCGGAGCCACGGCCTGCTCTGGAGCAATGCGCTGACGGGCGGGCTGTTCCGGGCCGCGCCCACCCGCGTGGACCTGTGGTGGCGGCTGCACCAGGACGACTACATCCTGGTGCGGGACCATCCCGAACTCTACCGGAACCGCCACGACAACCGAACCCTGCAGCTGCAGGTGCACAGCGTGGCCGCCGACACGCCGCGCTTCCGCCTCACCGCCGGCCTGGAATTGCGTCACGCCGCCCTGACGAGCAACCGCCTGGGTGACCACGGCACCGACCAGGCCGCCGGCATGCTGGAGGCGCAGTGGCGCCCCGCCCCGCAGTACCTTGTGCAGGGGACGCTCCGGGCGGATCATTTCACCGGTTACGGAACGGTCTGGACGCCGGGGCTGGGGGTGGCCTGGCTCCCCGACGGGAACTGGAAGCTGCGGGCCTTCGTCGGCAAGGCCTTCCGCACGCCGTCCTTCACGGAGTTGTACTACTGGAGCCCGGCCAACCAGGGGAACCCGGATCTGGCGCCGGAGCGGGCGGTCACCCTGGAGGGGGGCGCAGACTGGTACGGCGCCTCCGGGGCGTGCGTGTCGGCGACGGCCTTCGTCCGCCGGGACGATGAGATGATCGACTGGATCCGCACCGCGCCCGCCGACCCGTGGCGGGCCGCCAACGTCGGCCGGGCCACCGTCGCCGGCGGCGCCATCCAGGCCGCGGCGCCGCTGGGCGAGCGGCTCCGCGTCCAGGCGGGATATGCTTACAACGAGCTGGCGCCCGTGGCGGCGGTGGACTACGAGTCGAAATACGCGCTGGACTATTGCCGGCACCATGTCTCGGTTCAATTCGCCGGGTCGTGGGGCCCGGCCGTCACCTGGAGCATCTCGGTGCACCACAAGGTCCGGGCCGGTGTCGACGACCGCTACACGCTGCTGGCGGCGCAGGCGGCGCGGCGCTGGCATCTGTTCGAGCTGTACGTCCGGGCGGAAAACCTGCTGGGGGAAGACTACCAGGAAATGCAGGGAGTGCCCATGCCCGGCCGGGCCGTCTATGCCGGGCTGCGGATGGAGCTGCCGCTGCCCACCCATTGAGGGCGATCCGGCGTCGCCGGCGTTTCCACTTGGCCGGCGCCTTCCAATGCGGATATAATACCTCGAGTCGACACAAGGTACTGTGATTCTGATTCTGGCGCGCCGACCGGTAGCCCGCCGTGTCCGCCGCGCAAGCGAAGGTGTTCACATGCGAATGGATACCGCGTACCAGGCCAGCCAGCTGCTGGCTGTGATCGGCCAGGCTGCCGGCGTCCTGGCCGCCGGCGTGACCGCCGTGATCCTCACCCGCCGGCGGCGCCGCCCATGGGCCGCCTGGCTGCTGGTCGTCGGCTGGTGCGGCTGGCTGCTGCGCGACCTCGCCCAGCTGGCCGTGGTCCAGATGCTGTCGTTCGGGCTGTTCGCGGCCTGGTCCGGCCTGGCCATCGATGTGATCGGGATCCTGGCCGGCGGACTGATTGCGCTGGCGATCGCCCTCCTGACCCGGCCGCTCCGGCCGCACCGACAGTCCGAGGTGAGCCATGGCTGATCCGGACGCCCTGGTTCGCAACCTGTATCTGGCGGATGCCGGCCTCTGGGTGCTCCTGTATCTGCTGCTGGCCTGGTTGGCCTATGTGCGGATGCGGCACGCGCGGAGCGGCCCGGTGCTCGGCCTGGGCTTCTTCCTGCTGGCGCTGCGCATCATCATCCAGACCGTCCTCAACCGGCTCGTCCTGCCCGCCGCCACCCCGTCCGCCCCGCTGCTGGCGGCCTTGGAGCTGACATTCGGAATCGCCGGCTTCCTGCTGGGGCTGTGGATCGCTTACGGGGTGCTGCTCATCCCCCGCGGACTGGACGATCCCGCCGACCTGCGCGGATGAATAGAATCATTCCATCATGGAGAACCGAATGAACAGATTGTGCCTGAGGATTTCACGCCCGGGACCGCTGCCCCCCAGCCTCGCGGCGCTGCTGCTCGTCGTCACGGCGTCGGCGTTCGCCAACGCTGCGCCGGCGACACGGACCGGAGAACAGATCTATCTCGCCGCCTGCTCCCATTGCCACGGGGTGGACGGCCGCGGAGTCCCGGCGGAACAGCTGGCCCTGCCTGTTCCCCTGCCCGATTTCACCGATTGCCAGTTCGCCCCTCGTGAGCCCGACTCGGATTGGGCCGCGGTGATGCACGAAGGCGGTCCCGCGCGAGCGTTCCATCGCACCATGCCGGCGTTCGGTGATGCGCTGTCCGGCGAGGAACTCCAGTTGGCGCTCAACCACGTCCGCACGTTCTGCCCGGAGGCGGCCTGGCCGCGCGGCGAGCTGAACTTCCCCAAGGGGCTGATCACCGAGAAGGCCTTCCCCGAGGATGAGCTCCTGCTGGTGTCATCGGTCGCCTTGGAAGGGGACGGCGCCGTCACCAACAAGCTGGTCTACGAGAAACGGCTGGGCGCCCGGAACCAGATCGAGCTGGTGGTCCCGTTTGCCGCCCATGCCCGGGCGGAAGGGAGCTGGCAAGGCGGTCTCGGAGACATGGCCTTCGCTTTCAAGCGGGTGCTGGCCGCCAACTGGCGCACGGGGACCATCGTCAGCCTCACGGGCGAGCTGGTGTTCCCCACCGGCAGCGAGGCCAGGGGTTTCGGCAGCGGCTGCTTCACCGTGGAGCCGTTCGTCACCTTCGGTCAGGCGCTGCCGGCGGACAGTTTCGTGCAGTTCCAGGGGGGCTTTGGAATCCCCATCGACGACGAGGCGGACAACGAAGCCTTCTGGCGGACCGCCCTGGGCAAGACCTTCACCCAGGGGATCAGCGGCCGGAGCTGGACCCCGATGGTTGAGTTCCTCGGTTCCCGGGAGCTGGCGGAGGGCAAAGCCACCGACTGGGATGTCGTCCCCCAGCTGCAGGTTTCACTGAGCCAGCGCCAGCATATCCTCTTCAACGTGGGGGTGCGCCTGCCCGTCACCGACACCGGGCCGCGCCGGACCCAACTGGTCATGTACCTGTTGTGGGACTGGTTCGACGGCGGATTCCTGCAGGGTTGGTGAGGGAGGCAGTCATGAGAAACACCACCGCATTGTTGATTCTGCTGGCGGCGCTCACCAGCGCCGGCGCCCCGCTCCAAGCCGGCGGTCTGTCCGGCACCGCTCCGGCCGGTCCCGCACCGGTCTTCGGCACCGCCGACGTCTGCTTCGCCTGCCACACGGGCGTCATCACCCCGTCCGGCCGGGACCTGTCGTTCGGCAATCAGTGGCGGACGACCATGATGGCAAACTCCGCGCGCGATCCGTACTGGATGGCCGGCGTGCGCCGGGAGATCACCGACCACCCGTCCCACCAGGCCGCCATCGAAGACGAGTGCAGCGCCTGCCACATGCCCATGGCCCGGTACCTGGCCAAAACCGCCGGCGGGCAGGGCGCCGTGTTCGCCAACCTGCCGGTGGGCCAGGCGGCGGCCGCGCACGCCCCGCTGGCTGCCGACGGCGTATCGTGCACCCTCTGCCATCAGATGTCGGCCGCGGGCCTGGGGCAGCGGTCCACCTTCACCGCCGGGTTCGGCATCGACGCGCCCGCAACGGGCGCGGCTCCTCTGATCCACGGTCCGTTCGACGTGGACGCGGGCCGGCGGCGGATCATGCACTCGTCATCGGGATACACGCCGGCCAAGGCTGCCCACCTGAGCGAGGCGGGAGTCTGCGCGAGTTGCCACACGCTCTTCACCGCCTCCCTGGGCCCGAACGGCGAGGTGGTGGGCGAGCTGCCGGAACAGGTCCCTTACCTGGAGTGGGAGCACAGCGCCTACGCCGGCGTCCAAAGCTGCCAGGCCTGCCACATGCCCGCCGAGGCGGAGCCGGTGGCGGTGACTCCCGTGCTCGGCGATCCGCGGCCCGCGGTCTCGGCCCATACCTTTCTCGGTGGGAACACCCTGATGATGCGCATCTTCAACCGGTATCGCAACGAGCTGGGCGTCGCCGCCCTTCCCGAGGAACTGGATGCGGCCGCCCGGCGCACCGAGGCGCACCTGGCCGCCGAATCCGCCACGATCGCCGTGACTGCCACCCGGGCGGACAACGGCTGCCTGGTGGCCGACGTCGAAGTGGTCAACCGGGCCGGGCACAAGCTGCCCACCGCCTACCCGTCCCGCCGCGCCTGGCTCCACGTCGCCGTCCGCGATCGCAGCGGGGCGGTTGTGTTCGAATCCGGCGCTGTCTCGCCGGACGGCCGCATCGCCGGCAACGACAACGACGCCGACGCCGCCCGTTTCGAGCCGCACTACGACGAGATCACCGCCGGCGACCAGGTCCAGGTGTACGAGCCGATTCTGGGCGACCCCGCAGGCGCGGTCACCACCGGTCTGCTCACCGCCGTCTCGTACCTGAAGGACAACCGGCTGCTGCCGCGGGGTTTCGACAAGCGGACCGCGCCGAAGGATGTGGCGGTGCACGGATCGGCGTCCGCCGACGACGACTTCGCCGGCGGCGGCGACCGGATCCGCTATGCGATGGACATGTCCGGCGCGACCGGCCCGTTCACCGTCAGCGTCCGGCTCTATTACCAGTCCATCGGCTACCGCTGGGCGAAAAATCTGGCCGGCCGGACCGACGCGGAAAGCGTCCGGTTCACCCGCTACTACGACGCCATGGCCGCGGGGTCGGCGGTGGTATTGGCCGAGGGTTACGCAAAAGTGGAGTGAATCCCGATCCAGAGATCACCCGACCTCCCCGGCGAGCGCCGGGGGCGGGCTGGGCCCGTTCGATACCGAAGGCCGCAGGCGATGCATGCGGCCTATTTTCATGTCCGGGAGCAGCGGGTGGAATTTTGACCGTGTAACCGGCCGTGGCTGTGTTGCTATTCGGGTGCAGTGATGCTCAGTGGGGACCCCACGGACCGCCCCGCCGCGGCGGGTCGTTCCGGTACACCTTGAACTTGCGGCGGTACCACCAGCCCCGCAGCCGGAGCCAGCGATATTTCAGGTCCGGCAGCAGGGTCCGGTACCTGAGCAGGAGGTAGCCGAAGGCCATTCCCCCGAGATGCGCCACGTGGGCGATGCCGTCTTTCACCCCCGAAAGCGAGAACATCAGCTCCAGGACGATGGTCGCCACCACCAGG